>Ga0302314_10004344_pt1 | contig 26080 bp, 17 predicted proteins | sample III_Palsa_N2_3_FD_200533 | JGI IMG/M metagenome (GOLD analysis project Ga0302314, IMG submission 200533) | Peat permafrost microbial communities from Stordalen Mire near Abisko, Sweden - III_Palsa_N2_3 | ecosystem: Environmental > Terrestrial > Soil > Palsa > Peat permafrost | place: Sweden...
AGCGGCAAGCCTCGGGCCGAGGGCCCACAGCGACAGGAGCGCCAGGAAGGCCACCACCCACAGCTGCACCGCCACCAGCGGCGCAGGCGCATAGGTGCGTGCCAGGCGCTCGAGGAGGGTGATGTGCAGCGCGAAGGCCAAGGCGCACACCAGCGTCAGCTGCTCGCCCCGGCCGAGTCCCGTCGGGACACCGACGGCCGTGCCCCCGGAGAGCGCCCACAGCCCGGCGACGGCCAAGGCCACGCCGACGAGGCTCGCCGGCGGTGGCCGGCGGCGGTGAACGGCGATGGAGAGAAACGGAACGAGGAGGACGGAGAGGCCCGTGAGGAAGGCGCTGCGCGACGGGGTGGTGAATTGAAGGCCCGTCGTCTGGGACGCGAAGCCCACGAAGAGCAGCACGCCCAGGAAAGCTCCCGCCCGCACAAGCGCCAGCTCCCGCATGGCGCGCCAGGCGACGCAGGTGAGGAGCAGCGCGCCACAGGAGAAGCGCAGCGCGAGAAAGGTGAAGGGGTCGGCCAGGACGACGGCGTCCTTCACCACCACGAAGGTGACGCCCCAGAAGGCGGTGATGGCGATGAGGACGGCGTCGGCCCGACGCGCATCCACGCGAACCGCCGCGCTCATGGCACGAAGAAGAAGACGATGGCCAGAAGCGCGTAGACGCCCAAGAGCATCGCCCCCTCGAGCCAGTTGGATTCACCGTCCAGGGCGATGATGGTGGTCGCTCCCACGCTGATGGCCAGGGCCAGCATCTCGAGCGGGGAGAACTCCAAGGTGAGGGGATGGCCCAGGGCCCCGGAGAGGAGCACCAGCAATGGTGCGACGAGGAGCGCAATCTGCTTGCTCGACTCGAAGCAGATGGAGAAGGCGACTTCCACCCGGTCCCGCACCGCCATGAGGATGGCCGTGGAGTGCTCCGCGGCATTGGCCACGATGGCGATGACCACCACACCGACAAAGGTGGGCGTCAGGCCCAGCGCGGCGATGCCCGGTTCGAGCGCATGCACCAGCACCTCGGCCACCGCCACCGTCGCCACCGTGGCCGCGCCGAGCACGGCCAGCGCCTGCCGGAGGCTCCAGCGCTGTCTTCCTTCTCCTTCCTCCTCGCCTTCGAAGAGGCGGGCATGCGTGCCGAGCGAGAAGAGCAGGGAGAGGCCGTAGAGAAGCAGCAGCACCACCGAGACGGCCACGGACAAGGGCCGCATGAGGGGCGCGGCGGCCCGGCCGATGGCGAGGTGGAAGAGGTTGGGAATGACGAGTCCGGTGACGGCCAGGTACATGAGGGCCACCCCCGAGAGCACCACCGTGGCGTTGAAGACTTGCCGCTGGCGCCGGAGCCCGCCGGCGAAGACAGCCCCGCCGAGGACGAGCAACAGGTTGCAGATGACGCTTCCGGTGATGGAGGCCTTCACCACCGCCGTCTGCCCGGCCCGCACCGCCAGGAGGGCGATGATGAGCTCGGCGGCATTGCCGAAGGTGGCATTCATCAGGCCCCCGATGCCGGCCCCCAGCCGCTGCGCCAGCGACTCGGTGGCGCTTCCCATCCAGTGGGCGAGGGGGATGATGGCCACGGCCGCGAGGAAGAAGGTGGCGGGTCCAGCATGAAGCAGGGCCGAACCGAGGGCGGCCGGCACCAGGACGAGGAGCACGAGAAAGGCGCCGTCGAGGGAGCGCCAGGCGAAGCGAGGAGGGGGCTGAGCGGCGCGCGTCACTGGCGGCGGGCGTTCTCCCCCGGGAGGCTGCAAGCCTGCAAGAGAAACGGGGCAAGTTGGCGGGGGCCCGTGAGCCTTGCCACCGTTGGCCCGGGGCGAGCGACGCGCCTACACCTCGGCCCAGCGCTGGATGCCGCCCTCCTCACTCGACTGCACGCGGCCCTCGTCCTCCATCACCTCGAGGTTTCCGTAGACTTCCGAGAGCGTCAGGTAGAGCCGGGGGCCCTCGTGGGGCCCGAAGAGCGCCTGGGCGAGGGCGTAGCCGGTGTCGGCGCCGCTGGCCATGGCCGACAACAGCTTCTCCTGCCGCTTGGCGTAGAAGCCGAAGAGCCTCTCCAGAAGCGCATTGACGTCCTGGAAGGGCTCTCCATGTCCCGGGAGTACCCAGTCCACGTCCAGGGCCATCACCCTGCGGATGGAGGCGAAGTAGTGCACCAGCGCTCGGCCGGTGCGCAGCGGCCTCTCCCCCACGAGCTCCAGGAAAGGGTTGGGCGACGTCCGGGCCAGCACATGGTCATCGGCAAACAGCACCCGGTGCGCCGCGTCCCACAAGCACACCAGGCCCGGGGTGTGCCCGGGGAGGTGCAGCACCTCCGCCTCGAAACGGCGGAAGCGAAGGCGCTCCCCGCCGGACAGGGGGAGCGCTCGCTCCGGGTCGACGCGGCGGCTGTACTTGCCGGTGAAGCGTCCCATCGCTGCCAGGCGGTCGAGCTGCTCCTCCGGCACGGCGGCCCGCGCCAGGAAGGCTCGGTAGAGGTGGGCCCGGCCGTCCCAGCCGTCCGGCCCGACGGCCTTCGAGGCGTCGGCGGCGTGGATGAAGACGCGCGCGCCGCTTTCTTCGGAGAGGGTTTGGGCCAGGCCGTAGTGGTCCACGTGGCCGTGGCTGATGAAGAGGCGCGTGCACCGCCGCAGCTCGATGCCTGCCGCTGCGGCTCCCTTCCGCAACGCGGCCTCACCCTCCTCGGTGCCGATGCCGCAGTCGAAGAGCGCCCAGCCGCCATCGTCCTCGATGGCGTAGACGTTGACCGGCCCCCCGGCGTCGACGAAGGGCACCGGCAGGGCGATGCGGGTGATGCCGAGTGCGGCGAGTGCGGCGCCGCTGTCGGGAGTGCCTGGCATCGCCAGGCCCTACTTCGCGCCGTGGATGGCCGCCCTCAGCTCGGGAAGCACCTTGAAGAGGTCGCCGACAATGCCGTAGTCGGCCACCTGGAAGATGGGGGCTTCGGGGTCCTTGTTGATGGCGACGATGACTTTGCTGCCCTTCATCCCGGCCAGGTGCTGGATGGCGCCGGAGATGCCGGCGGCGATGTAGAGCTGCGGCGCCACCACCTTGCCCGTCTGTCCCACCTGCCAGTCATTGGGCACCCAACCTGCGTCGCAGGCCGCGCGGGAGGCGCCCACCGCCGCACCGAGCTCGTCGGCCAGCGCCTCGACTTCCTTGAAGTCGCCCTTCGTCCCCCGACCGCCGGAGACGACGATGCGCGCCTCGGTGAGCTCCGGTCGAGCGCTCTTCACTTCCTTGAAGTCGACGAAGCGGGTGGGGCTGGAGACGGCCGCCGTCCCGGAGACGACTTTCACCTCGGCCGGCGGCTGGCCGGCTGCGGCGGCGGGAAACTCCGTGGCCCGGACGGTGAAGGCCTTGGTCTCGGTCTTCAGCTTCACCTCGGCAATGACGGCCCCGGCCCACATCGGACGGGTGAAGGTGATGTCCGTCCCTTTTCCGGAGACGGCGATGACGTCCGAGGCCATGGCCGCGTGCAGGCGGGCCGCGACGCGCGGAAGGAGGTCGCGCCCCTGGGCCGTGGCTGCCGCCCCGACAAAGCTTGCCCCGACGCTCTTCACCAGCTCGGCGACCGCCGGCGCGTATGTCTCGGCCAGGTAGTGGGCGTAGCTGGGTGAGGCCAGGGTGTGGATGACTTTGGCGCCCACGTCGCGGAGACGCTCGGCCAGCGGCCCCGGCGTCTCGGCGAGGACGGCCACGTGCAGCTCGGCACCGGCCTTGGCGGCGAGGTCCGCGCCGGCGGCGATGGCATGCAGGGTGGCCTTGCGCAGCTGCCCGTCGGGCTGGCTCTCGGCGACGATGAGGACGACTGGCATGGCCTTGACGCTCCGGGAGCTAGAGGACCTTGGCTTCGTTTTTCAGCTTTTGGAAGAGCTCCTGGACGTCGCCCACCTTCACGCCTGCCTTGCGCGCCGGGGGAGGCGTCAAGCGCAACACCTCCACCTTGAGCCCGACGTCGACGCCAAGTGCCTGCGGGGTGAGCTCCTCGACGGGCTTGCTCTTGGCCTTCATGATGCCGGGGAGAGACGCATAGCGTGGCTGGTTGAGTCGGAGGTCCGTCGTCACCACCGCCGGGAGCGTACAGGCGAGGGTGGAGAGGCCACTGTCCACCTCCCGGACGACTTGCAGGGTTTTCCCGTCGGAGGACAGCTCCAGCGCCGGCGCCTTGGCCTTCTCCGCCTCGCTCTCCAGCGAGTCGAGCTTCGAGGCAAAGGTGCCCTGGCTCCAGCCGAGCCACTCGGCGAGGTACTGGCCAGTCTGGCTCTGGTCGTCGTCGATGGACTGCTTGCCAAGGATGCAGACGTCGGGCTTCTCCTTCTCCACCACCTTCTGCAAAAGCCCGGCTGCTCCCATCGGGTCCAGGGGGCCTGCGTGGTTCACCCACACCCCACGGGCGGCACCCATGGCCAGCGCGTGACGCAGCTGCTCCTGGACTTCCTTCGGCCCGATGGAGACGACCACCACCTCGCCGCCGTGCTTGGCGACGAGCCGCAGTCCCTCCTCCACGGCAATCTCGTCGAAGGGGTTCATCTTGTACTTCAACCCCTCCTGGACGATGCCCGACCCATCCGCCTTGACCTTGATTTTGGACTCGGGGTCTTCGACCCGCTTCGCGGTGACGAGGATTTTCATAGGGGTGACTGGGGTGAGGCTGAAGCGCTGCGCTAAAGACCTCGAATTGATTTACGCGTCAACCGGGGCCGAATCAACCGTTTCTCAGACTCGTGCGTGCTTCTGCTCGCGGACCTTCTAAGCCGGCGCTTCAGCAGCGAGCTCGAAGACGACGGCCTCTCCGGCGTCCTTCTGGGTCGTCCAGCGCGAGAGCTCCTTGGCCACGAGCTTCGCCTCCGCGGGGCGCAGCTGCACGGCCAGGCGGACGCCGGCGCTGGTTTCCCCGAGGTGGGTGACGAGCTCCACGGCGCGCTCCAGCGAGGGCGAGGCGAGGGCGAGCTCACCGCGGAGGTCGCGGTAGGAGACGCCTTCCCCGGCCACGACGGCGGCGTGCACGCTGATGCCTGCCGCCCGCGCGGCGTAGGCCACCTCGCGCGCGAAGCGGACGGCGCGGAGCGCCGCCCAGCCCGGCGGGTCTCCCTCGGCATCGAAACAGGCCGCGAGGAGGTAGGCACCCATCTGCACGACGCTGGTCTGCGTCGAGCCAATCCACGCCCGGGCCTGGGTGGCGGCGCGACCGAGGACCTCCTGCGCCGCTCCGGTGGCCGCATCCCCGCCGGGGGGCGCCACGGCCAGCCCCAAGTAGGCAACCAGCGGCACGGAAGGACGCTTCGGCCCTCCCACCAGCTGCTCGAGGACCGCCGGATTCGAGTCGAGCGCCGTCCAGGCCCGCAGGAGTGCGAGGTCGTCATTCGACTGTGCGACCTCGCCCTGCAGCAGCCGCTTGGCACGGACGGCCCAGGCTTCTGGACTCGGGGTGGGGACGGACTTCCGTCGCCGGGCGCGCTGGTCCCACCAGGGAAGCAAGAGGGCGTTGGATTCAGCGGGCGCCGTCACCCACCGACTTCCACGCTGGAGAAGGACGTCGCTGCGTGCCAGCGCCTCGTACCCAAGCCCGTCGAGAGGAAGGAAGCGCACCTGGTGCACCGCCTCTCCATTTTCGAGCTCGCACGTCACGGCCAGCGGGACTCGGAGGCACTCCTTGAGCTGGTCCGCCAGCCGGTGCTCGGTCAGGGCGTCGAGCTCGGCGACGAAGACGCCGTCGCGCCTCCACTCCGTGGCCATGGCCCGAACCTCGTCGGTCAAGACTCGGAAGACGTCGAACAGCGAGGCCAGGCGTTCCGACTCCCGGACGACGAGGGAGACGAGCTCCCGAAGGCGGTGGCGGATGTCCGGCAGTCGTTCGGGCCGGACGAGGTACTCCAGCCCGTCGAACTCCATGGACGCGATGTCCTCCGGCTCGAGCGCCTTGAGGCAGCTGCGGACGCTGACGTAGGTGACACCCTCGATGAGCGCCACCCGGTCACCCGAGGCCTGGAGCTCCTTGAGGTGCAGCGGCAGGGCCCGCCGGAAGAGCGTGCGTTGCTCGGTGAAGCGCGCTCCGGCCACCGAGCGCTCGGCCTCTTCGGCCACGTCCGCCTCGAGCGCCAGGCGGCCCGAGCGAAAAAGCATGCCCACCACGTGCGAAAGCGGACCGCCCACCGAGGTGGTGAAGGCCATGTCTCCGGGACTGGCGGGGCCAGGGAGCTCCCGGCTCGACTCACCGAAGCGGATGTAGCGTCTGTCCCCGGAGAAGATGTGGTGCGTCTTGTTGACCTGCACCAGGCCCGAGGCTCCCAGGGCGTGGCCAAAGGTGAGCAGTCCGCCGTAGGGGTTGGACCACCCGTCGCGGATTCGGTCCGCGGCCTGCTCCCAGCCGAAGCCCAGGCCCAGGAGAAAGGCCAGCTCGATGCTCGGAAACGCATCGTGCACGACGGCAAACGAGCAGGAGGACAGCGCGCTCACGTTGACGCGCGCATCATCGGCGGTGGAGGCGAAGGCCTCGCGCACCGCGGTGGCAAAGATGAGCGGGGACTGACGGCGGAGGAAGCTCGAGTTGCTCGAGCCCTCCCCCACTCCCAGCGTCTCCACCACCGGGATGCCGGCGTGCCGTGGAAGCCGAGCCCGTGCCACCTGTGCCACCAGCTCTTCGTCGGAGGTGACGATGGTCGCCGCCGCCCCGCAACAGGGCGCGGCGATGTCTGACCCATCGAAGTAGGGCGTACGGCGCGCGCTCCTTCGCGCCATGTGCCCGGAGTGCATCGCCGCCGGGTACGCTTGCGCGCCGAGAAACTTCCGTTCCGAGACCCGGGCCAGGAATTCCTCCACGTCGGCGCGCGTCCGGCCCTGGGTGCGGCGCATGGTGTCCATGAGCAAGTCGCCCACCACCAGCATGTCCAGCCCCCGGGCCTGGTCCTCCTCTCCCAGCACGCTGCGAATCTGGTACTGGGAGGCGTAGCCGGCGGGGATGATTTGTCCCGCCACCACCAGCACCGTCGCCGGCCGTTCCGACGTCCGGGCCGCACGGACCGCCTGGGCAAAGGCCCAGGCGCCGCTGTCGCTGGTCCCCACCACAAACTGGCAGCGGGCACGCCGCGAGAGTCCGAGCTGGGCTTGCAGCGTCTGCGGGACGAGCCCGATGTTCATCCGCTCGTTGGGGTCGAGCCCCGGCATGGACGTCACCACCAAGTCGGTGACGCGCTCACACGTCCGGCGGTAGGCCTGCTCTCCCAGAAGCGCATGCAGCGAGGACAGCGCGCGGTGGGCCGAGGAGGCGAGGAGGTCCACCAGCCCCACCGGCGCTGAGAGCCCGAACTCGCGCTCCCAGTCCTCGGGCTTCGCCCGGCCATCCTCGGAGCGGTTGGGGTACCGGAAGAAGAGACGACTCAGCTCCTCCGCCGAGGGTTCCGGCGCTGGCTCGGCCAACCATTCTGGCGAACGGCGCTCCGGGCCAAGGTGCCGCGGGTTCGCGCTGAACTCTCCAACGATGACGTACACTCGACGACGCATTTTGGGGGCACCAGACCACGGCACTGCGTTGGTCACCAGTCGAAGCTAGGAGCGAGACGAATGGTGCAGCGGACTTTTCATGCAACTGCTTGGATGCGCGCGAGCGGCCTCGCGCTTCTTGTGTGGAGCTTCCATGCTAGCGCCGGTACAGAGCCGCCCATCTGCAGCGGGACACTGACCTACTGTCGTCCCTGCTCCTCCAGCGACGAAGGCCAACCGACGGGATGCACCGGGGCGACGCCCTTCTGCGAAACACGGGAGCCGAGTGCTCGCTTCGGCTACTGCGTGCAGTGCACCACAAATGAAAATTGTGGGACAACGACGCCCATTTGCACGTCGGCTGGGCCAAGCACCGACACCTGCCAGGCGTGCTCGAGCGACACCGACTGCAGCAGCCAAGCTCTCGGGAGCTACTGTCTCCCCTCGGGCGCCTGCACCGACGTTGCTCCCGACGCTGGGCCGGACGGTTCCCCTCCAGCCTCCTCCTGCTCCACCGGGCCGGGTCAACCGAGCTGGCTCGCCTGCATCTTTTTGGCCGGCCTCCTTCCTCGGCGTCCGTCACGCCCTTTTTCCGCCAAAGGTTGTCGCCCTCCAACCGAGTCTGTGAGAGCGCGTCTCCACGCGTCGCCGTCTCGCATCCCGGCGAGCGAGGCGATGAGGTCAGCGAAGCGCTGTCCTTGAATGATGGTGTGCGCCCGGAGCAATTCGGCCGCCTGGTCGGATTGACCGGAGATGAGCGCCGAGACAATGCCTTCGTGCTCGCTGAAGGACTTCGGGACTCGATCCCGAACCCGAAGCTGAAGCCGGCGGTAAGGGCTCAACCGTCGGTGGAGCGCAGAGGCCTGGTGGTGAAGAAAGCTGTTGTGGCTGCCGGCGTAGATGAGGTGATGGAACTGCTGGTTCTCGTAATAGTACCGGTCCGGGTCCATGGCCTTGCTGGCGTGCTCGCAGGCCCGAAGCGATTCGAGCAGGCGCACGTGTTCGGCGTGCGACATGCGCCTGGCGGCGAGCCGGCCGCACATGCCCTCGAGCTCGCCCATCACCTCGAACATCTCGAAGAGCTGGTGCGGCGTCACTGCGGCGACGACCGAACCCCGGCGCGGTGTCATCTCCACGAGGCCAACCGAGGCCAGCTGAAAGAGGGCTTCGCGAAGCGGCGTCCTCGAAACTTTGAAGCGCTCGGCGAGCATCGTCTCGTCCAGCCGCATGCCCGGGGGGAAATGGCCAGTGGCGATGGATTCCTCAATCTGCTCGCGCACGCGCCCGGATCGCGTATTCGCCGCGTGCTTGAGAGAGGACGAGTCGTTGTCTCGCATGCCCCCACCATGCCGCCCCCTGAGGGCTGCGGCCTACAGAATGCCGGGGTTTGTATACACCGCTTTGAGCGGCGGCCAAACCAGGCCAGGGCGAGCGACAGGGGGGAACCGCCTCCCTCTGCGGAGGGGTGTCCGGAACCAGCGCTCGGTCCTCGCTGGAAGCCGTGCCCCGAGCGGCGCCTCCACCGGCTTGCTCGGCTCGCAGTCGAGGAGAGAGACAGCACTGGCCGGCGACGGCGCGCGTGCCCATTCTTCAGACGCGGACTGCAAGTGCACACAGGCGTCTTGAAAATCGCAAATCTGCACGAAAACAAAAAATGAATTGTCGGAACGCCCTCAAAGCCGCACTGCGTCTTGCCTACAAAAAATAGTGGCTTGTATACAGGCCGAAACGCTCCCCAGACGATGGTGCCTGGGGAAAGAGACCGCGCTTGCGGCAGGACGCCGCAGAGTTTGAAACCGTCGAGACCTCGGGAGGAGTTCATGAACGGAAGAATCGCTGGCACGCTGTTTCTTGCAGCCGTGCTCGCCGGGTGCAGTTCCTCGAGTCCCAGTCCCACCCCAGATTCCGGAACTCCGACTCCGGACGCAGGCACGCCCGACGCGGGCCCGGTCGCCGGCATCATCCAGGACTTGGAGATTGTCTCGACCTACACCGCCTATGACGGCGGGACGTTCGGCTCGGTCGGGACGTACACGGTCATCAGCGGCATCGTCCACGGGAAGCTCAATCCCAACCACCCGGCCAACGCCGGCATCGTCGACCTGGGGCTGGCGCCCGTCGACGCCGATGGCATGGTCGACTACACGACCGACTTCGTCATCCTCCGCCCGACCGCGGTGACGAACGCCACGCGCATCCTCTTCTATGACGTGAACAACCGCGGCAATCAGCTGGCCCAGGGGTTCATCAACAATGGCCTGCCGGGGTTCGCGCCTGGCAATCAGGGGGACGGCCTGCTGCTCCGTCTTGGCTACACCCTGGTGTGGAGCGGCTGGCAGGGGGACATCCTCCAGACGGGTCACGGCGACACCATGGCCATCGGGACGACCTTCCCGGTGGCGACCTACGCCGACGGCGGGACCATCACCGGGCAGACATTCGACGAGGAGATTTTCGATGGGACGGCGAATGCGGTTGGCGCTGGTGTCGTGGCGAAGGGCCCAAGCCCGTCCGCTTCACGGATGCAGTCGTCCGCGTTGCTTGAGCCGCGCTCCAGCCAGTCGAATGACGCGAGCGGAACCGTCACCTTCAAGCTGACGTACCCCGCTGCGACGCTCGACCAGACCGCCGTCACGTTCAACTGGCGAGAGACGTACGTCACGCCGCAGGGGCAGACCTTCGCATCGCCCTCGACGGCCATCGCGACGTCCGCGTGGAGCTATATCGACAGCCAGCACGTGAGCTTCACCCTCACGGGCCTCGGCGACATGGGCGCCATCTACGACTTCATCTACACGGCCCAAAACCCCACCGTGAACGGCATCGGCTTTGCCGCGGTTCGCGATTTCGTTGCCTTCCTGAGAAACAGCACCCAGGACGCGATGGGGAACCCCAATCCGCTGAACGACTTCAAGACTGCACCCTGTCAGCTGGCCAGTGGCTGCTCGTCCTCGCCGACCAACAACTACGACGTGGCCATCATGGAGGGCATTTCCCAGTCCGGCCGCTTCGCGCGCGACTTCCTCTGGCAGGGCTTCAACGACGACACGAAGGGGCACAAGGTCTTCGAGGGAATCATGCCCATCATTCCTGCGAGCCGAAAAACTTGGACCAACTTCCGGTTCTCGCAACCAGGCCGTTTCTCCAAGCAACACGAGGACCACTTCCAGGCAGGTGACCAGTTCCCGTTCGCCTACCAGGTGATCACCGACCCAGTGAGCGGCCTCACCGACGGCATCTTCGGACAGTGCACCGCCACCAGCACCTGCCCGCTCATCGTCCACGTCGATGGCGCGTACGAGACCTGGGGTGGCCGCGACATGCTGGTGGTGACGGATGGCCAGGGAAACGCCTTGCCCATCCCGGACACCGTCCGGATCTACGCCGTCCCGGGCACCAACCACGGTGGCGGCTCGGGTGTGGGAACCCAGACCCAGCCGGTGATTTGCGACAACCTGGCCTCCCCCATCGACGAGAGGTCCACCATCCGCGCCTTGGTGGTCGCCTTCCAGGACTGGCTCACCCAGGGCATCCCGCCGCCGAATTCTCGCTTCCCATCGGTCACGGAGGGAACGGCGGCGGACCCCACCAACCAGGCGGCGGTCGGCTTTCCTGACTTGAGTGGCATGGGCGTCATTTACGGAGGACCGACCTACAACCAGCTGTTCGTCACCGACTACTCCACCGGCATTCCGGTGGTCGACCTCACCAAGGGATACAAGGTGCTGGTATCGGTGACGGATGCCGATGGCAACGACGTGGCCGGAGTCAGGACGCCCGATTTCGTCGCGCCCATCGCTACCTACACCTCCTGGAACACACGCGCGCCCAACTACGCTCCGGGAGATGCGTGCTTGACCTACGGCTCCATGATTCCGTTTGCCAAGACGCCTGGGACGCGCGCGGCGGGAGACCCCCGACGGGCGCTGTCGGAGCGGTACACGAGCCATGCCGACTACGTGAACCAAATCACCGCGGCAGCCAATGACCTCGTGGCCCAGGGCCTGCTGCTGCAGGAGGACGTGGCCTTCTACGTCAACGCTGCGCAGGCGGCGGACATCCCCTAGGTCGCCGAAGGAAGTTCAGAAACTCCAAAAGGGGGACGCGCACGCAAGTGCGCGTCCCCCCCTCGTTTGCGGGAAGCGCCTGCCTCCTGGCTGGAAGCGCCAACAAGAGGCACGAGACGTCGGACAAAACGCACCGTGTCGCAGTGCAGCAGTCTCATTTGATTGAACCAGCACCCACCATTTCCGTGCTACGGAGACGGGCGTCGGCAATCCCGAAGGGAGGCTCGCCAGCCGTGAAACTCCTCGGAGTGCTTCGAAATTGTGTGCTCGCGGGGTTGGTGCTTGTCCCGGCCGCCCACGCCCAGGACGTGGTGCGCATCGGCGCTGTCCTCCCGGTGACCGGGAAGGAATCGAAAATCGGCAGCGCCTACAAGCAGGCCACCGAGGTGGCAGTGAAGGAAGTGAACGACGCGGGCGGCCTCACGGTGGGTGGGAAGAAGCTGAAAATCGAGCTCAGCCTCCTCGACGACACTTCGGACGCTGCCAAGAGTGCTCAGCTCGTCGAACAGCTGATGGCCCAGACCAAGGTGCATGCCGTCATCGGCGGCTACGGCTCGCAGCTGGTCCAGGCTCAATCCGTCGTCCCCGAGCGCTACGGCATCCCCTACGTCAGCGGTGGGGCCGGCGCCACGAGCATCTACGGCCGCAGCAAGTGGGTCTTCGGCACCCTCTCTCCCGTCGAGCACCTGGCCGCGACGCAGATGGACTTTCTCCAGGACTTGGTGGCCAGCGGCAAGCTCAAGGCGCCGCTCTCCATCGCCCTGGTCACCGAGCAGACGGAGCACGGGAACGACTATGCCAAGGGCGTGAAGGACTACATCGCCGCGCACCCCGGCAGCTGGAAGCTCGCCCTGGAGCAGAAATTCGAGCTCTACACGCAGGATTTCCGTCCCCTCCTTGGCCGGGTCCAGGCGGCGAAGGCCGACATCTTCATGGCCGACGCCCACCTCGAGGACTTCGTCCTCATGCAGCGCACGTACACGCAGATGGGCATCCGCAACCAGATGATTACTTATGGCGCCCGGGGCGCGGACGAGTCGGGGCGGCAGAAGCTGGGAGCCGCCGCTGACTACATCTTCGCCAGTGGCTGGTGGTCTGACCTCCTGCCCTACCCACAGGTGAAGGCCTTCAACGCCCGTTACAAGGCGGCCACCGGTATTGCGCCGCAGTGGTACCACGCCATGGAATACGAGACGGTCCGCGGCCTCCTGGTCGCCATCCAGCACGCCGGCTCTCTGGACCCCGAGAAAATCCGCGCGGCGCTGGCCAGCCTCAGGCTTACGGAAAGCATCGTCCCTGGCGGCGTGCTGTACTTCACCAAGACTGGCCAGTCCGACCTGCCCTTCGTGGTGACGGAGAACAAACCGGACGGCAAGGTCGACCTGGTGTGGCCCAAGAACGACAAGACGGGCGAGCCGGTCGCACCCATCCCCTGGCACTGAGCAGGCCCAGCTTTGGAGCGACTGGCCTCCGTCCTTCTCAGCTCTCTGCTCTTGGCGGGCCTGTACGCCACCATGTCCTACGGGTTGGCGGTCATCTACGGCGTCATGCGCATCATCAACCTGGCCCATGCCGGGCTGATGATGCTGGCCGCCTACGTCACCCTGACGCTCAACACACGCTTCGGGCTTGACCCATTTCTCAGCCTGGTGGTGGTCGCGCCGCTCTTCTTCGGCTTCGGCGTCGTCCTGGACCTGACGCTCATCCGCCGGCTGCCGCGGGGCGGCACCGGGCCCTCGATGCAGTCGCTCCTGCTCCTCTTCGGATTGTGGCTCGTGCTGCAGAACCTGGCATACGTCGTCTGGGGAGGCGACACGCAGGCCATCCTCACGCCCTACACCATGTCCTCGGTGCCGCTGCTTGGCGAGCGCTATGGCGTCCCGTTGCTCTTGGTCTTCGCGGTGAGTCTTGCGTCACTCGTCGGTCTGACCATCGTCCTGCGGCGTACCTTCCTTGGCAAAGCCATCCGCGCCGTCACGCAAAACCGTGATGCTGCTCTGCTCTCCGGCGTGAACGCGGCCCGCATCTCGGCCGTGGCCTTCGGGCTCGGGACGGCCTTCGCCGCCATTGCCGGAACGATGCTCAGCGCGCTGTACGCCTTCACCCCGGACTTTGGCCGCAGTCTTCTCCTCAAGGCCTTCTGCATCATCGTGCTCGGGGGAATGGAGAGCTTCACCGGGGTGGCCATCGGGGCGCTGGTGCTGGCGCTCATCGAGAATCTGACCGGCGCCTACACCGACATTCCCACCTCCTTCCAGGATGCCATCAGCTTCTCCCTCCTCGTCCTGGTGCTGGTGGTCGCCCCCAACGGGCTCCCGGCACTCTTTCGTGGCTTCTCGCGCCGGGCGGTGGCCAGGTGACGTGGCTCAAGAGAAGTGGCGCCGCATCCTGGATGCTCGTGCTGGCGGCGGCGCTCCTCCTCGCGCCGTTGGTGGCCGAGCGCGGGACGCTCAATGACTTGTGGAGCGTCGCCTTCGCCATCGTCCTCGCCTCGGCCTGGAATCTCCTCGGCGGCTTTGCCGGGCAGGTCTCGCTCGGCTACTCGGCCTTCGTCGGCATCGGCGCCTACACCACCGTCCTCTTGGCCAATGCCGGATGGAATCCCTGGGTGACGCTGCCGGTGGGTGCCGTGCTGGCCGTCCTCTTCAGCGTGGTGGTGGGCCTGCCCACCTTCCGTCTGCGGGGTCCCTACTTCTCCATCGCCACCATCGGCGTGGGGGAGGCAGTCCGCGTCATCGCCTCGGGGATGGAATTCACCGGTGGCTCGAGCGGTCTGCGGATGCCATCCGCGAATTTCCACTTCCTCAGCAACTATTACGGCATGGCCGGGCTGGCCCTTCTCACCGTGGCCCTGGTGGCCTGGGTCCGCGTCAGCGCCTTCGGGATGGCGCTGGAGGCCATCCGTCAGGACATCGACGCGGCCGAGGCGCTGGGCATCCACTCCACCCGTTACAAGCTTTACGCGCACGCACTGTCGGCGGCGATGGTGGGGGCCGGCGGCGGCCTCTTCGCCATGAATTTCCAGTACATCTCTCCGGGGAGCGTCTTCGACTTCCCGCTCTCGCTCCGCATTGTCCTCATGCCCATCGTGGGAGGCATCGGCACCCTGCTCGGCCCGGTGCTGGGGGCGGTGCTCTTCGGCTACCTGCAAATCAAGCTGCTGGCCAGCCCGACGCTGCGCGACTTCAACCTCTTCATCTACGGCGGCCTGTTGATGCTGGTGATGCTCTTCGAGCCACGGGGCATCGTCGGCTTGTGGGAAAGGCTCCGGCGCCTCTGGCAGCGTCGTGCCTCAAAGCCGGCGGAGGCCTCGCGTGCCGCCTGACACCATTCTCGAGGTTCGCGGCGTGGGAAAGCGCTTCGGCGGCCTGGTGGCGCTCGACGGGGTCAGCTTCCAGGTGGAGAGGGGCTCCATCTTCAGCGTCATCGGGCCCAACGGCGCCGGAAAGACGACCCTCTTCTCCTGCCTGGTGGGCAGCCAGAGGCCCACCAGCGGAAGCATCCGCTTCAAGGGCAAGGAAATCGCTGGCCTGCGCAATGACCAGGTGGTGGCGCGCGGAGTGGTGCGCACGCACCAGGTCGTCCGTCCCTTCCGCGACATGACGGTCACGGAAAACGTCTCGGTGGGCGCGCTCTTCGGGACCCACCAGCGGCGCGGGGCCGACGCCCGGGCGCGGGTGGCAGCGGTGCTGGAACGGGCTGGGCTGGCGGCACGGGCCCAGGTGCTGGCCCGCACCCTCACCATCGGCGAGCTCAAGCGTCTGGAGATTGCGCGGGCGCTGGCCACCGAGCCCGAGGTCCTGTGCCTGGACGAGGTGATGGGCGGCCTCAACCCGTCCGAGATTCAAGGCGCGATGCAGCTCATCCGCGACATCCGCAAGAGTGGCATCACCGTGCTCATGATTGAGCACCACGTCCACGCCGTCCTCGGCGTCTCGGACCGGGTGATGGTGCTCAACTTTGGCAAGACCATCGCCGAGGGCGAACCTCAGCGGGCGCTGCGCGACCCGGCCGTGGTCGCCGCCTACCTCGGCGACGACGCCGAAGGAGTCCCGGGGTGAGCTCCCTGCGCGTGGAGAACCTCGACGTCTTCTACGGCGACGTCCAGGCGGTGTGGGACGTCTCCTTCCAGGTGGAGGCGGGAGAGATTGTGACGCTGGTGGGTGCGAACGGAGCGGGTAAGACCACCACCCTGCGCACGCTGGCGGGGCTCCTGAGCCCCCGCCGGGGCCGCATTCTCTTCGACGGCCAGGACGTGGCGGGGCTTCCCGCCAACCAGCTCGTGGCGCGGGGCCTGGTCCTCATCCCCGAAGCCCGCCAGCTGTGGCCCACCATGAATGTGCGCGACAACCTGGAGATGGGTGCCTACACCCGCGGCGCACGCGCCGAGCGGCGCAAGACGATGCAGACGGTGCTGGAGATGTTTCCCATTCTCCAGAAGCGCCTCGCTCAGAATGCCGGAACGCTCAGCGGCGGAGAGCAGCAGATGTGCGCCATTGGCCGCGGCCTCATGGCCCGCCCTCGTCTGTTGATGCTCGACGAGCCCGCGCTGGGTCTCGCGCCGATGCTGGTGCGGCAGGTCTTCGCCGCCCTCAAGGAGATTAATGGCCGTGGCGTCACCATCCTCCTCGTCGAGCAAAACGTGCAGCATGCTCTCCGGCTTGCCCATCGGGCGTACGTCCTCGAAACCGGCCGCGTCACGCTCGAGGGCACAAGCGCAGCGCTTCTCACCGACGCCCGGGTGCGTCAGCGGTTTCTCGGCGAGGCGGCGCTCTGAGCGCTCTCCGGCTCGCCTGCGCCATTCCGCGGGAATAGGGCGCAGCGCCGTCCATCCCGGCGCACCTGCGACTACGGTGTCGTCACGTCAATCATGTTGTCATCCGAAATGCGGTCGATGAGCTTGTTGTAGGGGTCGATGCCGGCTCGCGTCGGCATCTGGTCGACCACCACCTCGAACGTCTGCTTCTCCTGGGTGATTTTTTCCTTCTTCAGCGAGAGCGGGACCTCGTGGTCCTTCTTGCCGGTGAAGACGCCGATGTCGATGTAGTCGTTCAGCGGCATTGGCGTCTCGGCGCCGAGTCCGTCCGCCTTGAATTTGCGCGACGCCACGGCGAGGACGACCTTGAACTTCTTGTCCGCCGTCGGCGTCACCGTCGCCGAGACGGCCTTGTTGTCGTAGAGCACAATCGATTCGAAGGCATCGGTGATGTAGTACTGCAGCTCCGGCGGTGTCTTGTCGCGCAGCGCCTGCACGAATTGGCGCGTGTCCGGATACGGGACACTCAGCGAGTCGGTGGCATTGGCGTAGCGGTACTGCATGAGAAAGTCGTGCAGGGCAAGGTTGAGCGTGTCCTCGCCGATGTAGTCGGAGAGCGCGTAGAGCACGAGCGAGCCCTTCTGGTACCAGACGTAGGCCTCGCGCTGCACCAAGTCGAGCGGGGTCTCCTTGTGGCTCTCCTGCGAACGGCCCCGGAGGTACCCATCGAGCTCGTGCTTGAGGAACTTGTGCATTTCGTAGTCACCGTACTTCTTCTGCATCACTCGCAGCGCGGAGTACTCGGCCAGTGACTCGGACAGCATGTTCGAGCCCTCGACTCGCCCACCGATGAGCTGGTGCGCCCACCACTGATGCGCCAGCTCGTGGGCTGTCACGAAATACGTGTAGTCGATGTCGTCGGGGCTGAGCACCCGGCTGATGAACCAGTTCTCCTGGTAGGGGACGGTGTTGGGAAACGACTGGGCGAAATTTCGGTAGCGAGGAAATTCGAGAACTCGGAACTGCCGGAACTGGAAGGGGCTGAAGTTCTTCTCGTAGTAGGCGAGGCCGGCCTTGCTGGCCTCAATCATGCCGTCGACGTCGTAGGGGTGCGCCGCGGCATGGTAAATCTCGATGTTCACATTCCCGTTCGCCCCCGGATACTTCTCGGCTTTCACCGCGTAACGCGCCGAGACCCAGGCGCCGAAGTCCAAGGTCTTCACGTCGCCCATGCTGTACTCGTAGTAGTGCCGCCCGCCCTCGTGCCAATCCCTCTGGAGGTACCCGGGAGCGAGCGCAATCTGGTCGTCGGAGGTGCTCACCACCGTCCGGAAGGTGATCCAGTCGGCCTGGGAGAAGAACAGGCTGGTCCGGCTGCCTACCGGGTCGCCGCGAGGAGGCAGGTCGGAGGGCGGCCCAAGGTGCGCGTCGCGGCGGCGCCGTGGGTCGGTCAGCTCACCCCCGGAGTCGTAGCCAATCGTCGGCAGGTACCCCGAATCGAAGAAGGTGCCGCTGTAGGCGAATTGCGGCCGCTCGTTCCCGTCCGTGAAGCCGTGCGAAGTGTAGCCAACGTCGAAATTCAAGTTGACGGTTTCACCGGGAAGCAGCGGCGCCTGGAGCGCGTAAATCCTGTAGAAGTTCCGCGGACTCGCCGAGACGAGATGGAAGGGTCGGTCGAAGCGGACGTTCGAGACGGATTGCTCCGAGTCCACGAGGTGGATTTCAGAGATGGGCACAGCAGTCTTGTTCTGCAGCAAGAAATGGCCGCTTCCCGAGAAGGACCGCTTCTCGGGAAAAATATCGATGGCCGCATCCACGGCGATGACTTTGGGCTGGGGAATGCCCTCGTACTTCTTGAAGTTCCGCTCGTAGTCGGCCTGAATCTCACGGCGCGCCTTCGCATTCAGGTACTCGTTGAGGACGTGCGCATTGTAGAAAAACCACGAGCCGCTGCCGATGGCGAGGAGCACGCACACCGCTGCCGCCGGGATGAGCCCGGGCGCGCGGGCGCGAGCCTGCCGCAGACGGTCCTTCCAGGAATCGTCCGTCCCGCGCAGGGCGACGGCGATGGAAATCACGCCCAGCAATGCGGCGATGGAGAGCCAGTAAGTGTAGGACCAGAAAATGGCCCGCACGAAGTGGCCATACCCGTTCATGTCCGAATAGATGTAGGGCGGGTTGTAGGCGAAGAGGTAGAGCGTGTCCTCCCAGCCGAAGTTGAAGAGCACGATGTTCATCACGAAGACGCCGAGGACAATCCCGTGCGCCACGAACTTGTTGCTGAGCACCGTCTGTAGAAAGAGGGCCAGGAGCAGGTACATCAGCACCGACGGGAAGGTGAGGAGGTACAGCTCCTGGAAGTACTCGAAGAGCTCGTAGTGGTAGTACCCGGCGAAGGTCTGACTCAGCACGCCGCAGAGCAGGATGACGGTCAAAAGGAACAGCTCGACGACGACCAGCGCGGCCAGCTTCGAGAGCCAGTCGGTCGACTCGCGCATCGGCAGCGCGTCGTGAATCCCGTCGAAGTGCGTGTCCCGCTCGCGCCAGACGAGCTCCCCGGCGTAGATGGTTCCGATGATTAGGAAGAAGAGAACGGCATCTCCCTCCACCGCCTGCACCATCAGAAAGGTGACCGGGTAGACGTTGGTGTCGTTGACGTGGCCAGCGAAGTGGCCGCTGATGAGTGCGAAGACGACCATCACCGCGACGAGAGCCCAGAAGGGCAGCTCGCGCAGGATGTTCGAGATGCGCAGGTGGGTGAGCGAGAAGAACTGCGCCCAGGTCGTTCGCCATCCGAAGAATTGATGGACGACGGGTAGCTTTCCCGCCACCAGTGAACGTCCGGGACGCGGCTCCTCGGATTCAGTCTGCCGCGCTTTGGCGGCGCGCCGCCCCTGTGAGACGGCGGTCAGGGCCTCCACCGAGATGGGGAAGAAGACGTAGACGCAGACCAGGGCCAGGACTCCCACGCCCGACCACACCAAACGGTTGTAGAGAAAGATGCCCGTCCAGGGCAGGAGCAGCGTGTTCTTCTCGCTGACCGTCCAGTAGCGGGCGATGCTGTCGAGGAGGCGGAGGCCAATCGGGTCGAAGATGGCCGACCAGAAGTGCTCCAGGGAGCGCCTCGCGGAAAAGACGGCGCTCGTGATGAGGTAGGTCATGAAGACCGCGACGCCCTGCAAGTAGACGACGAAGATCTTTCGCGTCAGCGCGGCCACGCAAAAGAAGAGCGAGCCGGCAAAGAAAATCTGGATGCAGGTGATGGAGAGGAACGGCTGCAACAACCACCAGAAATGGCCGCGGGCGATGCGGGTGTGGTCCGCCCAGGGGGCGAAGGTTCCGGCCGTTTCCCCAAACAGAAGGCCACTGAAGGCAAAGACGGTGGTGACGAACGAGCCGGCCCAACGACCGCCGAGGTAGGCGAACTTACTGACCGGCTTGGTGAAGATGAGCTGGTACGTGTCCCTTTGGAAATCGCGCAGAATCGAGGTTCCGAAAATCGCTGCGATGACCAGGACCCCGAAGAAGCTGAAGAGAATCTGAAGAACGGTGTTTGAGAAGGGCCCGTTGAGCAGGATTTTGTCGTTGCCGATGTTGATGAAATCCTGGGCAGCGACGGCAAAGAAGCTCAGGAAGAACCAGAGCGTGAAATAGACGTAGGTCGAGAGGCTCTTCAGCCTGAACTTCAACTCGAACGAGAAAAACTCCCAGAACTGTCCCATTGGCCAGTGGCTCCCGAGCGTCAGTTCTTCGCTTGGCGGGCGAGGTTGAGGAAGTAGACGTCTTCCAGGCCCGATTCGACGCTCTTGAAGCCCTCGCCCGGTGAGGCGGTGGCGAAGACGCGCACCTCGTGAAGCCCGCCGAGGAGGTGCGTCGAGATGACTTGGAGAGACTTCTCCAGCTCGAGCAACTCGGCATCACTTCGGACGACCTTGCTCCAGACCCGCCCCTTCAGCGCGTCGAGCGATTCGGCCGGAGCCCCCTCCAGCAACACCTCGCCGTTGCTGATGATGGCCATTCGGGCGCACAGCTCGCGGACGTCCTCGACGATGTGTGTCGACAGAATCACCGTCACGTTGCTGGCAATCGAGCTCAACAGATTCAAGAAGCGATTTCGTTCTGCCGGGTCGAGCCCGGCCGTCGGTTCGTCGACGATGATGAGCTTGGGGTTGGCGATGAGCGCCTGGGCGATGCCAAAGCGTTGCTTCATGCCTCCCGAGTACGTGTGGAGCGCCTTCTTGCGCGCGTCCCAGAGGTTGGTCTGCTTCAAGAGCGCATCGACCATGTCCTTGCGCTCCGAGCTCCGCGTGACACCCTTGAGGACCGCCAGGTGATTCAACGTGTCGAGGGCCGAGAGCTTCGGGTAGACCCCGAACTCCTGCGGCAGGTAGCCCAAGAGCTTGCGGACGGTGTTCTTGTCCTTCAGCACATCGATGTCATCGAGGAAGATGGTTCCGCTGTCCGGGTCCTGCAGCGTGGCGACGGTGCGCATGAGCGTCGATTTGCCGGCGCCATTCGGTCCCAGGAGCCCGAACATGTTGTTGCCGATGGTGAGGGACAGATTCTTCAGCGCCTTCACGCCGTTGGGGTACGTCTTTGAGAGTCCTGTGATTGTGAGCGCCAAGCGGTTCCCCTCATCGGTGTGAAAGAAGCGTCAAACCCCAGCAGCGGCTGGTGAAACGGCGGCGCCACCTTAGCTCGAATGGCCCTTTCGCTGAGGAGTCCCCATGGCACCACGACCCGTGAGTAACGGTACGACGCGCTTCTGCTTCCATTTCAATTTCGCCTCGCGGACCTCCCAGCCCCCCGTGGGCGTCAGACACCCAGCACCAGCCACAACGCGGCCCCACCGGCGAGCAACAGCAGCGGCGTCAGCCACAGCCCCAGCCGTGCGAGCTCCATGCCCCGGACGTCCAGCCCACGCCGCCGCGCCGCGTCCAGCACCAGGACGGTGGCCAGCGAGCCATAGACGCCCAAGCACGGGCCGACGTTGGCCCCCAGGAGCGTGCCGTACACGGCCGGCGGCGGCGCCGCGGCCGCGTCGAGCACGCTCCGGGCGAGCAGCACCGCCGGCAGGTTGTTGAGGGCGTTGGAGAGGACCGCCGTCGCCCCTGTCGTCCCGGCGAGGAGGGCGAGCGTGCTGTGCGGTCGCTCCAACCAGACCACCGCCGGGCCCTCCAGTCGGAGGTTCTCCACGGCTCGGACGAGGACGAAGAGTCCGGCGACAAAGGGAAAGATGCCGACTGGCAGCTCGAGGAACCAGGCGGGTTTCAGCACACCCCTCACGACAGCGAGGACGAGAAGGGCCGTCACACCGGCGAAGGCCACGGCCCAAACCGGAAAGGCCAGCCGGGAGGCGAGGAAATAGCCGACGAGCACCGCCGCCAGTACGCCCAGGGCGCCGCGGAAGAATGGGCCGTCGGGCACCACCGAAGTGGGTTCCGGGAGCGTCGCGACGTCGAAGCGCACCGGAATCTCCTGGCGGTAGCGCACCAAGAGCCCGGCGGCCAGGACAGCCAAGAGCGCCGCTTGCGGCAGAAGCTGAACGGCCACGAAGTGGCCGAAGCTGGCCCGGGTGAGGTGGACCAGGAGAAGGTTGGTGAGGTTGCTCACGGGAAGCAGCATGGACGCCACGTTGCTGACCAGCGCGCAGAGGATGACGAAGGGTCGGCCTGGAAGCCCGATGCGCTGGACGCACACCAGCACCAGGGGCGTGAGCAGCACCGCCGTGGTGTCCAGAGAGAGAGAGATGGTCACCACCGCTCCAAGAAGGAAGAAGTTCCGGTAGAGCCGCCTTCCCTCTCCGTGGGAGGCGCGGGCACAGACGATGGCTGCCCATTCGAAGAAGCCGCTCTTGTCCAGAAGCAGCGACAAGAGGAGGAGTGCCAGCAAGAAGAGCAGCGCTTCCCGACCCGCTTCGAGGGTGGCGAGCGCTTCGGCTGGCCGCACCAGTCCCAGGCCCAGGGCCAGCGCTGCGCCTCCACACGTCCAATAAGCCTCGTGCCAGCCCCGCGGGCGCCGAAGGACGCAGACCAGCGTCACCGCGAAGAGCACGACGGTCGGGACGACACGGCTCGCGAAGTCGTGCGGGCTCAAGGTGCGAGCAAACCCCGGCTCCTCGAAGCTGGGGGCTTCCCTGTGCCAGGCGGACCCTGCAACGGGCGCATGGGCGGAGCGTCGCCTGGGGGTGGGAGGAGCTCCAAGAAACGCGCCCTCAGCGGCATGGTGGGCTCAAACACTACCTTCCCGCGTCGGGGATGGTTGGTGCTGGCATCGCCGGTCCCCCCCGGGCTAGAAGCCCTGAGCCTCCAATGCGCCGCCCCGCTCCCCGGGTCTCTCGCAGCCGACCTCCCAAACCGGTCGCGATTGCCCGTGCCCGACGCGCGCGGCCCGGTGCCGAGGAGCTGGCCTATGCCCGCGGAGTCCTGGACGCGGAAGCGGAGGCCATCGCCGGGGCCAAGCAACGGCTGGGCCCGAGCTTCCTGCGCGTCCTCTCTCTCTTGCTCGACTGCGAGGGACACGTGGTCGTCACCGGGCTCGGCAAGCCCGGCTTCATCGCCCAGAAGCTCTCCGCGACGCTTGCCTCCACCGGCATCCCGTCGCTCTACCTTCACCCGGCCGAGGCGATGCACGGAGACCTGGGCCGGGTCTCGCGCGGCGACGTGGTGCTCGCGCTCTCCAACAGCGGCGCGACCGAGGAGATTCTGCGACTCATGCCGGCGTTGCGCCGCATCGGCGCCAAGGTGGTGGCCATCACCGGGGACGGCAGCTCACCGCTCGCCAAGCTCTCGGACCTGGTGCTGGACGTGGGCAGCATCCCCGAGGCCTGCCCCTTGGGGCTCGTGCCGACGGCCTCCTCGGCGGCCCTCCACGCCGTCTCGGATGCCCTGGCAATGACTGCCCTCAAGTGTCGGCAGTTCTCCAGCGAGGAATACGCCTTCCTTCACCCCGGCGGAAAAATCGGCCGCAGCGTCATGCGCGTCTTCGAGGTGATGCGGGCCGGCACCTCCAACCCGGTGGTGCAGGCCACGGCGAGACTCTCCGAGGCGGTGGTGGTGATGACCAACACGCCCGGCCGACCGGGGGCGGCCAACGTCGTCGACGCTTCCGGACGGCTGGTGGGCATCTTCACCGACGGTGACCTGCGCCGGTTGGTGGAGCGCGGGGCGTCCAACTTCGAAGTCGAGGTGAAGACGGTGATGGGGCCACACCCCCGCTGCGTCTCGCCGGAGGACTTGGTGCTGACGGCGGCGACGCTGATGCGGGAAGCCCACGTCGACCAGCTGCCGGTGGTGGACGCCGAGGGGCGCCCGGTGGGCCTCATCGACGTCCAGGACGTCCTGGCAGCGCGGATGGTCTAGGCCCGGACGCCTTCAGTCCAAGTCCAGCGCCTGGAAGTTGCCGCTGCGGTCGAGCACCGAGCCCCACACCTTGTGTGACGCCTGGTGCTCGGAAGGCCCGAAGGACAGGGGCGTGCTCAGCCCGAGGTCCAGCCCGTGGATGCCCTCCAGCGCCTTCACCAGCGTGTCGGTGCTGAGGGTACGGCCGGCTCGGCGGAGGCCCTCGACGAGCAGGTTCCCGTCGACGTACCCCTCGAGGGAGATGAAGTCCGGCTTCTCGCCTGGTGCGTAGTGGGCGAGCGCTTCCTGGTAGCGGAGGACGGCCGTCGAGCGTGAGGTGGGAAGCGGCACCACCTGGGTGACGATGACGCCCTCGGCAAAGCGTGGCCCGAGCTGCATCAATTCTTCGGCCAGCGCCTGGCTGCCGACGAAGGAGACGTTGGTGAACACCATCTGCGGCCGCTGGCTGCGCACCTGCTCGATGAAGCGTGCCGCGGCACGGTAGGTGGCCACCATCACCACCGCCTTGATGTGGTCCTTCCGCTCGAGGACGCGCGCCACCGCGCTTGCCACGTCGGTGGTGTTGCGCTCGTAGGAGACTTTCAGGACTGCCCCGTCACGGCGGTACTTGCGCAGCATCCGCACCACGCCCTGGTAGCCCGCGTCCCCGTAGCTGTCGTTCTGGGCCAGGACGGCAATCTGGTCGGGCCGGATGCGGCGGACTTCCACCAGGTACCGCACGATGGCTGCCGTCTCCTCGAGGTAGCTGGCCCGGTAGTTGAAGACGGTGGCGTCCGGAGGGTCCTTGCGCAAGAGGGGCGCGCCGGTGAAGGGGCTGAAGAAAAGCATCTGCCGGCTGAGCGCGTACGGAAGGGCCACGGCAGCGGTGGGCGTCCCCACGTTGCCCACGAAGCCGAAGACGCCGCGCTGCTGGGCGAGTTCCCGCATGACGTCACCGGTGCGTGCGGGCTCATACCCATCGTCGAGCGCCACGAGTCGCAGGTGCCGTCCATGGACGCCTCCGTCCGCGTTGGCGGCGGCAAACGCCACTTCCAAGCCCACCTTCATCTGGCGTCCGAGCTCCTTGGAGGTGCCGGTGAAGGGAGCGGCCATGCCGAAGAGCACCTCGGTGTCGGTGACACCAGGCGTCGGAGGAGGCTCGGGCGCGGCGGGAACCGCGGGCTGTGGACTGACCGAATTCGCGCGCTGGGCGGCCGCGGAGTCCCCTTGCGCCATGAGGCGGATGGCCCCCAGGGCCAGCGCACCACCCGCGCCCACCGCGGCCAGCACCAAGAGGAGCCACCGCACAAGGCGCCCCGGACCACGCTCCTTCCGGATGCGCGAGAAGGGAGCGGTCGGCGCCACGGTCCTCGGCCCGGAGCCAACCGCAGCCTTCGTCTCCAGCGTCGGCGAACGGCGCGGGCCAGAGCCGGCCTGCGCGTGGGGGCCGCTGCCCGGAGGTCGCGGACTGGCAGTGGAGCCCGATGCCTCGGCCTGGCGGGCAATTCCGGACGGCTGCTTCACCGAGGTGGAGACGACGGGTCCAGCGTCATGGGGTGTGGGCGTCTCCCCCGTGCCCGGGTGCGCCATGGGAGGAATGACGGTCCCCTGCGCCGGCGTCCGGCGCGCCGCCGCCGTGCCGCCGCTGGGCGTCCCCCACAGGGGTTGGGAGCCGTGCCGCGGCGTCGGAGTGCCTGGAAGCGGGTTGGTGCCCGTCACTCGGATGCCGGCCGGAGGTGTCGGCGTGCGCGTCTTCGGCGTCCCGGCCGTCCCGAGGGGCGGTGTCGGGGTCCGCCCGGGCGCGCGGGCGAAGGCTGCGGCCAGCGCGGGCGCGGCGGACTTGAGGCCCCCCGGCAGCTCGGCGTTCTCCAGCTGGCGGAGCTCCTCGAGAACGAGCGCGCTCCAGGGCTCATGAATGGTGCGGCGCTGGCTGCGGGCCCCGAGCTCGACCTGGAAGGCTCCCCGGTTGAGGCGGCGCACGGCGCGGCGTACCGCCTCGGAGCCCTCGCGGCCGTCGAAGACGGCGTCCACCAGGACGCCTCCATCGATGAAGAAGGTGCCGGTGGTCTCCACGCCCCGCTCGTCAGCGGCCCGCACCGACACCGCGGCCGTCTGCCCGCTCAGGCAGTAGAACTGGAGCAGATCCGCAAAGAGGATCTCCTTGAAGTCACCGGCCAGCGCCACGGTTCAGGCACTTCCCCCGACGCGGCCCGCGTCCCTGCCTCGGCCAGCGTCTGCAAGCCACTCTACGGTGAGCCGCACCAGCGGCAAGTTTCCACCCACAGGTCTGTAGCGCATCCGCATGCTCGGGGGCCCCTCCTATGGTGACTCCTTGCGGAGCCGAAGATGCGCCTCCGGGCAGCCCAGGTCGAGGGTCTGGACCCGACTGGGCTCTCCCGCCGCAGCGGCCGCTCGCTCTCCGGCCTTGACGATGACGTCCGGGG
>Ga0302314_10004345_pt1 | contig 26079 bp, 25 predicted proteins | sample III_Palsa_N2_3_FD_200533 | JGI IMG/M metagenome (GOLD analysis project Ga0302314, IMG submission 200533) | Peat permafrost microbial communities from Stordalen Mire near Abisko, Sweden - III_Palsa_N2_3 | ecosystem: Environmental > Terrestrial > Soil > Palsa > Peat permafrost | place: Sweden...
GCTTTCGCCGCGCTTGCGTACACCTTGTTCATTGCGTGCCTTCCTGCAGGGAGAGTCAGCTGCCAAGGATACGACGGATTGGTTCCAGTCCGCCTTGTACCAAGGTCGCAGGCACGGTTCGGCTGCCAGCGCGATTGTCATCAAGCATGGCGACGCAGATCGCTATACTCGGCCCGTTGCTCCTGGGGAAAGTGAAGTGAAACCGCACCGCCTGCTCGCTGCTCTCGCCGTTTTCGGAATCGCCACCATGAGCCATGCCGCTGTCTCGCCCGTACTGGTGATCCATGGCGGCGCTGGCGTGATCAAGCGCGACATGACGCCAGCGCGGGAGAAAGCCGTGCGCGCCGCGATGACACTGGCGCTGCAGAACGGCTATGCCCAGCTCAAGGCGGGCAAGCCGGCGCTGGACGCGGTAACGGCGGCAATCGTGGTGCTGGAGGACGATCCGAACTTCAACGCCGGCAAGGGCTCGGTGTTCACCCATGACGGCAAGAACGAGCTCGATGCGGCGATCATGGACGGCAATACGCTGCGCGCTGGTTCAGTGGCCGATGTGCAGCGGATCAAGAACCCGATCCTGCTGGCGCGTGCAGTGATGGAGAAATCGCCACACGTGATGCTCGCCGGCGAGGGTGCCGAAGCATTTGCGCAGAGCATCGGTATGCCGTTGGTCGATCCGTCGTATTTCCGTACCGAGGAGCGCTGGCAGCAGCTGCAGAAGGCCTTGAAGGAAGACGCCGAGAAGCAGCCGCATGCCAACGTTGAGACGGCCAAGCATTTCGGCACGGTCGGCGCCGTGGCGCTGGATTCAGAAGGCCATCTCGCCGCCGGCACCTCCACGGGTGGCATGACCGACAAGCGCTGGGGGCGCATCGGCGATTCGCCGATCATCGGCGCCGGTACCTATGCGAATGCCGGCTGCGCGGTGTCCGGCACCGGCTGGGGTGAGTTCTACATCCGCACCGTGGCTGCTCACGAAATCTGCATGAAGGTCACCCAGATGCGCGAGCCACTCAAACTCGCCGCCGCCGAAGTGATCAATCAGGAGATCCCGTCGATGGGCGGCAACGGCGGCGCCATCGCGCTGGATTCGGACGGCCATATCGCGATCCCGTTCAATACCGACGGTATGTACCGCGGCTGGATCGGCGCCGACGGCGTGCCGCATGTGGCGATCTACGGCGATGAAGACGACGGCATCGCCGAGCCACCTGCGCCGGCGCCGGCGGATAGCGCCGAACAGCCCTGATTTGTGCGCGAACTTGTTCTAAGTTTATCGTCCGCCAAAAGTCCCGTCCCCACGCTCGTCATCCCTGCGAAGGCAGGGACCCAGCGACTTCAAGTACTTGATGGATGACGGCACTGGGTTTCTGCCTTCGCAGGAATGACGGGTCAAAGACTTCTGGCCGACAGGGTGGGTCTTTCGGGGTTGCTTGCCCGCTGCGCCGCAGGCCAGGGCTCAGTCGTCCCGTTCGGGCCGCTCGCGCACTGGATGCTTGCTCAGCTTGCGCTGCAGGGTGCGGCGGTGCATGCCCAGCCGGCGAGCCGTTTCGGAGATGTTGCCGTCGCATTCGGTCAGTACGCGCTGGATGTGTTCCCATTCCAGCCGGCGCAATGCCAGCGGCGCTTCGGGGGCATCGGGCGGGTCACCGTCGTCGGTGTCGGCGTTGTCGCCATCGAGCAGCGCACGCACGACGGCATCGGCATCGACTGGCTTGGCCAGATAGTCATGCGCGCCGCGCTTGATCGCTTCCACCGCGGTGGCGATCGAGGCATAGCCGGTCAGCAATAGCACCCGTATATCAGGTGCTAGCGCATGCAGCTCGGGAATCAGGCGCAGGCCGTTCTCTTCGCCCAGCTTGAGATCGAGCACGCAGTAACGCGGCTGATGCCGGCGCGTGAGCGCACGTGCCTCATCGAAGTTGGTCGCGGTGATCACCTCGAAGCCGCGCGAGCTGAGTGCGCGGGCCAGTACGCGTACGAATGTGGCATCGTCGTCGACCAGCAGCAACGGGCGCGCCGTGACGGTTTGGGGCAACTCGGTCATCGCAGCGTTTCCTCGAAGTGGGGCAGTGCCCATTCTTGCCGGATGCGACAGCGCATGCACGTGTGGCGTCATGTCGCAGCAGCGAATGGTCACGCCTCAATGGTCGGCGATCACCGCCAACGGCAGGCGCAGACACATTTCGGCTCCGTGCGCGGTGTTGCCGGCGATCAGCTCGCCGTTCAGGCGCTCGGCGGTGGCCTCGGCCAAGGCCAGGCCAATGCCGAGGCCGCCCTGCTTTTGCGACTGCCCGAGCAGCGCCAGTTCGCCGGTCGTGGCAAAGCCCGGGCCGTGATCGCGCACGCTCAACTGCAGCCAGCCACCATCGCGCTGCACGTGCAATGCCACCGTATGGGAGTCGCGGCTGGCCGAGGCGTCGGCGGCGTTGTTGAGCAGATTGATCAGTGCGTGGCGCAGGCCCGGCGGCGTGCGCAGCATGGTGTGCGAGGTGCTCTCGTCCATGCTCAGGGTCAGTTCGGCCTCTGGTCGCAGCAACTGGAAGCGCTCCAGGCAACCGTGGATGAATTGCGCCACGCTGAGTCGTTCCGGTTCCTGCGACAGCTGTGCTTTGCCGAACGCCACCATCTCGCGAAGGATCGTGCGGCAACGATCCACCTGGCCTTCCAGCAGCTTCAGATCCTCTGCCAACAAGGCATCGCCGGAGTGTTCGCGGCGGAGCTCGGGCAACAGCGTGCGCATTGTCGACAACGGTGTATTGAGTTCGTGGGCGGCGCCAGCAGCCTGGGTGGCGATGGCCAGGATGCCCTCATCACGCAACGCGCGCTCGCGCACGCGCTGTACCTCGAGCTGCTGGCCGCGCAGTGCATAGGCCAGGCGATTGATGAAAAACCCCAGCAGCAGCGCGCTGATCACGAAATTCACGCCCATGCCCGCCACATGCAGCGAGAAGCCGCCATGCATCTCGTCGTGCATCGGCATCGGCAACGCCACGTGCCGGTACAGCAGCACCAGATAAGCGATACCGGCCAGCGCAGATACCTCCAGGATGGCACGCACCGACAACGCCGCGGCGCTAAGCGCAATGGGCACCAGCAGCAGGGTGATGAACGGATTGCTGGCGCCGCCGGTGAAATACAGCAGGTAACCAAGCATCAGCGTGTCGACCGCAATATGGCCGACGGTTTCCCACTCGCGCACAGGCCACGGCTGGCTGAGTCGCCACGCCGCAAAGACCGAAAATACCCCGAGCAGACCAATGCCGACCAGCAGCGGCAACAGGGGAATCTCCAGTTGCATCCACCAGGCGCAAACCAGCACCGCCACGCTTTGTCCGGCGATGGCACACAGCCTGAGCCAGGCCAGTGTGCGCGCCAGTGCGAATGGGCCGATGCGTTGGGCGGGCCGGTTTGGCATGGCGATCATCCCCCTGTGCTCGCGCAGAACCTGAAGGAACCCGCCGTGCGTCGCACAGCGGGTTCGTCAGGATCAGGGCGGCGTATTGAATTCCTCACTGCGAACGGCTGGCAGTGGGTGATAGTTGGTCGCCGCATCGGAATGGCTGGCCGACAGCCTGTTCATCAGTGGCAGCATCGCAATCGCGATCACCGTGCAGGCGATGCCCACGAAGCCGAGTTGGTTGAACAGGCTCACATAGATGGGCAGCGATTGCACCGGGTCGGTGATGTTGTCCGGGATGTGCGCAATGTTCGCCACGATGCTGCCGAGGTATTGCGACAGGCCGACGGCAACGTAGTAGGCACCCATCATGAAACCGCCCATGCGCGACGGCACGTAACGGGCGATCATCGCCAGGCCGAGGCCACTGACCAGTAGTTCGCCCAGCGAGTACCAGCCATAGCCCCACACCATCGTCCAAGACGACACCTGGCCGTTCACTGCTGCGTGTGCACCGACGCCATACATGAAGAAGCCGACGGCCACCGCGGCAAAGCCCAACGTGAACTTGAACGCGACGGATGGATCCTTGCCGAGCCGACCGAGCCCGTTGTAGGCGAACACCAGCACGGGGCTCAGAAGCACAATCCAGATCGCATTGAGGTTCTGATACTGCTCGGGAATCCAGTTGAACAAGTGTGTGCCGAATACGTTGAACGACAGATCCACGTTGTGCTGTGCGAACAGGTTCAGCGAGGTCGCCATCTGCGAGTAGAAGATGAAGAAGAAGATGGTCTGTACGGTCAGCACCAGCGCGGCGATCAAGCCGGCGCGTTCGCTGGGCTTGCTGCTGCGGATCAGGTGCGCAAACACGCACAGAATCACCACGCCGGCTGCATATACGCAGACTTTGGCGACGGCTTGGCTTTGCAGGATGAATGCGGCCACGAACACCATGAGGAAAGCTGCACCGAATACAGGCAGGGCACGCCGCATGTCGATGGGGCGCTCGTCTGCAGGTGAGCCGATATGAACCAGCGCCCGCCGCATGAACACGTAGTTGACCAAGCCCAGGATCAGGCCGATCGAACAGACGCCAAACGCAGTGTGCCAGCCCATCGAGTCGCCGTAGCGCGCCGCGACTTCGTTACGAATCCATGGCGTCGCCGTCATCGAGATCATCGACCCGATGTTGACGGCCATGTAGTAGATGGTGAACGCACTATCGATGCGGGTCTCGTCACCTTCATAGATTTTGCGAACCAGATTGCCCGCATTCGGCTTGAAGAAGCCGTTGCCGACCACGATCACGCCGAGCGCGAAATAGGTGAGGTTTGCCGGATTCAAAATCGACAGCAGGCCGCTACCGCCATCGGTCAGGCCCAGCGCTTCCGGCGGGATCCACAGGATGCCGTAACCCACCGCCAGTACAGTCGCGCCGATCAGCATGGTGCGACGCGTGCCAAGCAATTTGTCGCCAACCCAGCCGCCGATCGCGGGCGTTGCGTAGATCAGCGCCGCTGCCGCACCCCAGACGAGATTGGCCTTGGTATCGGCGAAACCAAGCTTCTTCATCAGGAAGGTGACCATCAATACCTGCATGCCGTAGAAGCCGAAGCGCTCCCACATCTCGATCAGGAAGACGGTAGTGAAGGACCGATTCTGAGAGACCGGCGGATTCTGAATTGCCATATCTTTTCCGTGCGTGATTCAAATCATGACGGCGCCAGGGCGCCCCCGTTCACTGCAACCCTGAACGGGCCACAACCGACGAAGCGTAACCTATTCGCCATACGGTTGTAGCTGCACTGCGGCATGGCAAAAAGTTACGACTGGCCTTGATCTGCGCTCATCTGCGCTGATACGCACGCGACAGGGCAGGCCCTGCTTGCAGGATCGGCGCTTGTGGCATCATTGCCCGCTTGTGCCCGCCTGCTTTACGGAGCTTTGCCCCAGCATGCTGATCCCCGAGCTTACGCAGCCGATCCCCATGGTGGCGGTGCGACTTTCTGCCGCTGGGCACGCATTTCAGCTTGCCTGGCAGTCGCTGCCAGCTGTTGCCTGAGCGGTCGCGTCGAGATGGCAGCTGAAGGTTTTCGCGGTCCGAAGCAACTCTGGATGGCGTTCCAGTGGTCGATGAAAGGTTTCCGTGCCGGTTGGCGCCATGAAGCCTCGTTCCGACTCGAAGCCTGTCTGGCGATCGTGCTGATTCCGCTGGGTCTGTGGCTGGGCCATGGCGCGTTGGAAAAGCTCGCGCTGGTGTTCCCCTCGGTCCTGGTGCTGTCGGCCGAACTGCTCAACTCGGCGATCGAGGCGGTGGTCGACAAAGTCAGCCCCGAGTTTCACGAGTTGGCTGGTCGCGCCAAGGACATGGGCTCGGCGGCTGTTTTCCTGCTGCTGGTGCTGGTGGTGCTTAGCTGGGCCCTGATCCTCGGCCCGCGTCTTCTGGGCTGAGCGGTTACGCGGACGATTGCGTCGATTAGATATGGGATGATGCAATGGCATTCCACCGGATCGGAGCATCCCCATGAAACTTCTTCGCAATCTTGTGCTGTTGCTGCTTGCCGTCAGCGTGTCCGGGTGCGGTTACAACTCCATCCAGCGACAGGACGAAGCGGTCAAGGCAGCTTGGTCAGAAGTGCTCAACCAGTACCAGCGACGTTCTGACCTGGTGCCGAATCTGGTCAACACCGTGAAGGGCTACGCCCAGCACGAGGAAAAGGTGTTCACCGAAGTGACCAACGCCCGCGCGAAGGTCGGCAGCGTGCAGGTCACTCCGGAGCTGGCGAACGATCCGCAGGCGCTGGCAAAGTTTCAGGCAGCGCAGGGCGAGTTGGGCAATGCGTTGTCGCGGCTGATGGTGGTCAGCGAGAACTATCCCAACCTCAAGGCTGACGGGCTGTTCCAGAACCTGCAGGCGCAGCTGGAAGGCACCGAGAACCGCATCACCGTGGCGCGCAACCGCTACGTGCAGTCCGTGCAGGACTACAACTCGATGATTCGTACTTTCCCGAACAATCTCACCGCGAAAATGTTCGGCTATCAGGTGAAGCCGAACTTCAGCGTGGAAAATGAGAAGGCGATTTCCACAGCGCCGACGGTGGACTTCGGCAACAGCACACCGGCATCTGCCGCCTCGGCGCACTGATGATGTTTCGGCGCTTTCCGCGCCTGCTGCTGGTGCTGGCGATGGCGTTGCTGTTGCCGGCCCTGTTGCATGCGGCCGACGCCGTGCCAAAGCTGGCGCGGCACGTCACCGACCTCACCGGCACGCTGACCGCGGCCCAGGTTGATCAGCTGAACACGCAGCTGACCACGCTGGAAAAAACCAAGGGAGCGCAATTGGTGGTGCTGATGGTTGGCACGACGGCGCAGCAGGACATCGATGATTATTCGCTGGCCGTCGCCGAGGCGAACAAGATCGGCCGCAAGGGGGTGGACGATGGCGTCTTCTTGCTGATCGTGAAGAATGATCACCAGGTGCGTATCGAAGTAGGCTACGGCCTGGAAGGTGCCATTCCCGATGCGGCTTGTGCGCGCATCATCCGCGAATACATCGCACCAAAATTCCGCAGCAACGACTATTTCGGAGGTATCAGCGACGCGGTCGGTGCGCTGACTCTACTGATCAACGGCGAGGCATTGCCGCCGCCGGTGAAGGGCGCTCCCGGCGAGGAGCATCAGGGCCTCGGCTTTCAAAACGGTTTGGCGATCGGTGTGTTCGTGGCGCTGTTTCTGCGCAGTCTGCTCGGCCGCGCCGGCGCATGGGTTCGCGCGCCGCTGGGTGCGGTGCTGACCGGCGGTCTGCTGTGGCTGCTGGTTTCGATGGGCGCCGGCATTTTCGGCGCACTGATCGGTGGCGCGCTGATGCTGCTGCCGGGCGGTGCCGGGCGTTCCATCGGCGGCGGTGGCTGGGGCGGCTTCGGTGGGTTTGGCGGCGGCGGCTTCGGTGGTGGTGGCGGTTTCGGCGGCGGGGGTGGTGGTGGTTTCAGCGGTGGCGGCGGCAGCTTCGGTGGCGGCGGCGCTTCGGGGAGCTGGTGATGACACGCACGCAGCGACTACTGAACAACCTGTTCGGACACTGGTTCCATTTGCATCGTCGATTCCCGCCCGCACTGCTCGACGAAATTACCGCAGCGATTGCCGCTGGCGAAAGCTCTCATCGTGGCGAAGTCCGCTTCGCGATCGAGACACGGCTGACTGCGTGGTCAGTGCTTGAGGGGATCGACGCGCCAACCCGCGCGCGGCAGATGTTTGCCCAGCTACGGGTGTGGGATACCGAGCACAACAGCGGTGTGTTGTTCTACGTATTGATGGCCGAGCACCGCATCGAGATCGTCGCCGATCGAGGCATTGCCGCACGGGTGACGGCTGCCGAATGGGAGGCGATCTGTGCGCGCATGCGCGACTGTTACGCGCGCGAGCAATGGCGAGAGGGCAGTCTCGAAGGCATCGCCGCAGCGCACGCGCTGCTGACGCTGCACTTTCCCAGCGACGGCACAGAAGAGCCGGACGAACTGCCGGATCGACCGGTACTGCTCTGACCCCATCCGGCGAGCCGGCATGGCCAGCTGAAACTGCCTCGAATAGCCCTCCCTTCTCGTCATCCCTGCGAAGGCAGGGATCCAGTGCCCTTGCTCATCCAGAACTTGAACTCCCTGAGCAACCAGCTTCGCTGTTGAAAAGCGCCCCCTGCCTTCGCAGGAATGACAAGCAAAGAGCGGCTTCTCGAGATTCCCCTGAGGCTGGCGACTTCCCCCCTTCAGGGGTATGGAGGGGGCGAAACCATTGACCTTCAGCCAACCGAGCAACCTCATCCCGAGCCATCCACTGCAATCAGCCAAGCGAGCAGCAGCGGTACAGCGACGGGCGCCACACAGTTACACTTGGTCTTTGCCAACCGCCCCCACACCATGACGCAGCCCTTCATCGTCCATTTCAACCCAGTTGCCTTTGGCATTGGACCAGTCCAGGTGCACTGGTATGGCTTGATGTATCTGCTCGGGTTCCTGTGCGTCGCCGTGCTGGGCGAATACCGTCGCCGGCGTGGCCGATTGCCGGTGAGTCGGGATGCGCTGAGCGACCTGTTTTTCTACGGCATGCTGGGCGTGATCATCGGCGGGCGCCTGTGGTACATGCTCTTCTACTATGCCGACGGCCTCCGCTGGATCTGGACCGAGCCGCTGGCCTTGTTCAGGGTGTGGGACGGTGGCATGAGCTTCCACGGCGGCCTGCTCGGCGTGCTCGCAGCAAGCTGGTGGTGGTCGCGCCGGCACCGGCTGCATTTCTGCGACACGATGGACTTCGTTGCGCCGTTGGTACCGATCGGCTTGGGTCTCGGACGACTGGGCAATTTCATCAACGGCGAGCTGTGGGGCAAACCCACCACGCTGGCATGGGGCATGATTTTCCCGAATGCGCGCGCCGACGATATGGCCTATGTCGACAGCCATCCGGCGCTGTTGCAGCAGTTCCAGCAGTTCGGCGGCCTGACACGGCATCCCTCGGAGCTGTATGAAATGGCGCTCGAAGGCGCCGTCATGTTTGTCGTGATATGGCTGGTGTCGATGAAGCCGCGACCGCGTTACCTGGTGTCGGGCCTGTTCGCGCTGATGTACGGCTGCTTCCGTGTTGCCGTGGAATTTGTGCGGCTGCCGGACCCGCAGCTGGGCTATCTGGCGTTGGGCTGGGTAACGATGGGGCAGCTGCAGTCGCTGCCGCTGATCGTGGTTGGGCTGTGGCTGCTCGCCTTGTCGCGGCACGCACCCACGTTGCCGCTCGCTCCCATTACAGCGAAGGCCTGAACATGCACGCCTACCTCGATCTGCTGCGCCATGTGCTGGAGCACGGCACCAAGAAAAGCGACCGCACTGGCACCGGCACGCGCAGCGTATTCGGCTGGCAGATGCGCTTCGATCTGGCCGAAGGTTTTCCGCTCGTCACCAGCAAGAAATTGCACCTGAAATCAATCGTGCACGAGCTGATCTGGTTCCTGCGCGGCGACACCAATATCGCCTACCTGAAAGAACACGGCGTGCGCATCTGGGATGAATGGGCCGACGCCAACGGCGACCTCGGCCCGGTCTACGGTCAGCAATGGCGCGCGTGGCCCACCGCCGACGGCGGCGTGGTCGACCAGATCGCCTGGGTGATCGACGAGATCCGCCGCAACCCCGATTCGCGCCGCCTGATCGTCAACGCGTGGAACGTGGGCGAGCTGTCGAAGATGGCGCTGCTGCCGTGCCACAGCCTGTTCCAGTTCTATGTGGCTGACGGCAAGCTGAGCTGCCAGCTGTACCAGCGCTCAGGCGATATCTTCCTCGGCGTGCCGTTCAATATCGCCAGCTACGCGCTGCTCACCCACATGGTGGCGCAGGTGTGCGGGCTGGGCGTGGGCGATTTCGTGCATACCCTGGGCGATGCGCATTTGTACGACAACCATGTGGAGCAGGCCCGGTTGCAGCTGACCCGCGAACCGCGGCCACTGCCGCGCCTGCGCCTCAACGGCGACGTGCGCTCGATCTTCGATTTCCGTTACGAGGACATCGTGATCGAAGGTTATGATCCGCACCCGGCGATCAAGGCCGCAGTAGCCGTTTGACCCTCTGGTGCTTTGTTCTCGCGAGTGCGCGGCGAGTCGTCAGGGCCACCCAATGGTAGCCATTGGGTGGCCCTGGATTCATCGCGGCAGTGCTGCATCCTGCTAAGATTCGACGCAATTGGCGGCGCCATATGGCAGGCGCTGGCCGCTCAACTGATTGTGCTTTTCAAGGATTCACCATGGCTATTTCGCTGATCGCTGCACTCGACGAAAACTTTGCCATTGGCCGCAAGGGTCAATTGCCCTGGCATCTGCCGGATGACCTGCGCTGGTTCAAGCAGCTGACCACCGGCAAGAATGTGCTGATGGGTTACAACACGGCCGTTTCCATCGGTCGCGCATTGCCGGATCGGGTTAATCTGGTCCTTTCGCGCCGCCACGAGGCACCGTTTCCAGGTCAGATCACGGTGCGCTCCGTAGAAGAGGCGCAGGCGCGCACGGACAACACCGGTCTGATGGTGATCGGGGGCGGACAGATCTTTTCCGAAGCATTGCCGCGGGCCCGACGCATGTATCTGACCTGGGTCAGCGCCGCGATCGAGGGTGCCGACACGTTCTTCCCCGGCACGCATTTCAGCGACTGGACCGAGGTTTCCCGCGTGCATCACAAGGCCGATGCCGAGCACGCCTACGACTTCGACATGGTCGAGTACCTGCGCAGCAGCTGATGCCAGCTGCCGCCGCGAGGACGCCAGACGTCATGCATGTGTTGGCTGGCGTCATGCTCGACTCCGTCGGACGCGTGCTGCTGGCGCAGCGTCCGACGGGCAAGCATCTGGCCGGGTTGTGGGAGTTCCCCGGCGGCAAACTGGAATCAGGGGAGTCACCCCTCGCAGCGCTTGCACGCGAATGCCGCGAAGAACTGGGCATCGAGCTGCAACATGCCGAACCGCTTATCCGGGTGCCATGGCAGTACGGCGAGCGCAGCCTGCTGCTCGACGCCTGGCAGATCCAGCAATGGCGCAACACGCCGCAATCGCAGGAAGGCCAGGCGCTGCAGTGGCAACGGCCGGCACGTGTCGACCCAGCCATGCTGGCCCCGGCTGATCGACCGATCCTGCAAGCTTTACGATTGCCCTCAAGTTATCCGATCACGCCGTCGGATGTGCCGCCAGAAAAGTGCGAGCTCTGGTTCGAACGAATCGCCCAGGCCATCGAGCGTGGCGAGCAATTGCTGCAGTTGCGCCTGCCGCTATGGCCACAGGAATTCGTGCGCGAACTGGCTGCCGATCTGCTGCCGCTGGCCCGGCGATATGGCGCGCAATTGGTGCTCAACGGTGATATCGACGGTGCACGCGCGCTGGGTATCGGTGTGCACCTGAAGAGTGCGCAACTACTGGCGTTGTCCGAACGACCGCTGCCGTTGCAACAGGTCATCGGCGCGAGCTGCCACGACGCGGCCCAATTGGCACACGCCGTAAACATTGGCGTGGACTTCGCCACGCTGTCACCGGTTGGCATCACCGCCAGTCATCCGGGTACCTCGCCCATGGGCTGGCCCATGTTCCAGTCACTGGCCGAGACCGCCGCGTTGCCGGTCTACGCGCTAGGCGGCGTGGGCCCCTCGCATGCCGCTCTAGCCCGCCAGAACAGCGGGCAGGGAGTGGCCGGCATCCGTGGATTCTGGCCATCGTAGAAGCGCTACTTGTGTGAGAAGACTCTCTCGTTATAGGAGCGCAGGCTGAAATGGCTGGGTCTTCCTGTGCTATCTGATTGGAGCGCTAAGCCACCACCACTTCAAACGCGGCAGGCGGACGGCGGCGAGTAGGTTGAGGTGAGCGGAGCGAACCCCCAACAGACCTGTGCTCGAATGCCTGCGGATAGGCGATACGCCGTCACGGCATTCGCGAACAGGGTGCGCTCCTACAGTTTTGAGGCCAACGCCAGGTAACGCTGATGCAGGCTCGCCACCGCGTCGTCCAGGGTAGCCTCAGCGCCGCTGTTCTCGATCACGTCGTCGGCCAATGCCAGCCGTTCGGCGCGACTAGCCTGATGGGCCAGCATGCGTCGAGCCAGCGTCTCGTCGATGCCATCGCGGGCCATCAGTCGCGCTACTTGCACCGACTCGGGCGCATCGACCAGCAGCACACGATCAACCCATCGGTAATGCTCGATATTTTCAGCGAGCAGCGGAATCGCCAGCAGGCAATACGGCCCGGTGTCTGCCACAACGCGATCGTGCAACCACTCGCGCAAGCGTGGATGGATGATCGCCTCAAGTTTATGCCGCGCCTCGGGGTCGACAAATACGCGCTGGCGCATGGCCGGACGATCCAGTCGCCCCGAGCTGTCCAGTACACCACTACCGAATGCGTCGACCACCGCAGCCAGCCCATCCGTCCCCGGCTCAATCACCTCACGTGCAGCCACGTCGGCATCATGTACGCGCACACTCAACGCCTCAAAGCGCCGCGCCACCGCACTCTTGCCAGCAGCAACCCCGCCGGTCAGCGCGATGACAAACGCATGCGCCGGCTCGTTCATCGCAAACCAGTCATATGCAGATAGCCCTGCAGCAGGCCATCACCAGCGACAAACCAAACCCAGCCGGCAGCGGCGATGAAAGGCCCAAATGGCATCGGCAGCTGGCGGTCATGCTTGCGCAACGCAATCAGGCTGCCACCGACAAGAGCGCCGATCAGTGAGGACAGTAGGATTACCGGCAGCAGCGAAACCGGCCCCATCCAAGCCGCTATGGCGGCGAGCAGCTTGAAATCGCCGTAGCCCATGCCTTCCTTGCCGGTGAGGAGTTTGAACAGCCAATACACGCTCCACAGGCTCAGGTAACCGATCGCCGCACCGACGATCGCCGATGGCGCGCTGACGAACATTGGCAATAGCGCCAACAGCAGACCCAGCCACAGCAACGGAAAAGTCAGCTGATCGGGTAGCAGCTGGGTACGTAGATCGATCCCGGACAGCGCGATCAAGGTCCAGGTGAACAGAAGCCCAGCCAGTGCCGCCCACGACAGGCCGAATTTCCACACAATCACCGCGCTCAGTACGCCACTAAGCAGTTCCACCAGTGGGTATTGGATTGAAATTTTCGCCTTGCAATAGCGGCAGCGCCCGCGCAGCAGCAGCCAGCCAAACAACGGAATATTGTCCCGTGCTGACAGCGGATGTTTGCAGTGCGGGCAATGCGAAGGCTCGCGCACGATGCCCGGTGGCAGCGGCGTGGGATCTGCTTCAAGCTCCAGTACCTCACGCGCTTCCTGCCGCCAACCTGCCACCATGCGTTCGGGCAGCCGCAGAATCACCACGTTGAGAAAGCTGCCGACCACCAGACCCAGCACACCGGCAAAAGCGATCCAAATAACCAGCGGCATGTCAGGCATCACGGATTCCTGCGCAAAGAAAACGCCGCATTATCGCCGTACCACGGCAATAACTGCGGCGTCTTGATGTTGGGTTTTTCTAGAACGTGCCGGCGAGCTTGAAGATCGGCAGGTACAGCGCGACCACCATGCCGCCGACCAGCGTACCGAGAACGACCATGATGATCGGTTCGAGGAGGGTAGACAGCGTATCTACGGCGTTGCTGACTTCTTCCTCGTAGAACTCGGCAACCTTGAAAAGCATGTTGTCCAGCGCGCCAGATTCTTCACCGATCGCGGTCATCTGCACAACCATGTTAGGGAACAGACCGGTCTGTTTCATCGCTAGTTGCAGCTGATGACCCACCGCGATGTCTTCGCGCATTTGACGCACGCCATCGCCGTATACGACGCTGCCGGTGGCACCGGCCACCGCGTCCAGTGCTTCAACTAACGGCACACCGGCGCGGAACGTGACGCCAAGCGTGCGCGCGAAGCGGGCGATAGCCGAGTTCCGCACGATGTTGCCCATCACCGGCATCTTCAGTGCCATCCGATCAAGGAAGTGGGCAAATTTCACCGAACGTTTCTTCGCGATGATCAGTGCGGCGATGCCACCAACGACTACGCCAATCACCACCCACCAGTAGCTCTGCATGAATTCCGATGCAGTGACCAGCATCTGGGTTGGGGCCGGCAGCTGCGCCCCCGCGTCCTTGAAGGTTTTCGCAAATACCGGTACCACAAACAGCAGCATGATCAGGCAGACCATGAAGACCACCACCAGCACCATCATCGGGTAAAACAATGCCTTCTTGATCTTCTTTTTGGTGGCTTCCGTGCGCTCCTTATAGGTGGCGACGGTGTCCAGTACAGTGTCCAGTACGCCTGAAGCTTCGCCAGCGTGCACCAAATTGCAGTAGAGCTCATCGAACTGCACCGGATAGCGGCCTAGCGCTTCATGCAGTGCAGCACCGCCTTCAATGCTCTGCTTTACGTCGAGCAGAATATTTTTGAAGCGGATGTTCTTCTGGCCATCGGCGATGATATCGAAGGCCTGGACCATCGGTACGCCGGAGGCCATCATGGTGGCGATCTGGCGGCTGAAGATCGCAATATCGCCTGGCTTAACCGTGCTGCCGGTAGCGCCAAACAGCGGCTTGGAACGCTCCCGCACGGTTTGCGGGTTCATACCCTGTCGTCGCAGCTCGGCCTTGACCAGCGAAGCGTTCTTCGCCTGCATGTCGCCCTTCATACGCTTGCCACGCTTGTCCAGCGCGACCCAGTCATAGGTGGTCAGCTTACTGACTTCGGCGCGTTGGGCGCCGAGCGCGCGCGCCTTATTGGCGTTCGTGGTTGCGGTTGCGGTAGCCGTGGCCATGCGCATGTTCCCCCAGTGATTCAGTCCGGGCCGGCCAAGTTGGCGGCTGACAAGGTATTTATACAGCTTATGCTACTTCAGCTTATGCTAACCCCTTAGGACAAACCGTGGCGCCGAACGCAAGTTCAATGCTACGGGCGTCTCGAATCCGCCGCTTACTCCTTGGTAACGCGGTCGATCTCGGTCAGGCTAGTCAGTCCGTTTTTCACCTTCAGCAGTGCTGACTGACGCAGATCATTGATCCCGGCGGCGCGGGCCACCTCGCTAATCTGCATCGCATTGCCGCCTTGCAGGATGATTTTCTGGATGTCCTCCAGCATCGGCATCACCTGATAGATGCCCACGCGGCCCTTGTAGCCCTCGTTGCAGCCATCACAGCCGACCGCTTCATAGACGGTTAAGCCCGCGTCGACATCGGCCTGGCTGAAACCCGCCGCCAGCAGAACCTGTGGAGGCAAATCTTGAGGCTTTTTGCACTCGTGCAGGCGCCGCGCCAGGCGCTGGGCGATGATTAGAGTCACCGACGAGGTGATGTTGTAAGGCGCGATACCCATATTCATGAGGCGCGCAATGGTCTGCGCGGCGTCATTGGTATGCAGGGTGGACAGCACCATGTGTCCGGTCTGCGCGGCCTTGATCGCGATCTCGGCGGTTTCCAGGTCGCGGATTTCGCCGACCATGATCACGTCTGGATCCTGGCGCAGGAACGAGCGCAGCGCGCTGGCAAACGTCATGCCGCGCTTCACGTTCTGCTGCACCTGGTTGATGCCCTCGACGCGGATTTCTACCGGATCCTCTACGGTCGAGATATTTCGCTCGGCCGTGTTGAGCATGTTCAACCCGGTATACAACGACACCGTCTTGCCCGAGCCGGTGGGGCCAGTGACCAGCACCATGCCGTAAGGTTTGTGGATGGCATCGATATAGAGCTTCTGCTGCTCCGGCTCGTAGCCGAGCTTCTCGATGCCGATCTTGGCCGAGGAGCCGTCCAGGATACGCAGCACGATCTTCTCGCCGAACAGTGTCGGCAGCGAGCTCACGCGAAAGTCGATCGCGCGGGTCTTGGAAAGGTTGAGCTTGATGCGACCATCCTGCGGCACGCGCTTTTCGGCGATGTCCAGCTGCGCCATTACCTTCAGGCGCGAGGAGATACGGTTGGCCATCTTCATTGGCGGGCTGGCTACGGCCTTGAGCATGCCATCCATGCGCAGGCGCACCCGGTATTGGGTTTCGAACGGCTCGAAGTGGATATCCGATGCGCCGCGACGGATAGCGTCGACGAGGATCTTGTTGACGAACTTCACCACCGGCGCATCGTCGTTGGCGTTGGCATCGATGCCGGTCGACTCGGCTTCTTCGTCGCCGCCTTCGAGCTCCAGGTTGTCGAGATCGCCACCGCCCACGTCGGGCATGGTGTCGCGCATGCTGTTAAGCAAGCCCTCGATCACCCGCAGCAGGGAACTGCGATCGACCAAGATCGGCTCCACCATGCAATTGGAGTGGAACTTGATCTCGTCCAGCGCATGCGATTGCATCGGGTCGGCGATGCCGACAAACAGCCGTTTGCCTCGACGGAACAGCGGCAGCGCCTGATGTTTGTTGATCAGTGCCTCGCTGATCAGGCCGAGCGGCATGCTGGCAGGATTGATCGAGGTTACGTCCATCATCGGCATGCCGAATTCGGCCGAGGCGATCTGCGTAAGCTGGGTGCTGTCTACCAGGTTTTGGTCCAGCATCCAGGCAGCCAGGGTCACTTTATGCTGAGCACAGTCCAGCATGGCCTTGCGGACATCCGATTCGGGCAGCACACCCTCGGACACCAAGCGGCGCGCCATGCCGGACAGACCCGAGAGCGACGGTTGCAATTGAGATGACATGTGTTACTCGATCCTGCCCCTGTATGTGGTTGAATCTACCGCAGTTCAGCCGTCAGGTCATCCATCGTCTGCAACCTGAACCAAGACGCGTGATGCGGCGCACAAGCGTTCCGTCCGTTTACCCGTGTCGTAGGGGCGGACCCTCTTCGCGATCGATGGTCCGCGTAAGACCTATCGCACACGGGATGCCCCTCTACGCACATGCAGCATTCGCGCCATCCGGCTTGGTGGAGCGGCACGCTGTGATTCGCCGGGTTAATGGCGCGTGAACAAAAACATGTTCAAAGAATCCCGCCTGGGCGCCTTTTCTGGTCTTTGACGCGCCAAAAATCGGGGGGCCTGAGATCGCTGAGGTGGAAGCCTGTCTGCGCTTCGGATGGCTGGGCACTGGCCCGCGGATAGCCCAGTTCGAGCGCTAGGTCGCCGCCTGAGCGGCGTGCAGCCGACGCAGGTGGTCGCGGTAAATTCCTGCACGGCGGCGCCGTACGTCAGCATGGTGGCCGCCGGCATCAAGCCGGGCAGTGAGGTGATCACCACACTGCTGACGTTCTGCGCCACAGTCAACGCGATCATTCATGCGGGGCTGACGGATGTCGATCCGCTTACCCAGAACATCGATCCCGATGCGATTGAGGCGGCGATCACCCCGTGAAAGCGGGCCATCCTGACCGTACATTTCGCCGTTCGTCGCTGCCCGATGGGCCGCATCATGGCCATCGCAAGCAAGCACAATCTCATCGTGATCGAGGACTGCGCGCACGCCATAAAAACAGATTTTCACGGCCAGAACGCCGGCACGTTTGGCGATTTCGGCTGCTACAGCTTCTATGTCACCAAAAACGTGGTGACCGGCGAGGGTGGCATGATCCTCGGCCGCGGCTAGGCACATGTGGCGCGGGCACGAATGCTGGCACTGCACGCATAAGCAAGGACGCCTGGCACCGTTTTGGTGACCAGGCCCGCAAGCATTATCTGGTCGTCGAGTACGGCTTCAAATACAACATGATGGATCCGCAGGCAGGGATCGGCCTGCACCAGCTGGCGCGGGTTGAGGAAAACTGGCAGTGCCGCCGCGAGCTGTGGCGACGCTACGACAACGGGTCTACTGACCTGCCGATTACTTTGCCCGCCCCACGGGAGGCCGACACCCGACACGGCTACCACCTCATATACGGTAATGATCGATCCCACTCGTTGCGGCGTCGGCCGCGACGATTTCCTCGAGCCATGAACGCAGCGCGCATTGGCACCGGCGTGCATTGCCTGTCCGTGCCCGAGCACCCTCATTATCAGCAACACTTCGGCTGGCGACCCAAGCTAATGGGCCCGCGCCATGCATCTGGGACGGCGAGCCGCCAGTTTGCCGTTGTCACCAGCGATGAACGACCCTGACGCCGACCGCGTTATGCAGAACGTCCGGAAGATCCTTCGCGAGAGCTGACGTTTTGCTGCTCCTGGGCGCTTCGGCTCGCCACTTTTACCGTGATCCCGGCGAAGGCCGGAGGCGCTTTTCAACAGCGAAGCTGGACATCCATCTTTGGGCGCGCGGAAGTCAGATGGTCGACCAGCGTCGCGGTTGACAAAGCGACCCCGGCACAATCAGCCCTGCGGCTTTTGAGGCTGCCAGAATGATGAACATGTGGGGCGATTTCGCGCTTCCGGAAGTCGCTTCCTTGTGATTTAGCACCTTTGTGAGGCACGTCTGGCTATTGACGGCATATCGGAAAGAGTAGCGGGATAAACTTCACCAGCCATCACCCACGCTTCACGCTATGATCTCCTAACCATCCGGGGGAGCCACCAGTTGAACCGCCTAAGCATCATTCTGCCCGCCAAAAACGAAGCGCCCGCCCTGGCCGCACTGCTGCCGCTCCTGCGAGCCGCTCACCCGGATGCCGAAATCATCGTGGTCGACGACGGCTCCGCCGACGATACCCGCAGTATCTGCAGCAACAGTGGCGTCGAATGCCTGTCCTCACCATATTCCATGGGCAACGGCGCGGCGATCAAGCGCGGCGCGCGCGCTGCGACCGGTGACATTCTCGTATTCATGGATGGCGACGGCCAGCACGATCCAGCCGACATTGCCCGCCTGCTCGGAGAGCTAAGTCGGGGTTATGACATGGTGGTCGGTGCCCGCGACTGGAGCAGCCAGGCGGGGGTCGGCCGTGGCCTCGCCAACACCTTGTACAATTGGCTGGCCACTCGCATGACCAATCATCCCGTGCTTGATCTCACCTCCGGCTTTCGCGCCGTGCGCGCAGACAGGTTTCGCGAATTCCTGCACCTGCTACCGAACGGCTTCTCGTATCCAACGACGAGCACCATGGCATTCTTCCGCAGCGCCTACCCGGTTGCCTATGTGCCGATCAAGGCTGGCCAGCGCGTCGGCAAAAGCCACATCAAACCACTGCGCGACGGCCTGCGTTTCCTGTTGATCATCTTCAAGATCGCCACGCTGTATTCGCCATTGAAATTGTTCGTACCGGCCAGCGCACTATTTTTCCTGCTGGGTTGCGCCAACTATGCATGGACGTTTATCCATGACAGCCGACTGACCAATATGAGTACCTTGATGTGGAGCGCTGCAGTTATCGTGTTCCTGATCGGACTGATATCGGAGCAAATCACGTCGCTGACCTACACCAAGCAACGAGATGTATAACCGTGAGTGCATCTGAATCGCAAGTGGAATTCCACGATGCTTGGGAGTGGCTAGTGCGTTTGTCGGGGGAAATTCTGGATCTTCCGTTATGAAACAAATCCGCTCTCCCGCCGACCTCGCCATCAACGGCGCGGCGCCAGCTTTTGCGGAGCCTTTGCATGTAGGTCGCCCGAATGTGGGCAATCGCGAAACCTTCATGCGCTTGGCCGGTGAGATGTTCGACCGCCAATGGCTGAGCAACAACGGCCCATTGGTACAGGAGTTCGAACGACGCGTGGCCAGCTATCTTGGCGTGAAGCATTGTGTGGCCATGTGCAATGGCACCATCGCACTTGAAATCGCCATCTGCGCGCTCGGAATGACGGGTGAAGTCATCGTGCCATCGTGGACTTTCGTGGCCACGGCACACGCTTTGTACTGGCAGGGCATCACGCCCGTGTTCGCCGACATCGATCCGCATACGCACAACCTCGACCCGGATGCCGTGCGCCGCATGATCACTCCGCGCACCAGCGGCATCATAGGCGTGCACCTGTGGGGTCGCGCGGCGCCGGTCGACGAGTTGCAGTCGATCGCGGATGAGCATGGGCTCAAGTTGATGTTCGACGCCGCGCATGCGTTCGGCAGCACTTACAAGGGGCAGACCATAGGTCGCTTTGGTGCTTGCGAGGTGTTGAGCTTCCACGCCACCAAGTCATTCAATACCTTTGAAGGTGGAGCGGCTGTCACCGATGACGATGAGTTGGCCGAGACCATGCGCCTGATGCGCAACTTCGGCTTCGCCGGCTATGACAACGTGGTCCACCCAGGTACCAATGGCAAGATGATTGAGATCTGTGCGGCCATGGGGCTGACCAACCTCGATGCTCATGAGGATGTGATCGCGAGCAACCGGCGAAACCATGAGGCTTATACTGCCGCCTTGGAAGATATTCCTGGAATCTCAGTGCTGGCCTACGATCCCGAGGAGCGCAACAGTTATCATTACATTGTTCTCGAAGTGGACGAAGAGTTCGCCGCGACTCGTGATCAGATTATTGTCGCGTTGCAAGCTGAGAACATTCTTGCACGTAAATATTTCTGGCCAGGTGCGCACAAAATGAAGCCTTACAGGGATCTTTTCCCACACGCACAACTAGTACTGCCCAATACCGAGAAGGTGGCGAAATCGGTGGTGGTGCTTCCTACTGGAACTGCGTTGCCACGGGATGCGATTCAAACCATCTCTGACGTCATAGGTTCCTGTGCAAGTCGATGGAGTTAAACACATGAGCATAGAAATTTTTATCAAGAATTTTGCCTTCGCCATTGAGGTACAGCCAGAAACCCTAAATGCGGAGACTGAATATAAAGCCCTCGATATTTGGGATTCCCTGAATACGCTTTCCGTGATTGCGATGGCGGATGCTGACTTCAATGTTGCACTCAGCGGCCAGGATGTCGAATCCAGTCGTACCATCAGTAATCTTTGGACGATCGTTGAGGCAAAAATAGTCCACGCATGAAAGCTTTATCAGGCATAGAGATTCGTGCGGTAGCAGCCACGGTTCCGACGCAGGTGGCGCGAACGCAGGACTACGAATTCTTGACAATGGAAGAGCGGCAGCGTTTTCAGAAAGTCACGGGGATCGCAGCTCGGCGAATCGTACGCGATGGTCAGTGCGCCTCTGATCTGTGTATGACAGCGGCTGAAACGGCGCTGGCACATGTCGGCTGGGCACGGGAAAGCGTGGGCGCCTTGATCATGATCACACAGACCGGCGATCAGCCTGTTCCTGCAACTTCCATCGTTATTCAGAACAAGCTGGGGTTGCCGCAAACGTGCGTAGCGTTCGACGTGAATCTGGGTTGTTCAAGCTATCCCTATGGTCTGGCTATCGTCGGCTCGATGATGCAGTCGTTAGGTATAATGCGAGCACTACTTTTGATTGGCGACGTATCCAGCCGGGTGTGCGCAAAGAACGACAAGAGCGCATGGCCCCTGTTCGGCGATGCAGGTACCGCCACGGCGCTCGAGTTGGATGAACGTGCGTCACCCATGTATTTTGATCTCATGTCGGATGGCGCAGGCAAAGATGCGATCATCATTCCAGGCGGCGGCCTTGCTTCGAGACGTCCGCCGAATGACGGTCCGGTGCAACAGGAAATGGGCGCGGACGGCACGTATCGGCGACCAGACAATCTGATTTTGCGTGGCGCGGATATTTTCAGTTTTGCCATCTCCAAGGTGCCCCACAGTATCAAGCGAGCAATGGATGCAAGCGGAAAAACTGGTGATGCAGTGGATTACCTGGTGTTGCATCAAGCCAACAAGATGATTAATGACACTATTGCTAAAAAGCTTGGGTTTCCGCTCGACAAGGTCCCAACCTCCATCGAGCAATATGGCAACACCAGTTCGGCGTCGATCCCCCTCACACTGTGCACCAATTCCGATTTTTTCCGTGATACAAGGTCCATCGCCACATCGGGATTTGGTGTCGGACTGTCCTGGGGAAGTGCCGTTTTCAATCTTCCCGCGAACTCAGTAACTACCTGCGTCGAAAGCGATGCCACCTATTGAACGTAATGCATACTCCGATCCGTTGATACTCGAAGGCGAGATCGGCAGCCTTTTTAGTGAAAGGATGTTTGCTGGTACGCAATTTGATTTCGAAGACGAAGGCGGTTATCGCAGCGTGGAGATCGGCCATACGGCAGTCACTGTTCGTCGCGCCGGCGACGGTGTGCGCGGGTTTGGCAATGTATGCCTGCATCGCAATTGCCTGATCGATCCACCGGGTTACGGTAAGCGTGCATTTCGCTGTCGTTACCATGGCTGGGCCTATGCCTCAGACGGAACGCTTGCAGAGGCTCCTCTGGCCGATGACGCTTGTATCCAAACGCGAACATTGCCCACCTATCCTGTGGCCGAATCCAGCGGGCTTAACTTCCTGGGGCTGTCGGGGCGAAGCCCAGAAATAAGCGAGGTTGCCGATGCGCTAAAGGAGGCGGGAATCACGCTTGAGCGCCCGTTTTATCGCGACGCACTGTCCCACGCATGCAACTGGAAACTGTTGGTTGAAAACGTGCTCGAAGGCTATCACCTGAGCTTCGTTCATGGGCAGACCTTTCGTCCTGCTGGCTTTACTTCTGCTGGGGCCTACACTTGGGGCGGGGGCAACTACACCTCATGGAATTTGCTCAAGCCAGCACCTTCACATGACAAGCAATCCGCGATGCGGCGTTTGTCCCCTGGGGCTGGGCATTACTATCGTCATGTCTACGTCTTCCCGGATCTTTTCCTGTCGAACACCAACGGTTTAGTTGGATTTCTCAGCCATGTTGTCCCAACCAGCGCATCTACAACGCGACTGGAATGGCTGCTGTTCGAACTCCCGGCACTGAAATTGCTGCCTATCGCATTGCGCACGCAGATAAAAGCTGAAGCCATACGTTTTACTCTTGACGCATTGAAAGAGGATCAGGTGCTGGTTGAGTCCTGCCACACCGGCATGACTTGCGGGGGAACGATCGTCCAGCTGCAACCATGCGAAGGACGGATTGCTCACTTCCATGCTCTCTATACGGATCGAATGCGGCATGTTTGACGGTAAGCACATCGTAGTGACCGGCGCCACCTCCGGCATCGGATACGCAGTAACGAAAGACTTGCTTGCTGCAGGTGCTCGTGTGACTGCGATCGGACGAAACACATCGCGTCTGAATGAGCTCAAGAGTATCGGGCGAGGCGCCTTGATGCCGCTACCCTTTGACCTGACGGAATTCACTCGTTACCGCGCGATATTTTCTGAAATCGAGGCCATTGATGGCCTCGTATACTCGGCGGGTATCGTTGAAAACAATCCGCTACGTTTTTTCTCTATGGAGAAATACCAACGTACCGTTGATATCAACCAGACGGCACCATTGGCGCTGGTATCTGAATTTGCGCGTGTTGGAAAATTTGCGGACGGCGCATCCATTGTTTTATTGTCTTCAATTCTCGGAACCAACATTGCAATGAAGGGAACAGCTGCCTACGCCGGTACCAAGGCGGCGCTTCTCGCCTATGCCAAGGTCATATCACTAGAGTTAGCGCACAAATTCATCAGAGCGAATTGTGTTGCGCCTGGGATGGTCGAAACGGAGTTGGTGGCTAACGCGCATCAACTTTCAGCTGAGTCCATTCGAGCCGACAAGGATCGCTACCCTCTTGGCAAACGTTATGCGCAAGCTGGTGAGATTTCTTCGACGATACGTTTCCTTCTCTCAAGTGATTCGTCATTTATCACTGGACAGAACATTGTCGTTGACGGCGGATATTGCGCCCAATGAACACCCAGCCGCTAATTCTTCTTGGTCGCGGCGGATTCGGGTGCGAGGTTGCAGCCTGGATCGATAGGCGCCATATGCCTTTTGCGGTCCTTGGCTTTTTGGATGACGTAAATGTGGCAGACAATATTCTTGGCCCTATCAAAGGTCACGCCCCTTCCGGGGAAGCAAAGTACCTGACTTGCTTGGGTGACGGGCGTTCACGCCAGAACCTCCGCAAGCAGATCGATGCTGTTGGAGGACGTTTCGCAACACTGATCTCTCCAGACGTCATGACTGCGATGTCGCTGGATCACTCAGTCAACAGTATTTTTCTTGGGGCATGCAGTATTTCTTCGACGGTCACTTTGGGGGACGACTTGCTTATCCAGGGATTCGCAGTTATTGGGCATGACGTGCGGATCGGTGATGGTGTAACGGTTAGTTCGCACGCCTTCGTCGGCGGTTGGGTAACACTTGAGCCGTTTTGCACCATCCATCCGCATGCGGTCATCCTTCCACATGTGACCATTGGAGAAGGCGCCGTGGTGGGCGCGGGCACGGTCGTACTCAGGGACGTTGCTCCGTACACGACGGTTTTCGGCTCCCCTGCCAAGGTTATCGCGTACGGCAAGCCGCATGATTGATATCTATCTCAACCATATCGGTTCTGCTCGCGGCTCAAGCACCGAACGCAATGATCCTGAAACGCTGGGCCAGTCTCTCGAAGATTGCGAGCGCATTGTGCTGAAAACAGGTGTGCGCAGCCGTCCGGTAGTTGCGGAGGGCGAGTACACCAGTGACCTGGCATTGCGAGCCACACGGCAAGTCTTGCAGCGTGGCGGCATCGACGATGCCGCCATTGACAACCTGATCGTGTGCACACAGACGCCTGATCACCTGATTCCTGGCGTATCTTCTCGCCTGCACGGTGTACTCGGCCTCTCCAAAGACTGCTTTACGCTGGATATCAACCAGGGCTGCTCAGGCTTCATTTACGGCGCGCATCTTGTAAGTTCGATGATGCGCGCAGGAGTCTCACGTGAAGCCATACTGGTTAACGCGGATTGTTATTCGCGCCTGGTACGGCCGGCCGATTTGACTACACGGATTTTGTTCGGAGACGCGGCAGCCGCTTCCTCTTTTTCGAACAGGCCCCGGGGACTGCGTCTTCTTTATTCACGATGCTACGCGGATGGGTTGGGTTACAGCGACTTCGTCGCGCGTGGCTCGGCGATGCAGCCGGATGTAGGGTCGGAAGCGGGTATCTACATGGATGGCCCTTCGATCCTTGGGTTCGCTTTGCGAGTTGTCCCCGAGGCCATAGCGGCTGCGCTTGCAGGAACTGGCGCGAGTCTCGAGCAAGTCCGCATGGTGATATTTCATCAGGCGAACAGCTTTGTCATAGGCAAGCTAGCCTACAAACTTCAGCTGCGGCCTGACCAGGTCCCACAGAATTGCGCAGAGCTTGGCAACACAGTATCGGCTTCCATCCCGCTTCTTCTGCTGGAGCAGACGCCCCTTCTTAAGTCGGGCGACCTAGTTATTGCGGTTGGGTTCGGCGTGGGCCTTTCGTGGGGTGCCATGGTATTGGAGCGAGCGAGTGATTTCGAAGAAAGCAGTTCTCAGAATGTCTAGCATGGGCAGACTCCAGCGGCGTCCAGGCTGAGGGATGCTTAAACAACGTGCTCTAACGGCAACGATCTGGAGTGGCGCAGACATCTTTCTACGTCAGGGCCTGCAGCTTGCTGTCACCATCGTGCTGGCGCGTCTGCTGAGACCGAGCGACTTCGGCATAGTCGCCTTGCTGGCGCTTTTTACAGGCATCGCCACAGTATTTGTGGATGGCGGCTTCTCTGCTGCGTTGATCCAGAATCAGGAGGTGAATCACACCGACGAGTCCACGGTATTCTGGTTCAACCTTGCGATAGGCGTTGCGGTAGCGCTTGTGATGTGGTTTATCGCGCCGGCGGTTGCGGCCTTCTACTCTCAGCCAATTCTCATGCCGTTGATGGCCGTGATGGCTTTGAATGTGATTCTTGGGGCGCTCGGCGCCATTCATCGCACGCTGCTGACCAAACAGCTGAATTTTCGCTTGCAGATGGTGATAGGCGTGATTTCAGCAATCGCATCAGGTGGCATTGCCATCGTTCTGGCATCGAAGGGGTACGGTGTCTGGGCCCTGGCTCTGCAGGTCATTGCGATGACGGGTATTTCGACCGGCTTACTGTGGGTCTGCCATAACTGGCGACCGCGGTTGGTCTGGAGCGGCGCATCAGCACGGAAGCTATTCGGTTTTGGCGGCTATCACTTGGGATCGAGCCTGCTAGATATCGTCTATATAAGACTTTACACGCTGCTGATTGGCAGATTTTACAGTCCGCGTGAACTCGGTTTCTACAACAACGCCGATACGACAGCGCAATTGCCGAGTGGCTTTCTTACCGGAGTATTGACTCGAGTCGCACTGCCGATGTTTTCAGCATCTGCAGGTGACAAGCTGCAATTGCGTCGGGGAATGCAACTATCGGTGCGCGGGATGATG
>Ga0302314_10004346_pt1 | contig 26073 bp, 23 predicted proteins | sample III_Palsa_N2_3_FD_200533 | JGI IMG/M metagenome (GOLD analysis project Ga0302314, IMG submission 200533) | Peat permafrost microbial communities from Stordalen Mire near Abisko, Sweden - III_Palsa_N2_3 | ecosystem: Environmental > Terrestrial > Soil > Palsa > Peat permafrost | place: Sweden...
CGGCGGCAACTGGCGCGCGGCGCGATGGCGGGGGCATCGAGCCCCCGCCCTCGCGGCGCATCCGGGCGAGGGCAGCCAAGGCCCGGCCGGCGGCTTCCCGCCGACGATGAACGGGCCGAGCCGAGAGGTAGACGAAGGACCGATGCCCACCCTCTACGAGATCAGCGACGCCGACACCGGCCAGCTTCGCGCCGCCACGCGAACCGGCGTGCCCGAGGCCCAGGATGCCGCATGCCTCCAGCTCTCCGCCGAGCTGGAGGCCACCGGCGAAGGCGGCAGCATGATCCGCTACCGCCTCGCGGTGCGCCCGGTCACCCCGGACGGCACCCGGACGTGGCGCGGCCAGCGCCTGTAATACCCCGGCGGACCCCGCCCCCCGCAGCAGAAGGAGACGTAGGAGCGGACACCCCGTGACGATCGTCGGGGCACCCACCTAGCATGAGAACGGCTCTGCACCACGAGCCGAGCACGAAGGGCACCACCATGGACAACCACAACGACGACCAGGCCCAGCGCCGGGCCGCGGTCGAGTCGGTCCGCGGCTCGCTTGCAGCCGAAGGGCTGGAGACCAGCACCGCCTACGACGACGACGCCGAGCGCTACGTCAGCGGCAGCCTCACCGCCGACGAGCTGGTGGCCCGCGCTGAGCAGCGCTACCGCCAGCAGGCCGAGCCGGGCGCCGAATGACGACGACCGACCCCTACCTCGACCCGAAGTCCGGCATTCTGCGGAACTCTCTCGGGATCACCGACGGCAAGGAGCTGGCGGCGGCAGAGGCGGACATCACCAGCGCCAGGCTCACCAGGCTGCTGGAAAGGCCGATTGCCGGTACCTGGGACCTTGCCCACCTCCAGGCCCTCCACCGCGAGGTCTTCGGCAGCATCTACTCCTGGGCCGGCCAGCTGCGCACCGTGGAGATCGGCAAGGACACCAGCTTCTGCCCCGTGCAGAACATCGAGGGCTTCGCCGCGGACACCTTCCGCAAGCTGGCCCGCGCAGACCACCTGCGCGGACTGGACCAGGGCACGTTCAGCGCGAAGGCAGCCGACCTCTACGGCGACGTCAACGCCCTGCACCCGTTCCGCGAGGGCAACGGCCGGACCCAGAGGGCGTTCCTCGGACAGCTCGCCACCGCCGCCGGATACACGATCTCCTGGTCCCGTATGGACCCGGAACGCAACCGGCTCGCCTCCATCGCCTCCTACCTGGGGCAGGACGGTCCGCTCCGGGCGATGTTCGCCGACCTCGTGACCCGGGCGACCAGCCGAGCCCAGGAACGGTCGGTAGCCGGCCCCGCGGTATCGGCCGTGCCGCAGCTGGTGGAGCGCCCGTCGACGCTGAACCCCGGAACACCGAAGCCGCCGACGCACCGACTGTAGAAGAACGGATCGAGGTAGCCCAGCGCCCTGGGCTACCCTGAACGACCTACGGTCCTCCCTCGCGGAGCACCGTGGTCTCTGGCCGGTGGACACGTGCCAACGCCTCCTCGGAGGTACCCCTCGCGGGTGTGTCCACCGGTCTTTCGCATGTCGTCGCGCCTTCGGCGCGGCTGTCTTTTCGGGGCGGGTGGGGTCCGGCTGCGCCGGGCTGTCTTTTTGGGTGCCTTCGGCCCCTGTCGCGGATGGTCGGGGTGATGCGGCGGGCGTCAAGGGCGCTCCTTCGTCGCGTCGCTGCGCGACCAGCCTGCGGCCGGCCCCGGACTCCCGCCACCTCACCCCTGGCAGCGCTTTCGGGGGGCCGGGCATCCCCCGGGGACAGGCAGGCGCGGGGCCGAGCACCGCCGCCGACCGACCCACTGATGATCTTGAAACACCCCGCCCGCCAGCCTACGAGAGCTTGACGCAAAACCCTTATGCATATAGTATTGAGCTATCAGGTCGAGGGAGGGCAACCCGAGACCGACCCACGAAGGCATCAAATGAAGGGTCTCAGCTCAGTGACCGAAGTGCGCATCGAAAAGGGCCGCGTCGAACTCCCCTCGGGAGAATGGGGAGTTGTCCCCGAGCAGAACCGCAGGGAGCGCGGCCACGCCTTCTATCCACCGTTCGAGGACCTGGCGAAGATCCCGGCCCTGTATGCCACCGATGGCCAGGCGGTAGAAGAGAAGACCATATATCTGCACTACTTCACCGGCGGATCTGACTGGTAAATAGCGGAGTTGGACCCGAAAACGGGAGTGGCGTTCGGCTGGGCGCGTGTCAACTACCCCTCCGGCGAATGGGGTTACGTGAACCTCATCGAGCTCGAAGAACTGTGTATCGCCCCCCGCGCCGTGGGCCAAGGCGGGCGACTGGTCGGCATCTACCCTCAGATCCTCGTGGAGCGCGATCTCCACTTCACTCCGACGCTCGCGCGGGACTGCCTCCCCGACGACTACTGAGCCACGAACTTCCCTGGTCAGTTCATCCAGTCGATCGGAGAATCCCTTGCAGTCCATCCTGATCACCCCCAACTCCGAAAGCGCCGAACTCGTTCGCCCGAGCCTGGAGGACTACGCCAGGCGGACCGACAGCATTAGCTTCCAGATGCTGGACGACCCCGACGCCTTGGCCACCGTCTTGAAGTCCATGATCACCGACCTGTGTCACCTGGCCGATGCCGCCGAAATCCCGGGCGACCGAGAGGAATTGGTCATGCGCGCTTACCGGGAATACCGAACCGAGCGCGCTTACGAAGCACTTGACACCGACGAGTAATAACGGCGCGTAGGGGTGGATACCCCGCCCCTACGAACTCCAGGCCGAGGGAGGGCAACCCACGGCCGATCCCACGAAACATCAACCGAAAGGCGCGCGCCATACACCCCCCGAACAGCACCACCGCCCCCGACCGCCGGGAGACTCGCCCGGCTGAGTCCTGGGAGATGAACGAAGCGCACGAAGAGAACGACCGGCGCGACGTGGCGCAACTCCTCGCTGCCGCAGGCTTCCGCCGCGCAATCCTGGGTCAGTTCGCACTCACCACGGCGAGCGGCTTCTACGTCCGGACCAACCGCGCCCGCACCGAACGCTGCGGCTCCCATCAGATCAACATCATGTTCAAGGTCCGCGACTACAACCCGGATCAGACCGCCCTGCACGCCAACTTCTGCCGCCGCTGGTCCACCGCAATCGCGGACCACGGAGGTTGGGACGTCAGCTATGACGCCGAGTACCCCGAAGGCGGAATCACCGTCACCCGCCGGTAATCCCCCCGCAGCCCCCGGATTTCACCGCCGGGGGCTCGCGGCGGCGGGGGCGGCGGCATCGAGCCGCCGCCCCCGCGGCTGCCGCGCGACCCGCCCCGCCGCAGCCGGGTAAGCCCGCTCGCCCGATGGAGGCCCCGCCCTGAAATCCCTCACGCTCCGCTCCCTGTACGCCGCCAGCAAGAACGCCGAAGGGCAGCTCTCGCTGTACGACGTCGGCCCCGTGACGCTGTGCCTGGACGAGCTGACCAGTGCCGAGCTGAACCGCGAGTGGGGGTGGTTGATAGACGCGTCCCTCCCCGCTGACCGGCACCCTCTGTGGCGCCTGACTGCTCGTGGCTTCCGCGTCCACCACCCGACGGCCGGCCTTCTGGGGACGATGATCCAAACCGCCATCACCGCCATCCATGTGGAGTGGTACCACTCCGCTATGGATGATCACCTCTACGTCGGGCAAGCGCAGCGACTGCGCCACGGTGCGGCCTACATCATCGACGCCCGCAGACGCCACGGGTATCCCGTGCCCGCTGACCCGCCGCCGGCCGCCACCCCCGCATTCGAGCCGCCTGTCCGACCGGGGCCGGGCGAGGTGGCCCGCTACTGCGGCTCCTTGGCCGAACTGCGCGGCCAGCTGGTGCGCGTGGAGCACTGCGACTGTGACGAGGACTTCTGCGCTGGGTACCGCGCGGAGCCCCTGGAGCGCGGTAGGGACGGGGCCGTTCACGTGCGCCGGACATCGTTCGAGGCGGTGGTCGAGGGCGCTCAAGAGAGCGTCGATCTGCACCGATTGAGCTTGACCGGAAACCCCTAAAGCTATATAGTTTTACTTGTTGGAAGGGGAGGGCAACCCCGACCGGCACCCACGAAGAACCTCCAGTGCGAAGGACCGAAGTGACCGTAACTCTCGCTGCGCGCACCCCCTCCCGCAACGCCTCCCTCGGAGAGCTCGCCGCACTCCTCCAGGACGAGCACCACCGCAAGCTGGACGTGGTGGCCCCCGCCTCCACCATCCGTGCCGAAGACGGGCGGCTGATCATCCAGGGCACCGCCCACGAGCTGAGCCCTACCGGCGTCACCACCCGAGCCGGAGCCTTCCGGCCCACCGGCGTCTGCGAAGCCGGCATCGCGGAGAAGCTGGGCATCCCCGTGGGCTACCTGCGCAAGGTCCGCACCGAGGCCCCGGAGCTGTGGGACGCCAACGTCAACGGATGGCTTGACCGCACCGACCGCTCCTTCATGATGCGCACCCTGCTCCCGGGCGACCAGGGCGAGGGCATCGCCCGCGCGATGCTCTCCACCGGCTACCGGATCATCGACAACCTGGACATCCTGACCGCGGCGCTGGACGGTGTGCGCCGCGCCGGGGTTGACGTCCGGATCGACAGCTGCGACCTCTCCGACAAGCGGATGTACGTCCGCATCATCGCCGACCAGGTCCGCGCCTACGCGCCCAAGCTGCTGCGCAACTACCGAAGCCCGTTCACCGGCGACAGGGGCGCGGACAACCCCGTCGTCTTCGCAGGCTTCGAGATCAGCAACTCCGAGACAGGGTGCGGCGCGTTCACCATCACCCCCCGCCTGGTGGTCCAGGTCTGCAACAACGGGATGACCATCACCCGGGACGCGGAGCGCAACGTCCACCTCGGCGGACGCCATGACGACGGTGTCCTGAAGTGGAGCGACGAGACGGTTGAGCGCGTGTTGAAGGTGGTCACGTCGAAGACCGCGGACGCGGTGCGGACGTTCCTGCGCGAGTCCTACGTTCAGGAGCAACTGCACCGCATCGAGTCCACGGCAGGAACGCCGATCACCAACCCCGAAGAGACGATCACCACCGTCAGCAAGGCGCTGCGCTTCAACGAGGACACCCGCGCCGCCCTGTTCAACCACTTCATCGCCGGTGCCGACGTCACGGCCGGGGGAGTGCTGCACGCGGTCACCTCCGTGGCGCAGACCCTGCCCGACGCCGACGAGGCCCACGACCTTGAGGCCCAGGGACTGCGCGCCATGGAGCTGGCAGCGGCTGCCTGACCTTTCCGGCGGCGGCACCTCGCAGTGCCGCCGCCGAGCAGCCGGCCCGAGCGTCGTTGCCGGGCCGCGCGCCGGTCGGGCGGGGATCGACCCCGCCCGACCGGCCAACCCCGCGGGCCGTCCGGAGGGTAACCGGGCGCACCCGCGCGACACCCACGAAGACCACCCTGCGGAGCGTCACGTGACCCCCATGATCAACCTTCTGCACAGCCCCCTGGCGATGCCAGCGGATCAGCCCCTGACCGTCGTCTACTACGAGCACCTTGAGCTCTCCACCGGCGTCGCCTACCGCGCCCACGTCCACCGCAGCGGCCAACAGCTCGGCGTCATCGAGAGCTGCGGCACCGGTGAGTCGCAGTTCCTCCCGGCTGACCTTGAGAGCTACGACTTCAAGGACTTCCGCACCTTCGTGGCCAGTTGCCTCTTCAAGGGCGAGTCGGCCACCGACCAGCAGGTGCACGAAGCGCTGATCGACGAGTACGAGGTCTCTCTCGCCATCGCGGCTGCGGCCGAGCGGGGCAGGCTGCTCGCCCGCGAGGTCACCGACGGATTCAGCACGACCCTGACCACCGTGCCCCGGGCACTCCACCCGCACGGTCACGATGAGGCAGCAGCCCAGCTCGCCCGCCTGTCGCACCGGTCATGGGAGATGTGGACGGGATACCGCTGGCAACGGCTCCCGCAGACACAGCCCGCCTGACCGGCCGCGGCGCGGGTGAGGCCGCATCGAGCGGCCCCACCCGCGACCCGCCACCGCCGCGCCGCCACCGAGCAGTGGCGAGCACAGCACCACCGCACTGACGCCGGAGGGCAACCGGCCGAGGCGCGCACCCACGACGGCACCGCCGAGGAGCAACCGCACCATGTCCAGCCACAGCTGGGAACACTCCCGAACCCCCGACCACCAGGACCCGCTGCCGGTCCGCATCCCCTACCGGCACCTGTCCGCGATTGCGGTCATCGACTGGCACGACTACAACGGCGAGCCCCTGGCCCGCTTCTACGCCCGCCACGGCCACCCGCACGTCGTCATCCCCACCGTCGCCGAATACCTGACTGCGACTTCGCCACGCAGCTGGCCGACCCCCTCCACTGGCACGATCCGCAGCGCGGTCTCCAGGTGATCGCGCAGCGCCGCACCGACGGAGACCACCGCAGCGGCTCCGGCGACCGCACCCCCTGGCTGACCGTGCGGACCCTGACCACCCTCAGCGCGGTGCTGGCCGACGCCGCAGACCAGTTGCGCCGCCTCGCCGCCGTCCAGCCCAGCAGCAGAGAAGAGGCCAGCCGCACGCTGCTGAAGCACGCCGACCTGATCGTCCAGTCCGCGTGCTTCACCGAGCTGGCCCGCACGCTCGGTCCGCGCCGGTGACGAACACCAGCGCCGTCAGGGAGGCCCCGCACACTGGCGGTGCACCGCGGAACGAAGAGGCTACGGCCACCATCGTGGCCAGCGTCCTCGGGCTCTGTGCGTTCTCGGTCTCCTTCACCCACGTGCAGACCGTGGCGGTGAAGTCCGGCCAAGGCGGGTGGGTCGCCGACGCCATCGCCGCCAGCGTCGAGCTGATGGCCACCGCCGCCATCACCGAGATCCGCCGCCGCCGGCGGCGCGGCCAGCCGACCGGCTGGCCGCGCGGCGTCCTCGTCCTCGGCGTCGCCATGAGCCTGGCCAGCAACTTGGCCACGGCCCAGCCCACCGTCTGGGGATGCGTGATGGCCGCCTGGCCCCAGGTCGCGTTCCTTGCCGTTGCCGCCCTGATCGAGACCCGGACGGAGCCCGTACGCACCGAGCCCGTACGGACCGGCCCCGTACGGACGGAACCCGTACGCACCGGCCCCGTACGGACCGAGCCCGTACGGTCCGAGCCCGTACAGCGGCGCGGTGCCCCCGGTTCCTCTGCTGTGCCGCGCCAGCCGCGTGCGGCGCGCGAAGGCGTACGGGAGGCGGACGACGGCCGCAGCGAACGGGGTGGTGACCGCAGGGCAGGCACCGCGGGGCGCCCCAACCGCGCCGAGGTGGTGCAGATGCTGCACGCCGAGATCACCGCCAATGAGGACTGGGCGCCGGACTACGCGGAGCTGACCCGCACTACCGGCTACGGCCGGTCGTGGTGCGAGAAGCGTGTCGGCGAGGCACGGCGGGCTGTCGAGGACGCTCGTACCCAGCCGTTCGCAGAGGCGATCCGGACCGAGCCACCCACGGGCACCCAGCCGTCCGGCGACGAGCACCAGGACGCCGAAGCGCTCGCATCGGTCACCACCTTCCCCAGCACACCCAAGCCGGCGCGAAGCACCACGCAGCCACCCTCGCCCGGCAGCTCACGACAGAAGGCACGAGCATGATCACTTCATCAACCATCGCCCGCAGGAGAAGGCTGCGCGGCTACGACCACCTGGTGTTCAACCTCTCCGGAGGCAAGGACGGACTCGCCGCCTTGGACCGAGGCGTCGCCCTCGCCGACGACGCCGGGGTGCTGGACCGCGTCGTCGTCCTTCACTGCGATCTCGGGTCCGCAGAGTGGGAGGGGGCCGCGGACCTTGCCCGTGCTCAGGCCGAGCACTACGGCGTCGCCTTCGAGGTCCGCCGCCGCGAGCAGGGGACGCTGCTGGACATGGTGCGCCACCGCGGCATGTGGATGAGCCCTCGGGCCAGGTACTGCACCAGCGCGATGAAGCGGGACGTGGCCAGGAAGTTCTACACCGAGCTCGCCCGCAGCTCTCCCACGCCTGGCCGACCGGCCCGGTTGCTGACCGCGCTCGGCATCCGCGCGGAGGAGAGCCGCGCCCGCGCACAGCGGCCGGTGCTGGCGGTGGACCGCACGGTGAGCAACAGCCGGAAGGAGGTGACCGTCTGGCACCCGGTGCTGCGCTACAGCATCGACCAGGTCTGGCAGGCCATCCGGCGAAGCGGAGCACCCTCGCACCCCGCCTACGCCCACGTCAGCCGCCTCTCCTGCCGGCTGTGCCCTCTCGCCTCACGCCGAGACCTGCTGGTCTCCGCCCGGCTGAACCCCGAGCTGGCGGCCGAGTACGCCCAGGTCGAGGACGAGATCGGCCACCGCTTCCGCAACGACTGGTCCATGGCCCGGATCATCGAGGAGGCGCAGGAGCTGCCGCCGGAGGCGCTGACCCCGGAGCACCCGCTCGCGGCCTGCGGCTCCGGGGGGACGTTCCGGTTCGAGGGTGGGTGCGCGGCGTGAGCGGGATGCAAGTTGTCCTCAGCTTCGGCATGGGCATCGACAGCGCCGCCATCCTGGCGCGCTGGCTGGTCGAGCCGGCCAGCCGCACCTTCCCGCTGGAGCAGCTGACCGTGGTCACCGCCATGACCGGGGACGAGCCGGACGTCACACGGCAGCTTATGGAGCGGCACCTCCTGCCGCTGATGCGCGAGCACCAGGTCCGCTACGTTCAACTCGCCCGCGCGTCCCAGGCGGGCGGGTACGTCGTCCTGGACGACTCCCGCGCACCCCAGCGAATGATCATGCACGGGCCTTGGCGACTGTCCGACGAGCTGATGGCGAGCGGCACCGTCCCCCAGGTCGCCGCGAAGCGGCGCCTGTGCAGCTGGCGGGCGAAGGGCGACGTGCTTGACCGCTGGTACGCCGCAGAGTTCCGCGGCCCGTTCCGGCACGTCCTCGGCTTCGCCGCCGAGGAGGCCAGGCGCCCGCTCCGTGACCAGGACTACGCCACCGCGAACCGGCGGCCCGAGTACCCGCTGATCACCGACTGGTCATGGGACCGCGAGGACTGCGACGCCTACCTTCATGCGCTGTTCGGCCAGCGCTGGTCTCGCTCGGCCTGCGGCTACTGCCCCTTCTCGGCGAGCCGGCGCGGCTTGCCCGAGCTGGTGGAGCGCTGGCGGGCTGAACCGGACGTCGGTGCCCTCGCCCTGGCGCTGGAGCACACCGCCCTCGCCCTCAACCCGCGCTCGCGCCTCTTCGGGAAGCTCTCGGCACGCCAGGTGGTGCAGGACCACGGCCTCGCCGACGTCCAGCGCCGGTTCGAGCGCCGCCTGGACCACCCCGGCCAGCAGTGGACGCTCTACGACGTGCGCCGGATCATCCACCCGCGCCGCGACGACCCGATCCGCAAGGGAGCGGCCTGGCGCTCGGTCGGCATCCACCACACTGGGAGCCGCCGGGTAGCGGACGAGGCGATGAGCTGGCTGGCCCGCAAGGCGGGCGTGCCGGTGGCAACCGACCAGTACGGCATCCGGCGGGCCGAAGTCGTCGCCCGCGGAGCGGCCTTCCCCGCCGTCGAGCACTGCCTCGCGGTGGCCCCGGCCGGGGCGGTGCCGAAGCAGCGCGCGGGGTTCGAGGTCTGGTGGGACAGGCTGCTCTCGGAGCAGCAGCAGGCGCCCCGCAGCGGCTCCGCGCTGACCATCGCCGCATAGCGGCTTCACGACGATGACGGCGACCGGCGGCACGTCCCCCGAGGGGGTCGTGCCGGCCTCAAGGACCGGCTGGGCAAGCCGCCGGTCGCCTCCCACGAGGACACCAGCAGGTGCGATCTCGCAGCAGCTAAATTAGCCCATGACGCAGGTACCCCGCGGCGGGAACCTGACCAGCTGCATCAGCCCGAAGACGACGATCTCCGGGATGCGGGTCATCCGGCGCAAGTTGCGCTACGCCACCAGCCCCGAGGAGACCGATCACCATGTCCGCCGAGACCCCGCCAGCGCCCACCACGGCGCGCTTGGACGGGCTCCCCGACGAGATCACCGCGCAGGAGATCGCTGGAGCCCGCGGCGTGTCCGTCGCCACCGTGCGGAACTGGATGAAGCTCCCCGGGTGGCCCGACTCGGTCGGAAAGCGCGGCAAGGCCGTTCTGTACCCCAACGCCGCCGTCGCCCAGGTGCTGGCCGACAACGAAGCCGGCCGCATCGACACCAGCGGGCTCGGCGACGACCCCGCCGAGCTGGTCACACTGCCCACGATTGCCGAGCGCACGGGACTACCCCAAGGGACCGTCAGCGCCTACCCCGCTCTCTACGGCCCCGCCAGCAACGACCCCTTCCCCGCAGGCGACTCCCTGGGCCGCCGCCGGGTGGGCGACGTGGCGGCCTGGCTCTCCCGCCGCACGACCCTCGGAGGCATCCGCCCGGTGGCAGCCACCCCCGGCAAGAGCAGCACCCCGGCCGCCTCCAAGACCAAGCCCACCGAATGCGATATCGACATCAACGGCGTCCAGGAGGAGACCGGGCTCGGGCGCGAGGCCGCCAAGTCCCTTCTGCGCCGGACGGAGCTCGCCGCCATGTCCACCGGCAAGGTCGGGCGCAACCGGATCTGGCCCCGCGCGGCGCTGCTCGCCGAGCTCAAGAAGCTGGGCTACACCGTCCGCAGCGAAAAGCCCGCCAGGCTCACCGCCGCGGAACGTGCCTGGCTCAGCGAGCCGCGCAGCGCCAGCGACCTCGCTGAGCACTACAGCGTCACCATCGGGGCCATCACCCACCGGCTGCAACGCGCACGCGACGCCGGCGCCCAGGTGCCGGAGCCGGCGGACCCCACCGCAGCCGTCAAGAAGTACGACCCTGCCGAGTTCGACGGCTTCTGGAAGCGCTGAGCCCACCCGGGCCGAGCGCAGATGTGCCGATGCCCGGCACCAGGATCACCTGGTGCCGGGCATCGGCACATCCACGCCCAAGGGCCTCAGCCCAGCGGCTACGGCGGGTCCGTCGCGGCCCCGGCCGGAACGCCCGCCGCATCGACGGCGGCGACCACGGCCGGCCCGGTGCCGGTCGCGGCCGCCGCCGGCTCGGACGCCTGGTTCGCCACCCGCGCGGTCACCGGATTCCCTTCCGCCTCCGCAGTCGCCAGCGCGCCGCGCACGTCCGACAACGTTAGCCCCGTCAGCGCCGCGATCTGATCACGCGGTTCCCCCAGGCCGACCAGCATCCGCAGTGCGCGCCGTGCCGCCGCCTCCGGCTGCGCCGCAGCGGCCTCCGCCTCCGCGAGGATCTGCGCCGCCTTCGCCTTCGCCCGCGCCCGCAGCTCCTCCGCTCGCGTCGTCCCCTCGAACCAGTCGGCGAGCGCCGACTCCACCATCTGCTCGTGCGCCAGACGCAGGGCATCCCGCCGCGCCTTGGCTTCCTGTGCTGCCTTTAGCGCCGCCGACCGCGACGCGGAAATTCGTCCACTCATGCGCAGCACCATAACCGCAGAAGCCCAGATAGAAAAGCCTCTCTGTCGCCTCCGGAGAAGCGACGAGAAATGATGAGAAGTAATGAGAAGCGAGCTGCGAAAAAACCTTCTCAGCCGCTCGCGTAGGCCGTCTGAGCTGCGCATAGTCCAGCAAGATCAAGCCATCCAGACACCTCTTGCAGATATTCTGAGCATGGCCCGCTGCGCGGATATAAACTGCTCCCATGACACGATCGGGAGCAGTGGAAAAGGCGGCGAGAATAGCGTCGTCTCCTCGCTGTATCCCGGCTGAATTGAACCGGCGGTGGTCGCGTTGATGACCATCCACAAGCTCACCAGCGGGACGGGCTACACCTACCTGACACGGCAGGTCGCGGGCGGCGACGTGCAGCGTCAGCGGGGCCAGTCGGCCGCCGACTACTACACCGCCAAGGGCAACCCTCCGGGCATATGGGTCGGCTCCGGCGCCCCGCTGCTGGACCTGGCTGGGCAGACCGTGACCGAGGAGCAGATGAAGCACCTCTACGGTCTGGGCCAGCACCCGGACGCGACGCGGATCATCGCCGCCTATCTGGAGGCGAACGTCACTGCCGACATGGACAAGGAGCAGCGGGAGAAGGTTGTCGCCGCCGCGGTGAAGTCCGCGACCCTGGGCCGGGCTTTCCCCGAGTACAAGGCGCTGGCCTCGTTCGAGTCCCGCGTCGCTGAGCGGCTGGAGGTGCTGGAGAAGCAGGCCAAGCGCACGCCGACCACCGCGGAGGTGGGCAAGGTGAAGCGGGAGGAGTCCGCGCGCCAGCGCGCGGCGGTGGCCGGGTTCGATGTGGTGTTCGCGCCGGTGAAGTCGGCGGCGCTGGTGTGGGCGCTGGACGAGCGCGATGAGGTCCGCGCGGCCGTCCGCGAGGCGCACGAAGCCGCCCGGGACGCCGCGATGGAGCTGCTGGAGGAGCACGCCGCGTTCACCCGCACCGGCTCCACCGGGCAGGCCCAGATCGAGACGAAGGGCTTGATCGCCGCGCAGTTCGACCACTTCGACTCGCGTGCCGGCGACCCGAACTTGCACACCCACGTCGCCGTCTCCAGCAAGGTGATGGGCGTCGACGGGAAGTGGCGGGCGCTGGACGCGCGCTCCCTGTACGCGACCACCGTGGCCGCCTCCGAGTTCTACAACACCCGCTTCGAGACCGAGCTGACCGCCCGCCTCGGCGTCACCTTCGAGGCCCGCGAGAGCGCTGGCAAGAAGCAGTCGGTGCGCGAGATCACCGGCGTCCCCAGCGAGTTCATCACCCACTTCTCCGCGCGCCGCACCGAGATCGAAGCGCGCTACGAGCAGCTGCTGCGCACCTACCGTGCCGACCACGGCCGCGACCCGTCGAAGGCGGTCGCGCACAAGCTGGCGCGGCAGGCCAACCTGGACACCCGCGAGGGCAAGAAGGCCGCCCGCTCCCTGGCCGAGATGCGCGCCGATTGGACCCGCAGCCTCACCGAGGCCCAGGGCCCCAGCGCCGTCCACCAGCTCATGGCAGCGGTCCCCAACCCCGCCCAGTCCGCAGAGCTGGCCACCGCCGTAGAGCACGACTTCGCCGCCCTCGCGGACCGGGTGATCGCCGCGGTGGGGGAGGAGCGGGCGGTGTGGACGGTGTGGAACGTGCGCGCCCAGGCCGAGCGTCTGGTGCGCGAACTCGCCCCCGCCGACCGCGAGCAGCACGACGCCTGGACGGCAGCGGTCGTTGCCGCGGCACTGGCTCCGCAGCGCAGCGTGGTCGTCAGCGCGCCTGCCCTGATCTCCGAGCCCACAGAGCTCCAGCGCTCCGACGGCAGCAGCGTCTTCGAGCAGCACGCCGGCCTGCGCTACACCTCGCAGGGCGTGCTGGACGCCGAACGGCGCGTCGTCACCGCGGCCCTGACCGCCACCGCGGTCGGCTTGTCCGGGCCGTTCGTCTCGGCCGCCATCGACGGCTTCGAGAGCCGCGGCAAGAGCCTGGACGAGGGGCAGCGCGCCCTGGTCGCCGGCTTCGCCACTGACCCCCGCATGGTCGTGCTGGGCCTTGGTCCCGGCGGCTCCGGCAAGACCACGGCGATGCAGGCGTACGTCCACGTCGCCGCCCAGGCCGGGCAGCGCGTCATCCCGCTGGCTACCTCCGCGGCAGCCGCTGCCGTGCTGGCCAAGGACCTCGGCCGCCCGGCGGAGAACCTGCACAAGTTCCTGTGGGAGTACACCCACGGCCCCGCCGCCAACGCCCTGCGCAGCGGCGGCACCGTGCCCCGTAGCCGGGCCTCGTTCGCCCTTCGCCCCGGTGACGTGGTGCTGGTGGACGAGGCCGGCATGGCGGGCACCTTCAACGTCGATGCCCTGGTCAAGTACGCCGCCGCCCGCGGCGCGGTGGTACGGCTGCTGGGCGACTACCGCCAACTGTCCTCGGTGGAGGCGGGCGGCATCCTGCGCCAGATCCACCACCAGGCCGGCGCCTACGAACTCACCACCCTGCACCGCTTCAACAACAAGGACGAGGCCGCCGCCACCCTCAAGCTGCGCGTCGGCGACGGGACCGGTCTCAACTTCTACGAGCACAACGAGCGCATCGTCGGCGGGTCGCGGCAGGCGATGGTCGATGCCGCCTACCAGGGCTGGCGCACCGACATGCTGGCCGGGAAAACCACCCTGATCAGCACCGCCACCAACACCGACGTCACCGCCCTGTCCGCCCGCGCCCGCGAGGACCGCGTGGCCGCCGGCCAGGTAGAGACCGACGGCGTGCTCCTGGCCGACGGCAACCGGGCCGGGCGCGGCGACTGGATCGTCACCCGCGACAACAACCGCAAGCTCACCACCAACCGGGGCCGCGACTTCGTGAAGAACGGCGACGCCTGGGAGGTCGTCAAGCGCCACGACGACGGCTCGCTCAAGGTCCGCCACCTCGAACACCGAGGCCGCCTCACGCTGCCCGCCGACTACGTCGCCGCCAACGTCCAGCTGCTCTACGCCTCCACCGTGATGCGTTCCCAGGGCGGCACCGTGGACACCGCCCACCCGCTGGTCACCGAGGACATGACCCGCGAGCAGCTGTACGTCCAGCTCTCCCGCGCCCGCGAGAAGACCACCGTTTACACCGTCACCCACGAACTGCTGGCGTTCGACACCGACGAGCAGATGGACGCAACCCGCCACGACCCCGACACCTTCGCCGCCCGCGAAGTCCTCGAACGCGTCCTGGCCCGCGAAGGCGCCCGGCACTCGGCCACCGACACCATCAAGGAGGCCCAGGAGGAAGCCGTCTCGCTGGCCACCCTGGTCCCGCGCTACGACCACGCCACCGACACCCTCACCCGCCAGCACTACGCCCAGCTCACCACCACCGTCCTGGGCCCCGACCTCGGCCAGGCCATCACCGCGGACCCCGCCTTCAGCGCGGTCGCCGGCGCCCTTCGCGCTGCCCAGGGCGAGGGCTGGCAGGCCGAGCAACTGCTCGCCGCAGCCGCCCGCCAGGGCGACTTGACCACCGCCGACTCACCCGCCCAGCTCCTCGCCTGGCGCATCAACCACCACACCGACGAGCACCACCAGGCCCCCGCCCACCTCCACCAGCCCACGGCAGCCGACGCCACCCGCTACGCCGCACTCCTGGGCCTGAACACCACCACCTTCAACCCCCAGACCGCGACGACCGCGCCGTTCGCGCTGCGCACCGTCGCGGCCTCCGGCACCACGCCCGCAGGCCACCCCTACGTCTCCGCCGCCGACCTGGACCGGTACGCCGCTGCCGCCGCCGAACGAGCCGGAACCACCACAGCGACCGTCACCGAGCACCGCGACTGGCCCCAGCTCGCCGCCGTCCTGGTCGCCGCCCACCAGGCCGGCCACGACACCAACCTGCTGCTCGACACCGCCCACGCCCGCACCACCCGCAGCGACAACCCCCTGCACGACCTCACCACCCAGACCAGCGAACTCGCCGTCCAGCGCGGCATCCCCGCAACCGAGCACCGCGTCCCAGCCGCCCTGCGCCACCAGGCCGCCGCCCACCACGCCCTGGCCGACCACCTCGCCGAACAAGTCCGCACCGAAGCCGCCTGGCCCGCCCTCACCGCGGCACTCCGCCGCGCCGAGACTGCCGGCCACCGCCCCGAGCAGCTGCTGCGTCGGGCCGTCGAAGCGCGCCCCATCGGCAGCGCGGACAGCGTCAGCCTGCTTCTGGCCTGGCGCATCAACCGCTACCTCGCCACGGCCCCCACCCCCGGCACCGACCAGCGCACGACCGACCGCCAGGTCGAGCAGTGGCGCACCCTGGCCTGGACCCTCAAGGCCGCCGAGATCAGCGGCAGCGACCTCACCGACGCCTTCGTCAACTCCAGCGGCACGGGCCAGGTGGAGCAGGTGCTCCAGCACGCCCGCGCCCTCCAGGAAGCCAGCGCTGCTGTGCGCCAGGACCTGCCCGGCTGGGTGGCCGCGCCGCAGCACAACACCGCCATGGACCCGGCCCACCGCACCTACCTGGACGACCGCGCCCAGCTCATCGCCGACCGGATGACCGCCCTCGCCGAGCGCGTCACGACCACCCGCCCGGACTGGAGCCAGAGCCTGGGCGACGTCCCCGCCGACCCGACCGCCTGCGCCGCCTGGACCCGGCACCTGGCCACCATCGCCGTCTACCGCGACCAGTACCAGGTCACCGACGACAACCCCGCCCAGCCCGCCGGCCCCTACATCGAACAAGGCCGCGCCGGACACACCGCCTACTGGGCAGCCGCCGCCTCCGCCCTCGCCGCCAGCAACCTCGCCCGCACCGGCACCGCGCCCAGCAGCACCACGCCGACGCCCGACGACACCGCCCGTAGCCAGCTCGCGGCGGACGTCTTCCAGACCCTCACGCCTCAGCAGCAGCAGACCGTCATCGACGACATCGCCACCCGCACCGGCGCCACGTGGCTCCAGCACACCCCGGTCACCGACACAGCCGCCCTGCGCTTCGTCACCGTCGTGGACCCGCTGACCACCGTGATGACCGAACGCGGCCACCTCGCCTCGGAGAGCCGTCCGACGACCGCGGCGACCGTAGCCCCGGAGACCACCGAAGCCTCCCCGGCGGCGGAGCCGAGCCTCGCCGAGCGGCGCCGCGCGGGCCGCGCCGCCGAGCGCGCTGCTCACCGTGAGCAGGTCCAGGCCCGCAACGGCCGAACTGCCCGAAGCTCCTCCCCGGTCCGCCGCGCCGCCCAGCCGCAGCAGCCGGCCGAGCGTCCCGACCGCCGACCCGAGCAGCAGCAGCCCCAGGTCCAGCAGCCTCCGCGCCAGCGTCCGGACCAGCGAGGGCCGCGCATCCGGTAGCCCGGAACTAGCGGATGAATCGACTGGGGCCTTCCGCGTGGAGGCATGGAAGGACGTCGAGCAGTGGCACGCCCAACTCGCACGGGCCTCTCCGACCACAAGTTCGAAGCGCGGGTCGATCGACTGCACCGAGGCTTCCGCATTCGTCGCCAGGGACTTCGCCCCCCGAGCACGGCGCATGCGGCTAGGGCCAGTACGAGGGCCAGGGGATCTTGCGACCGCGCAAGATGTGGTCGGTGCTAGAGCAGCCGCCGGTCGCATGGATTCGCTAACGTGGCGCTATCGCACGATCGGCCCATTCTGAAGGGGAGCACGTTGGACGCTGGCGCGTTGGGAGTCGTGTTCGTCCACGGGATTAAGTCGTCGGCCGCCACGTGGGACGCTGTTCGTGAATCACTGGCCCAGACCGAGGACTTGGCCGCTCTGGAACCGCAGCCGCCATTCGAGTACGCGACGGGCGTGTTCGGCAACAAGCCGGTGCGAATGAAGAATCCCCTGAGCCTGAGCGACGCCCTGCGGGTGCTACCGTCCTTGGACACCATCGCCGACAGCCTAGTGTCGTACCTCGACACCGAGGCGGCGGAGTTCGAGCGCCTGGTCCTGGTCGGCCACAGCATGGGCGGCCTAGTTATTCAGCGCTTCCTCGCCCGTATGCTCTCTCGCGGCCGCGGTACCGATCTGGCGCGCATTCGCAGAGTCGTCTTGTTGGCCTGCCCCAACCAAGGCTCCGACCTTGCTCTCGTCTTGCGTAAGCGATACCGCTTGCGCAACCCACAGGAGAAGGCGCTGCGTCCATTCGACGAGCCTGTGACCGACGCGCGCGCGGTCGTACTCGCGCAGATCGTCAACGCCCCCGCCGTCACGGCGAACAGCTGCCCCATCCCCTTCTCCGTCTATGCAGGCACCGATGACGGGGTGGTCTCCGCCGCTTCCGCCCGTAGCAGCTTCCCCAACGCAGCCGCCCTACCAGGCAACCACTTCACCATCCTCAACAATCAGCGAACGTTCAACACCCTCCAGCGGCTTCTGCGCGAGGCCGCCCAAAGCGAGCCATCCCAGACGGCGGATGCCAACTCCTCCACGGACCTGAACAGGCGCGACGTACCTGCCCATCTTCCTGCCCCGCCGATTGAAGTCCGACTCAAGCCGGAGATCGACACGGCGAGCAATCTCCTTCGGTTGCGTGTCCTGAACCGCGGCGAACTCGGACACTTCCGGGTCGAGGTCATTGATGCAAGGGACGAGGACGGAAACTGGGCTGGCCCTCGAAGTTGGCCTGTTCCCTGGCTGGAGGGTGGTTCGGTCGGTGCCAAGGACGTGCCAAAATTCGGTGCGCCACTGCTCAACCTAGCCCGTTTCGACTTCCTCGGGCTCCAGCAGGACCTGGACGGGACCAAGTGGTTGAACGGAGAGCACTGGGTCTTCCCATCGCTTCCGCAACCAGTCACGTTCAGCTATTCGCCCGTCGGACGCTGGTCGGACCTGGACACCCAGTACATCGTCCTGACCTTGCGCGTCATCAGGGACAAGCCAGAGGGCCACGTCGATGTCCAGTTCAAGATCGGTGCCGACGGCTCCCAGCTTTACTGCCGCGAGCTGCCGGAGGACGCGAAGCGGAACGAGGCCGGGCCTGAACCCGCGCCCATGCCGGCGCCGTCGCCTGCATTGACCAACCGCTGGCGCCATACCTCTGACGGTTCCAAGGTCCCGGCTCTCATGAACCTGACGCACAGCAGCATGTCCCATCCCGGGTATGGCGACCGGCAGTGGGAGGAGGTTCCGCCATCAGTCAGGGTTGGCATGCTCATCGGCTGCCAGGACATCAACCAATTCTGCAGCGGCACCGAGCTTCGGGCGAAGTTGACTGCTTTTCTCGACTCTGTACCCGTGCGCGAGCTGCTTGGTTCGCTCACTCATGTCCCGGCAGACGCAGCCTGGACGAATCTGGCGGGCCATGGGCTGCTTGCTCTTGAGGCCGCTCTGACGACTGGCGACGATCCGATGGAAGGCGCGCCGGTTGCCTCCGCGCTCTTCCTGCCTCCGACCACTCGGGCCATCTCTGGGCGCGCCGAGCGGACAGCGGCTCTGATCCTCTACATCGAGCCGCGAACGGCCAGTGGCCAGGTACCTCCGGCCGCAGGGCTCAAGGAGTGGTACCGCCGCTTCAGCCTTGGCTTGGCCATTCCAGGAGCCTTCGCCGACTTCCTCTCCAATGAAGTTGGATTGGGCACCTTCGACACCCCTGCGGCTCAGTGCGGAGTCTGGCTGGACTCCCACCAGCCACTGACGACCATGGTAGACACCAACGGACTGCGAATGCTGCCAGGATCAGCCCCATCGAACCAGTTCATCGGCTGGGCATACGCAGATCCGGACGGCAAGCTCTCCGATGGAATCGCCTACGACATGATGGTTCAAATGTGCGAATACCATCTGCACCTGGATGACTTCGAGTCAGCACTGCCGGAGCACCGCGAGTAGTGGTCGCCATGGCCTCGGAATCCCACAACTTCACCCTGCGCGCCGTGTGTTGTGCTCATTGGGGACGTGGTGAGCAGACGGCCGCCGGTCAGGATCGGGGTAGCCGAGGGAACTGGTCATATGCCGCGTCACCGGGGAGCGCCACCGATTCGACCTGCTGTGGCGGGACCGCGGTCAGGTAGTGCACCACGGCGTCGGCCTCCTCGGCCCCGAGCTGGCACCCGACGAAGGCGTGCACCAGGGACCTGCTGATCCTGTGCAGACGCGGGTCAGATAGGTCCAGAAGCGTAGTGACGATCGCCGGGCGGCCTAGGCAGCGGAGCCGGGCGGCCAGAGCCTTGTTGGCCGGCTCCGCGTTGTTGAAGTTGCCGTAGATTGCCTCCCCTCCCCAAGTGGAGAGCAACGGCCAGATGTTGTATAGCCGTTCGCGCAAGACGAAGGTGGTCAAGAAGAAGAAGATCCCGGGCTTGGGCTGGGCCCATTGGTGTCCAACGGCCAACCGGTTGCCTGCGCTGAGGGTGGTGCGCTCGGCCGCGGTGAGCAGCCCGAGCTGGTGGGCTTGGTCGAGCCGGTGGGTCAGCAACTCGGGCGTGAGCAGCCGCAGTCCTTCAGCGCGGATCGCATCGGCTTCGTGGGCCAGCAGCCGGGTGCAGTGACGGGCCCGGACCAGGTGACCGGCCAGCAGTTGCCGGGCCTCGTCCTCCCGGTCGTCGATGCGGAGGTCCACGTAGGCTTCGGGGTTATTGGACGGAGCAGTGGTGGCGATATCAGCCACGAGCGCGGCGAGCGGGGCAGGCCATGTCTCGGGAGCTTCTACATCCACAATGGGGCGGTCTGGTCGTTCCGTGGTCATGGATGCCAGTCTCGCGGCTCAGCGGGTGTTCCGGGGACGGGGGAAGCCCATAGCGTAGCGACATCGAAGGCACCCTGACGGGCGGCCTCGGCTTCCCCGGAGTCGCTTCAGCCATCTGGGGCGAGCGGCAGCCCTGGTCGTTTCCAAGGGTCTGGCCGCGATTCCGTGAATGATCTTCGGTCGACCGGCTGTCAGCCAGAACGGCCGTGCTTGTGCAGCGCGGTGCTCGCACGGAAGCGGACCCGACCGCAGCGGTCCTTCTCCTCGTCGGTCGCGTCGACCCCGCAGCCGCAATGCTTGGCCAACCAGGCCAGATCGGCCGGGTCCAGCCGCAGCGCGATGCGCCCGCGGTCGGCCTCGACCTGAGGATTCGTCGGCTCGGTCCCAGTCACATCGGGAGACTACTCGACGGGTCGGATAGCGTCTCGAAGATCATTCACGGAACTGCGGCCAGACCCGTTTCCAACCATCCTCATCACCGCCACAGCGCGTGCGGCGGGGAGGTTCTGGTGCGGCTGGCGAAGCTGCGCGCAGGAGAGGGATGTTGCCCACCGTGAGGGGTGGCAGCCAGTGCGGCCGAACGCAGCGCCGGCGCCGAGCAGTCGCACGCGTTGATGATCAAGAACCTATTGGAGCCGTTGGAGCCGTACCCGGGAGGAAATCAGCTGCGGTGGAAGTGCCGGTGCCTGACCTGCGGTGCGATCGTCTTCCCGACGCGGGGCAACATCAGCAGGGGGCAAGGCGGTTGCGTACCCTGCGGGACCAAAAGAAGGGCTTTGGCCCGTCTCGGCGATGCTGGGCGAGCGGTAGCGGACATGCTGGGTGCGCTGCTGGAGCCGCTGGACGACTACCCCGGGACGAACGCTCCGTGGCGGTGCCGGTGTCTGCGTTGTGACGGTGAGGTACGGCCGCGGCTATCCCACATCCGCGCCGGCCGGGGCGGATGTTTGATGTGCGGGTTCGCTGCGACTGCGGCGAAGCAACTCGGCGACCCGGTACGGGCAGAGGCAGACATGCGTGCGGAGGGATACGCGCCACTGGAGCCGTACCCAGGAGCGGGCAAGGGCTGGCGGTGCATCCACGAGCCATGCGGAAACGAGGTCCGTGCCCGTCTCCAGAAGATCCGCGCCGGAGAAGGCTGCTGCGCCCACTGCGCCAGCTACGGGTTCAACCTGACGGCCCCGGCAGTCGTATACGTGCTGCACCATGAGGAGCTGGGCGCGGTCAAGGTCGGGATCACTGCTGCGGACTCCGACCGCATCGACCGGTTCACCCGCAAGGGCTGGTCAACAGTTCACGTGATGCCGTTCGCCACTGGGCGGCAGGCCCGCGACGTTGAACAGGCAGTGCTGCGGCACCTGCGGACGGAGCGCAGGCTGATGCCGTATCTCACTCTCTTGGAACTGGCTGGCCTTCGTGGCGACCTGGCTCCAGGCCATGTCCAGGGAGCGCTTCTCGGACGAACCCCGGTAGAGGATGAGCGGGGCTATGGGTGCGGTCAGGGTGGTGGGGACCGCAATGAATCCCGTGGCGCGGAACAGGGCCGTCCAGCGGTCGGCGCCGATCGCACACTCAGGCCAGTCGGTATAGGCCCAGACCTGCGGGATCACCGCATGCAGGTCCGACGGGGTTAGGTCCCCGGCCTGCCATGCGTTCCAGAGTCGTCCTGGCCCCTCAGGTGAGCCGGACGCGATGGTGAGTAGTTCCATGGCGTTCTTGGACAGGGCGGTCACGGCTCGGAGCCTACGGCAGTGAGTCCCGCAGGCATCTTCAATGTTCCATAATCTGGGGCATCTCGCTTCCTGCTGCATTGCCTAAAGTGCGGTACTACATCTTTGATTTGACTAGGCGTCATGTCGCGTGGTCCTCTACTTCCCATGCCACTATGCGAGTCCGGTGACGGAAAGACCGCAACGCGAATGGGCGGCACCAGGTGCCAAGCCTGCTACCGCTACTACCAGAAGCACGGCACGTTCGAGCGGAAGGGGCCGCGCCCGCCGATCAGCATGGACGTCGTCCTCCAGAACGTCGAGCACGACGCCGCCACGGGCTGCATGCTCTGGACGGGCACGACGGACAAGGACGGCCGCCCGCTGTACTACGACGGCGAGCTCTACCGTGCGGGCGAGAACCCGCTCGTCTACGTCCAGCGATGGATGTTCGAGCATCACGCAGGTCCACTCCCCGAAGGCCAGACGGTCACCCGTAGCTGCGAGAACAAGCTGACCTGCGTCAACCACGAGCACGCCACGATGGGGCGCGACCTAGGGAGCCGGGCCTTCGTGAGCAGTACCCAGTCGTCAGACGATGCCCCTCCGCCCGAGAGCTGTGTGAACGGGCACGCCTTCGATGGGGACAACGAGCCCTACGTGAACCCGAATACGGGGGCGCGCGCTTGTCGGCGCTGCACGCGGGACTCCAAGCTCCGCGCACAGGGAATCGACCCGGACACCGTGCCCTACAAGCCCTATCGCCGGGACGACAACCAGTGCAGGGCAGGCCACGACTACGACGTCTTCGGCTTCAAGGACTACGGCGAAGGCCGGATCTGCAACGAGTGCAGGCGGATCAATAGCTCGAAGGCCAACCTGAGGTCCCTGTACGGGCTTACGTACGACGACATCGCACGGATGTTGGTCGAGCAAGACCATGCCTGTGCAACGTGCCTTGTACCCTTCACTGAGGTCGATCCGGACGCCTGCCAGATGGGCGACGCCAACGTGGATCACTGCCACGCGGGCGGACACAACCGGGGACTGCTCTGCATGGGGTGCAACATCGCGCTGGGCAAAGTAAAGGACAGCATCGCCACCCTCGCCAGGATGATAGACTACCTGACCGCCAGCAATGCTCACGCCGCCGTAGTGATCCCGGACCAGCCGTCAGAACAGCTCGCCCTGGACTGCTAGCAACTCAAGGCCGGCCGGATCGTCCTCGGTGGGCGGTAGTTCGTCCTGCCACGCTGTCTCGCGGGAGCGGCTGGTGCGGGACTACTACTGAGCGAGCGTCCGCCCCTCCCTTACGCGCCACCCCCGCCTATGGGTCGGGGGTCGGACAGGAATGAGGACGGCACTGGGGGCTGCGGTGGAGAGCCGTTGACGCTGCCCGTGGGAATTGGCACGTCTGCCACCCTGCCCCAGGTTTCGAGCATCGAGAATTTCTCAGAGTCGGCGTCGGCCTCCGGCCAGCCGAACCGGTTGTACAGCCGATTCAGCAGGTTGGACACGGCAATTGGTGCCCCAATCAATAGCAGCGCCATCTTCTGCGGTGATGCCTCCAGCACACCGAAGACGTCTCCATGCTCCTGATCCAGCAGCGCGCCCATCTCCGTGAAGAACAGACGGAGGCCGTGTCGACTGCCGTGGGCGACCGCCGACAGTGCGCGGTATGAGGTCCGGCCGAGCCTGCTCTCCTTGCTAACGGCTTGGTCCACGAGCATTGTCGCGGACGGCTGGCTGTCGCCGATCCGTGGCGGTTTGTAGTTCTTCCCTTGGTGTGGGGACAGATGGGACTGAGTCGCTCCGCGGAGAATCTGGCTGATCTGGGCGTCGCAAGCGCTAGCAGCAACTTCGTCGTCCAGGTCCTTGACCAAGATTCTCTGGTCCCAAAGGGATGACAGACGGTCGTTCTGGTGGCGGCGAATACGTTCCAGGGAGGGGAGGTCAGGTTCAAGGAGGTAGTAGCCACGGGCTGCGACCTCCGTTGCGCTGCGCGCGACAGCCGATGGTCCGAAGACAAACGGCCTCGTCGACTGGAAGACCCCAGCTAGGCAGGTCAGATGGTCTACCGCCATGATCGCCAGATGAAGCCCGGCAATGTCGGTATCCCGGCAGGGAGCCTGCCCCCAGTCTCCGGCGTGTGGCTCGTCCTTCGCGTCCCGGGCAGCTGGGGAACCAGGGAGGAATCCTTCGTAGGTCTGGCGGTCCGCAGCGAACCTGTCAGAAAGGCGGAAGATCGCGTTCGCCAGATCCGCCCACGGGTCAGAGGACATGGGACCAACATAGGGCGACGCGGGTGGGGCGGCAGGTCGGTGTGATCCGACCGGCTGTCGTGCTGGGAGGGGCCGGGGGCGGGGGCAAGGTCGCTCAACGGCGCTAGACACGCGAGCGACGAACCCAATGGGCGGGAAGAGGGCCAAGCGGCGCCAGAGAGGCATTCGCTGCCAGGAGAACCCGCCCCGACCTAGCGATGGCCCCGAGTAGTGACGGACCACCTGTCCTGTCACAGCGGGCAGGTTGCCTATGCGGAGCCGCTGCCACCGATTAGAGTAGAATGCATGTTCGATAAATCCTCGCCTCCGCCTTCCTTGCTCAATCAGGAGGTACCGCCGGACTGGCCCGTCCGCCTCGTAAGTGCGGAGCCCCCTGCCCTCGCGGAGCACTACTCCTCTCGTCGGCGCGAGGTGTATGTGGCCCTGGCGGATGGGAGCTGGAAGGAAGCAGTCGCTTGGGCCTGGACGTGGAATGAGGCTGGGCGACCAGTTCAGTGGCGCTGCCAGCTGGAGATTGAGGGCCGCGTGAGCTGGTACGCCTATGACTATCGTTCAATTGAGCCGGCCGGAGGTGGACGCCTCGCGGAGCGGTTCGGCCGCCCTGGCTTCGGCGGGAGTGGTCGACTGGCGATGCTGTCATGAACGCGCACGAGTCATTTTTGGACGGCCTGACCCTCGGGGGTCGCCGCCTCGCGATCCACTATGCGCGCACCTTGCAGTTGGCTGATCAGGTAGCCCAAGCCGTGGAGGCCGGTGACTATCCAACCTTGTCCGATGCCGCGGGGGCACTCTCGACAGCGGCGGACGAATTGGCTGCCGCCGCGAGCTTCGTCACGACTGAGGGGTCAGCGACCTCGCCGCGCGGCCTCCTCCTCGCTGTTGATCGCCTCGTTTCGCCAGAGGAGTGATCGTGGTGAGCGACCGGACGCCCGGACGCCCCCAGTGTTCGCAGCCGGCTCGCGGGTTGCCCGCATGCCCGGATTTGATCACGCTCCGCAGTGAGATTTGGCGGCGGATCGCGCTCGGCATCGGTGGTGCCTTCAGCGTCACCTTGCTCGGACCGGCGCACGTGCCGGGCCGAGCCATCTCGGCGACTGAATCATGCTGGCCTACGCCAAGAGACCCGGCGCGTTACGTAGGGTCATGAGTGGCGTGATCTGCCATCGCATACGGTTACGTGGCCAATACTGATGGTTCATCTCGCTTCGAGATCTGCTGACGGATCTCTTCGAACTGTGAGGGGGGTCGGCAGACCTTTCGGCCGTGCTCAGTCACCCGTCCGGTTCCGTCGTACAGGACGTTGCGGCGGAGGATCAGGATCGAGTGTCCTGGAAGTGCTGCCGATGGAGCGAGAATCCCATCGAGACTGTCTTGCGCGAATGTGGCTCTGGAGATTTCCTGTGTCAGGCTGTAGTCGTCGGACCGTAGCTGTTGAGGGTCTGCGATGGCGCACTCCGCCAGCACCCCGGAGTCCGTGAGATCCAAGATCGAAATATCTCTCACGTGGACCCAGGTCATGAACCTCGCTACGTATTGAGAGTCCACGGAAGAGTGGCGCTCGTGCTCCGACCAGGCCCCCATCTCGCAGGTGGCACCGTACCAAACTGGCTCACCACCCTTCTTGTGGTATCGGCCCTCGCTGAAGGCCTTGTCCTCAGGGATAAGGGGGTTTGCCAGGCGGCCGACCTGTCTCCAATACCAGCCACTGTGGGCGTTCGTCGCCACTGTCACGTTCACGATGTCGGCATCTACTCGAAGGCGAAACTGCACATGGCTAGACCCGGACATGACACATCCCAGAGGCTAGACGAAGTACCCCTGGACGTAGGCGTTGGCAGCCTCGGCCACCAGGTCGATCCCCTTCTCGTCCAGGATGATCTTTTCGGGGACTCGGCCGTGAAGATAACCATTGGGCCGTGTCAGCCACTGCACGATTCCGGGGCGTTCCAGCGTCGTGCTCAGCACCTGGATCACCTGACGGAGTTTGGCCCGGTCGCTCTCGTCGCTCACCTGGTGCAGTAGGTAGGCAAGATCCGAATCGTCGGCGATCTCTACATACAAATCGGTCATGAG
>Ga0302314_10004348_pt1 | contig 26065 bp, 26 predicted proteins | sample III_Palsa_N2_3_FD_200533 | JGI IMG/M metagenome (GOLD analysis project Ga0302314, IMG submission 200533) | Peat permafrost microbial communities from Stordalen Mire near Abisko, Sweden - III_Palsa_N2_3 | ecosystem: Environmental > Terrestrial > Soil > Palsa > Peat permafrost | place: Sweden...
GGGGATTCTGGGACCAACGCCTGTGGTCTCCCTTGTCGATAGATCAAAATTTCTTTGTTATTATAGTAAGTTACGTGCAGAAATCCAATAATCCGAAATTGCCCGTTGGCGACCGTACGTCACTAGAGTTGGCTGTGGAAAGCTTGGGGACGAGCACATCCTCACTGCACCTTTCCCCACAATCCCCCGCCTTACTTTCTTCAATCTTCAAGATTCCTAAATCTCCTAAAGAAGGAAAAGGGGTGTCGGGTGGCTGCTGGGCTTGAGCCAAATGGCGAGAGGCGTCTAAGTCGACGGCGATGAATTCCCAGCCCAAGTTGCTCCGCGCCCTCGCAGGTGAAGTCCTGGAAAGGCCGCCCATCTGGTTCATGCGTCAGGCCGGCCGTTGCCTTCCGGAATACCGCGCGATGCGCGCTACCGTCCCCGATTTCATTTCTTTGTGTTTTGATCCGGAGAAGGCGGCGGAAGTCACGTTACAACCGATGCGCCGCTTCGCTTTCGACGCGGCGATCGTCTTTGCCGACATTCTACTCATTCCCCGCGCCTTGGGGCAGGAGGTGTCGTTTGAGGCAGGCGAGGGGCCGAGACTCGGCGAACTGCCACCATTGCATGCGCTTGAGGCGGAGATCGACGCCAGCACTGATCGGTTGGCGGCCGTGGGCGAGACGCTGGCGCGGGTGCGTGCGAGCCTGGAGCCGGAGCGGGCGCTGATTGGCTTCGCGGGCGGCCCCTGGACGGTAGCTACCTACATGCTTCAGGGCAGGGGCGGCCAACGCGAGGAAGCCCGCGTGCGGGCGTTCGCCGAGCCAGAGAAAGTCGTGGCTCTGATCGATGTATTGACCAGGGCGACGGCGCGCTATCTCGCCATGCAGGCTCGCGCAGGTGCGCAGGTGCTGAAGATCTTTGAATCGTGGGCAGAACTCCTGCCGGAGGATTTGTTCGAGACGCTTGTAGTTACACCGCACCGTCGGATTGTGGCTGAGCTGCGAGCCGAGGGCGTGGATGTCCCCGTCATAGGTTTCCCGCGCGGGGCTGGCGCGCTGGTTGAAGGGTACGCCGATCGGGTGGGCGTCCAAGGCGTGGCCCTCGATGTACAGGCATCGGCGGCGCTTGGTCGGCGATTGCAGCAGCGCGTGACCATCCAAGGCGCGCTCGATCCCTTGTTGCTGCGCGCAGGCGGCGAAGCCCTCGACCGACGGGTTGATGCTCTGATCGAGCAATGGGGCGGAGCGCCCTATATCTTCAATCTCGGTCACGGCGTCTTGCCGGACACACCGATCGAAAACATCGCGCGCGTGGTCGAGCGGGTCACCGGCCGGTGAGCGGCTCGGAGCGCCGCGTTGCGGTCGTCCTGTTCAACCTCGGCGGCCCGGACGGACCGGCGGACGTGCGGCCCTTCTTGCGCAACCTGTTCGCCGATCGGGCGATCATTGATCTGCCAGCGGTCGTCCGCCTGCCGCTGGCTGAGCTTATTGCTTGGTCTCGGGCGGAAAAGGCCCGGGCGAACTACGCTGTCATGGGCGGCGGCTCACCTTTGTTGGCAGGAACGACGGCGCAGGCTGAGGCGCTACAGGCGACGCTCGGCCGCCGCGGCCTGAACGCCAAGGTCTTAATCTCTATGCGCTATTGGTCGCCGACGACTGAGGTGGCGGCGCGTGAGGCGGCGGCGTTTAGTCCTACGGATGTTGTCCTGGCGCCGCTCTACCCGCAGTTTTCAACCACGACTACGGCCTCTTCCCTCGCGGCCTGGCGGAGTACTTACCGAGGTCCAGGTGAAGTTCACGCCTTGTGTTGCTGGTACGGCGACGGCGGTCTCGCCGAGGCGCACGCCGAAGCCATTCGCAAGGTGTGGGAAGATGCCGGGCGCCCGAAGGTGCGCCTGTTGTTCTCGGCCCATGGGTTGCCGTTGAAAACCGCCGAGCGGGGCGATCCTTACCCCTGGCAGGTGGAGGCGACTTGCCAAGCCATCGCGGCCCGCCTGGGTGAAAGCTGGGACTGGCGGTTATGTTACCAAAGCCGGGTGGGGCCGCTCAAATGGCTGGGCCCATCGACTCCGGAGGCGATCGCCGACGCGGCTGCCGACGGTGTTGGGGTGTTGATTGATCCGGTGTCATTTGTCTCCGAACACATCGAGACTCTCGTGGAATTGGATCGCGACTACGCCGCCTTGGCGCAGCGGGCGGGGGCGCCTTGCTATCTGCGCGCGTCGACTGTCGGGGTGGCCGCCGCCTTCATCGATGGTCTTGCGGGCGCTATCGAACGGACCCTCACACGTCCGGGAACAGGTCCCGAGGGTGCGATGTGCCCGGCGGGCTTTGTTGCCTGCGGTCGGGACAGGGAGCTAGCGGCGTGATTCACGGCTTGCTGCTCGGACTGCACATACTGGCCGTCATCGCCTGGATGGCTGGGCTGCTCTATCTGCCGCGGCTGTTCGCCTATCACACACGCGCCGAGTCCGGCTCGCCCATGGACGAGACTTTCAAGATCATGGAAGCCAAGCTCGTGGGCACGATCATGCGCCCGGCCATGATCGTGGTCATTCTGCTCGGCGCCACGCTGGCCTGGTATGACGCCACCCAGCAGGGTTGGGGCTGGCGCTTCATCCTGGCTCCGTGGATGCTCACGAAGCTGGCGGGGGTTGCGTTCCTTATCTGGTGGCACCATTTCCTGATGGTCGAACGCAAGCGGATTGCGGCGCGGACGAGCACCCGGTCGGAGCGCTTCTGGCGGGCCACCAACGAGTTTCCCTTTCTGGCGGCCATCATCATTGTACTCGCCGTGACTACGAAATTCGCGTGAGACAGGAGCGGTCGGATCGCTTGGCGAGCTTGGGCGTTAAACCCGCGCAGAGCCAAAGACCTTGACGTGGGCGTCGCCTTGGGATTTGTTCCCGTCCGAAGCGCGCCCTTCTTAAAAAGGGGTCGCGGTTCCCCCGCCTCCCTCAGGATCACGTCCCCTGCCCCGTAGAGGCGAGCGCGCGATCCGGCCCCGAAACTTCGATCACCCCCGCCCGTCACCGGCCGGAGGCCCGACCAGAGAGCGGAGTCTGTCTCCCCGCCACCTCAGGTCCGCTAAACAACCCCAAAGACCAAGAGCAAATACAGACATATGTCAGACACCATAGAAATCCCGGCCCTTGACGTCGCTGACGATGCCGGCCGTGAAGCTGAACCTACCGAAGCCAGTAAGGCGATCGCCGCCCTGGGCCTCGCGCGCATGTCGCTGCAGGAGCTGAAGGAAAAGTCGCCCGCCGACCTCCTCGCCTTCGCCGAGCAGTTCGAAATCGAAAACGCGAATGCCATGCGCAAGCAGGACATGATGTTCGCCATTCTCAAGACGCTTGCTGAAGAGGGGGTCGAGATTTTCGCCTCCGGCACGCTCGAGGTCGTTCAGGACGGCTTCGGCTTTCTTCGCAGCCCCGAGGCCAACTACCTCCCCGGTCCCGATGACATCTACGTCAGCCCCTCGCAGATCCGCCGCTTTGGCCTGCGCACAGGCGACACAGTGGATGGGGGCATCCGCGCCCCGCGCGAGGGCGAGCGCTATTTCGCGTTGGTGAAGGTCGACCAGATCAATTTCGAAAACCCGGAAAACGTCCGGCACAAGGTTCACTTCGACAATCTGACGCCGCTCTATCCCGACGAGCGGCTAACCATGGAGATCGACGATCCGACCCTGAAAGATCGCACCGGCCGGGTGATCGACATCGTCTCACCCCTCGGCAAAGGACAGCGGTGCCTGATCGTCGCGCCGCCCCGCGTCGGTAAGACGATCATGATGCAGAACATCGCCAAGTCGATCGCGGCCAATCACCCTGAGTGCTACCTGATCGTGCTACTGGTCGACGAGCGGCCGGAAGAAGTCACCGATATGCAGCGCACGGTGAAGGGCGAGGTCATTTCTTCAACCTTCGACGAGCCGGCCGCCCGCCACGTTCAGGTGGCTGAAATGGTGATTGAGAAAGCCAAGCGCCTAGTCGAACATAAGCGTGACGTCATCATTCTGCTGGATAACATCACCCGGCTCGGCCGGGCCTACAACACCGTGGTGCCGTCATCCGGTAAGGTGCTCACCGGCGGCGTCGACGCCAATGCCCTTCAGCGACCCAAGCGCTTCTTCGGCGCAGCGCGCAACGTGGAGGAAGGCGGTTCACTGACCATCATTTCCACGGCGCTCATCGACACCGGCAGCCGCATGGACGAGGTGATCTTCGAAGAGTTCAAGGGCACCGGTAACTCGGAAATCGTGCTTGACCGCAAAGTGGCGGACAAGCGCATCTATCCGGCGATCGACGTTCTCAAGTCGGGCACCCGCAAAGAAGAGCTCATCACGCCCAAGGATCAGCTGCAGAAGACCTTTGTGCTGCGCCGGATCCTCAGCCCCATGGGGCCTCAGGACGCCATCGAGTTCTTGCTCGACAAGCTGCGCAACTCCAAGAATAACGCCGACTTCTTCCAGTCTATGAACACGTAGTACCAGATTATACGTTTAGTTTCAGATAGATAGAGCCAGGCTAGCGCGTCAGGCGTCCGCGGAAGAAAGCGAGCGTGCGCGACATTGCACGGTCAGCATCACCTTCGTCGTAGTGCTGGCCACCTGGCCGGGCGAAGGCGTGGTCGCGGCCCGGATAGGTGAAGATCTCGGCCAGGGAGCGGTTCTTCAGCGCTTCGATGATCATGGCCTGAGCGGGCCTGGGCACGAACTGGTCTTCCTCGGCAATGTGCAACAGAACCGGCGTCACCAGGGCGTCGGCCTCACGAAGACGTTGTTCGATGCCCACGCCGTAGTAGGACACGGCGGCGTCGATGTCGGTGCGCGTGGCAGTGAGGAACGACAGCAGGCCGCCAAGGCAAAAGCCGACGGCCCCCACGGGGCCGGAACAGCTAGCGTCAGCGCGAATGTGGGCGATCGTCGCCCCGATGTCCTTAACGCCCTTATCGACGTCGAAGGCGTTGAACAACTCGAAGGCCCGCTTCCATTCGGCCTCGCTCTTGTCGGTGATGTCGATCCCCGGCTCGATGCGCCAGAAGAGATCGGGGCATACGGCAAGGTAGCCGGCGCGAGCGAACTCGTCGGTCAAGTCGCGCATCACCTGATTGACGCCAAAAATCTCCTGGATGACGATCAGACCCGGCGCCTTCGGATCGGCCGGTCGTGACACGTAGGCGCTGAAGGACGCGCCCGCCCGTGGGATGGTGATCGTCTCGCCCATGGCCTCGTCTCCGTCAAATGTACGGTTAGGCCTCTAGCGCGGGAGGCCGACGTTGGCCCATAACAATGTTGTGCGATCAGCGGAGGCGCCGCGCCATGAAAATTAAGCTGGAAGTAGACTGCACGCCGGCGGAGGCGCGGGCGTCTCTGGGCCTCCCCGACGTAAAGGCGTTGAACGAGCATCTCGTCAAGGAAATCAAGGCGCGCATGGACGCCAATCTGGCCATGGCCGCGCCGGAAGAGCTCATGAAGACGTGGATGACCTTCGGCGGTCAGGCGTCCGAACAGTTCATGAAACTGATGACCGCGGCGGCGTCCGGCGCGCAGCGGTGAGACGTACCTAGTGAAGGACACTATCTTCGCCCTGGCCACCGCGCCGGGGCGAGCGGCGGTTGCCATCATCCGCCTTTCCGGAGCGGAGGCCCGTGCGGCGCTCATCGCCCTCGCCGGGCGCGCGCCAACGGCGGGGCGCGCCCATGTGCGGCGCCTTGTTGGCACCGATGGCCAGGCGCTCGACACTGCCCTGACGCTCTATTTCGCTGGTCCCCACAGCTACACGGGTGAAGATTGCGTGGAACTTCATCTGCACGGCGGTCCGGGCGTGGTCGACGGGGTGACGGCGGCGTTGCTGAGCCTCGGTCTGCGTCTCGCCGAGCCGGGAGAATTCACCCGCCGGGCATTCGAGAACGGCAAGCTCAATCTAGACCAGGCCGAGGCGGTGGCCGACCTGGTCGACGCCGAGAGTTCCGCTCAGGCCCGACAGGCCTTGGGTCAGCTGGAAGGTCGCCTCGGTGCGCGCTACCAGGCGTGGCGCGACTCCCTGATTGAGGCCCTGGCGCGCCTTGAGGCGGCGGTGGATTTTCCGGATGAAGAGGTGCCCGCCGACGTGGCGGCCAGCGCGCGCAAGGCGCTGGAGGGCCTCGCGGACGACCTTGACGTCGCGCTTGCCGGCGAAGCTCGAGGCCGGAGGGTACGTGAAGGCTATCGGGTCGCCGTGATCGGCGCCCCAAATTCCGGAAAGAGTAGCTTGATCAATGCGTTGTCGGGTCGGGACGCGGCAATTGTGAACGCAATTCCCGGGACCACGCGCGATATCATCGAAGTTTCCCTCATGGTGGATGGCTACAAGGTGCTCTTGGCGGACACGGCAGGCATCCGGCGAACGGACGAGCCGGTGGAAGCCGAGGGTATGCGCCGCGCCCGTGCGTGGGCGGCGGGCGCCGATCTGCGGCTGTGGGTCGTGGACCAGTCGGCCGGCGACGACTCTTGGAAAGAGGCTCTGCAGCTGGTGCGCGACGGCGACATCTGTGTGCTGAACAAGTCTGATTTAGGTGAAGGCGCTGACCTCGTTCCGGCGGCCGCCGACGCTCGGGAAATCGGCGCTGAAATCATCTCTATTTCTCTGCAAAATGACCAAGAAAATCTCGTGCGGGAGATGCTGTCGCTCCGTGTACGGCGCGACTTGGCGGGAGCGGAGTTTCCTGCCGCGACGCGCGCCCGCCATCAGGTGCTTTTGCGTGAGGCGAGGGGTCATCTAGGTCGGGCATTGGAAGAACTCGATTCGCCTGAGTTAGCGGCCGAAGACGCGCGGTTGGCTGCCCGCGCCTTGGCGCGAGTCAGCGGGCGCGTGGACGCAGAAGACATCCTCGGGCGGGTGTTCGCCACCTTCTGCATCGGCAAGTGAATGTGTTTCACGTGAAACACGCGCGCGCCGCGGGGCCGGACTGTTTCACGTGAAACACCACCCGCTTGGCCGAGTCGACCGGGAGGTTGCGTTGGAGTATGGAGCGGCCCTCATGGCTAGAACCTACGATGTGATCGTGATCGGCGGGGGGCACGCCGGCTGCGAAGCGGCGGACGCCGCCGCGCGCTTCGGCGCCCACACGTTGCTGGTCACGCACAAGCTTGAGACGCTTGGCGAAATGTCGTGCAACCCGGCGATTGGCGGACTGGGCAAAGGCCATTTGGTGCGCGAAGTGGACGCCCTGGATGGATTGATGGGCCGCATAGCCGACGCGGCGGGCATTCAGTTTCGGTTGCTCAACCGCTCGCGGGGCCCTGCTGTTCGAGGCCCCCGGGCGCAGATCGACCGCAAGCTCTATCGCCAGGCGATGCGAGCGGTGCTTGAGGCGCGGGTCGGGCTCACGGTGCTTGCGGCGGCGATCGAAGACCTGGTCATTGAGGACGGGCGGGTGGCCGGGGTGGCCGATGGATCTGGCCGGATCTGGCGCGCCGCTGCGGTCGTCCTGACCACGGGCACGTTTCTCAAAGGCGTCATTCATCGGGGTGAAGAGCGGGAGGCCGCGGGCCGGGTTGGTGATGCACCTGCCATCGGGTTATCCGACCGCCTCTACAGTCTTGGCTTGGTCATGGGTCGGCTCAAGACCGGCACGCCGCCGCGGCTCGACGGGCGCACCATCGCCTGGGGCGGCTTGGAAATGCAGTCCGGGGATGAGCCGCCGACGGCCTTTTCCTTCCTGACCAACGCCATCACCCGGCCGCAGGTCAAATGCGGGATTACAGCCACCACGTCGGCGACCCACACCATTATTGCGGAACGTTTGGCCGAATCGGCGGTCTATGGCGGCAAGCTGTCTGGTCGCGGACCCCGCTACTGCCCGTCGATCGAAGACAAGGTTGTCCGCTTCCGTGATCGCGACAGCCACCAGATCTTTCTCGAGCCCGAAGGTCTGGACGATCCAACCGTCTACCCGAACGGAATCTCAACCTCGGTGGCGGCCGCGACCCAGGACGCCTTCTTGCGCACCGTTCCCGGGCTCGAGAACGTGCGCGTGGTGCGCCACGGCTACGCCATCGAATACGACTATGTCGACCCGCGGGAGCTTAACCCAAGCCTTGAGGTGAAGCGCCTCCCAGGCCTCTATCTGGCCGGTCAGATCAACGGCACCACCGGCTATGAAGAGGCGGCCGCCCAGGGGCTGATGGCGGGCCTCAATGCAGCGCGCGCGGCTGCGGGTGAGGATCCGGCCGTCCTTGGCCGCGACGAGGCCTACATCGGTGTGATGATTGATGACCTGGTGACCGCCGGCGTTACCGAGCCCTATCGCATGTTCACCAGCCGGGCGGAGTTTCGCCTGCGCCTGCGCGCCGACAACGCGGATCAGAGATTGACCGCTCGTGGCGAGTCGCTCGGGTGTGTCGGGTCCGAGCGCGCCCAAATTTTTGCGGACAAGGCCGAGGCGATCGCCGCCGCTCGGGGGGAGGCCGCCGGTCTTGCGCTAATGCCCGCCGAAGCGAAGCGGGCAGGCTTCAAGGTCACCGCCGATGGCCAAAGGCGCACGCTGCTCCAGTTGCTCGCCCATCGAGACATCGGGTTTGAGGCGCTCGCCGGCCTGTGGCCCCAGATCCGCGCGTGGCCCGGGTTCGCGCGCGAGCAGGTGGAGATTGAAGCGGCCTACCTGGGATACCTGGATCGGCAGGAAGCGGACGTCGCCCTGTTCCGGCGCGACGAGGACCTCGCCCTTCCCACCGACCTCGACTACGCGGCGCTGGGCGGCCTCTCTAACGAGGCGCGGGAAAAGCTCGCCGCCGTTCGCCCGGCGACCCTCGGCCAGGCTTCGCGCATCGAAGGGGTCACGCCGGGCGCCCTCACAGCCCTGCTGGCTCATGTCCGACGCCGACGCGCGGCCTGAGGGACCGCCGGACTTTGTGCGCGGCCTGGGCTTCAGCGACGCCTGCCTGGCGGACGCTGAACGCTTCAGCGGGATGCTGGCGGAGGCAAATTCGCGCGTCAATCTCGTGGGCGCCAGTACGCTGGCCGACTATTGGCGCCGCCACTTCCTGGACAGCGCCCAGCTGCTGACTCTAGCGCCGTCAGCCCGGGTGTGGGCCGATCTTGGGTCAGGCGCTGGATTTCCAGGTGTGATCCTCGCCATCCTGCTAAAGGATGTGGCGGGGGCGCGCGTGTATCTGGTGGAGAGTATGGCCAAGCGCTGCCGATTTCTCGACGAAGCCGTGCGCGCACTCGCGCTTCCCGCGAGCGTCCACAATGCTCGTGCGGAGAGTTTGGCGCTCGACGTGGATGTCGTAACGGCCCGCGCCTGCGCCCCGCTCACCCGCCTGTTGGGGTTCGCCAGACCCAGTTTGAAGCGGGGCGCGAGGGGTTTGTTCTTGAAGGGCGCGGAGGTTGACAGTGAGCTTGCCGAGGCGCGCAAATCGTGGCGCTTTGTGTTGGCGACCCACCCGAGCCTGAGCGATCCGCGCGGGCGCATCCTTGAAATCACGGAGCTCGCGCGTGTCGCGTAAGTCATTGAGAATATTAGCTATTTCGAATCAGAAGGGCGGCGTCGGCAAGACCACGACGGCCATCAATCTGGGAACTGCCCTGGCCGCCATCGGCGAAAAGGTTTTGCTCATCGACACCGACCCGCAGGGCAACGCCTCCACCGGCCTAGGCGTACCGGCGCCGGCACGCAAGCGTACTGTCTATGACGTGCTCATGGAGGATACTCCCGTCGCTTCGGCCACCGTGGAGACGGGCGTGCCGGGCCTCGATCTCCTGCCCTCCGAGCCGGATCTCTCGGGAGTAGAGCTTGAGCTCGGCCAAAAGCCCAGGCGCGCCTATCGCCTGCGCGATGCGCTCGCGCCCGTGCGCCAAAGCGGACACTATACCTATGCTCTTATCGACTGCCCCCCGGCGCTCAATCTACTCACGTTGAACGCCATGGCCGCCGCTGACGCGGTGCTCGTGCCTTTGCAGTGCGAGTTCTTCGCCCTTGAGGGTCTCTCGCAGCTCATGCACACCATCGAACTGGTGCGCGCCGCGCATAACCAGGCCCTGGAGATCCAGGGGATCGTGCTGACCATGTACGACCGGCGCAATACGCTTTCAAAGCAGGTGGCGCGCGACGTCCGGGAATATCTGGGTGGCAAGGTCTATGAGACCATGATCCCGCGCAACGTGCGCGTGTCGGAGGCGCCTGGGTTCGGCAAGCCCGTGCTTCTCTATGATTTCGAATGTACCGGAAGCCAAGCCTACATTGAGCTGGCGCGGGAAATGCTGGCGCGCGAGCGTGGCGCGGCAAGGGCGGAGACCACAAATGGCTGAAAGCCGAAGGGGATTAGGGCGAGGACTTTCCGCCCTGCTGGAAGAGGCCCAGGCGGCGACCACCCACGAGACCCGGCGGGCGGCCGGAGCGCAAGAACTCCCGATCGAACTCATCCGGCGAAATCCGGAGCAGCCCCGGCGGCAATTCGACGCCGAAGCGCTGCAGGAACTGGCCGATTCCATCCGCGAGCGCGGTATCATTCAGCCGATCCTGGTCCGGCCCCTCGCCGAAGCGCCCGGGGAATTTCAGATCGTCACCGGCGAGCGCCGCTGGCGCGCCGCCCAACTCGCCGGTCTCCACGCCATTCCAGCGCTCGTGCGCGAACTCGAGGACCTGGAGGTCATCGAGCTCGCGCTCATTGAGAATATCCAGCGCGCCGATCTCAACGCCCTGGAAGAGGCGCGCGGCTACGCGGTGATGATCAAGCGCTTCAACCGCAGCCATGACACGATCGCTGGCATCGTCGGCAAAAGCCGCAGTCATGTGGCGAACACCCTGCGCCTCATGCGTTTGCCCGAACGCGTGCAGGATCACTTGGAGGCAGGTCGGTTGACCGCCGGCCACGCTCGCACGCTGCTTGATCTGGACGAGGCCGAATCCCTGGCCGAGCGGATTATTCGCGACGGCCTCAATGTGCGCCAGGCCGAGGCCCTGGCCAAGCGCGCCCGCTCCGGACCTCAGGCGCCATCCAAATCCGACCGCCCCGCGGTCAAGAACGCCGACACCGCGGCGCTGGAGAACGATCTGTCCGAGGTTCTGGGCCTGAAGGTCGACATTCGCGGCGCCGGCGGCGCTGGCGAAATGCGCATCGCCTATCAGACCCTCGAACAGCTCGATGATCTGTGCGCGCGTCTCATGCGTCCACCACCAGGCCGCGCAAGACCATAGATCGCCTTGTGAGAGACGCCTCTGGCGTGGTGGAGGTCGACGCCAACCTGGTCCAGAGGTTGGTGGCCGCTCAGTTTCCTCAGTGGGCGGAGCTCCCTGTCCAGTCAGTGGCGCCGGGCGGCTGGGACAACCGCACTTTTCGTCTCGGCGAACACATGTCGGCGCGTTTGCCGAGCGCCCGACCCTACGTCGCTCAGGTGGAAAAGGAGCATCGCTGGCTGCCGCGCCTGGCTCCGTTCCTGCCTCTACCCATCCCCGATTCACTTGCGTTGGGCGCGCCGGGGAATGGCTACCGTGCAACTGGTCCGTATACAGTTGGATAGTAGGCGAAGCGGCGACAAAGATGGGTATCGGCGAGCCATGCCGGTTCGCGACAGCGCTGGCCGGCTTCCTGGCCGCGCTGCAACGGATCAACGCGAGCGACGGACCGCCGGCCGGGCCGCACAGCTTTTATCGCGGCGGCCCGCTCGCTGCCTACGACGCGGAGACCCGGCGTGCGATTGCTGACGTTGGCGGCCGGATCTATGGCGCGGGCGCCATAGCCGTTTGGAACGCGGCGATAACTGCTGTGTGGCGCGGGCCGCCGTTGGGTGCATGGCGACATCGCCGCCGGCAACTTGCTGGTGGAGAGCGGGCGTCTGAGCGCCGTGATCGATTTCGGGTGCTTGGCGGTGGGCGACCCGGCCTGCGACCTGGCGATTGCGTGGACTTTCCTGCGCGGAGAGGGTCGGGAGGCCTTCCGTGCGGCGTTGCCACTGGACGCCCCCACCTGGGCGCGCGGTCGCGGCTAGACATTGTGGAAGGCTCTGATCGCGCTCGCTGCGTACCCAAGCGCCAATCCGCCTGAGGCTGAAGATGCCCGACGTGTCATTGGCGAAGTCTTAGCGGACCACGCGTGGGAGGCTGGAAGAACGCCGTGAACTCCACACGCCGCGAAGCTTGCTCGCGCGTTTTTCAGACCCTACCCGGCCACTTCTTGGTGGCCTCGAAGGCGTCGCCGGTTTCCAGAAGGCTCTTGAGGCTGGACAGAATCATCGGCCAGCCCGTGGACACGCCGGCGATGAGCTTGGAGTCCTCGCGGTCGATCTCATGGATGACGGCGAGACGTACGAGATCGCCCTGGGCCTCAAGCTCGAAAGTGCAGCGCGAATGGCCCTCCTTGCGCAGCCCGGGAATGAACTCGTTGCGCCAGCTCACCGAGAGGCGTCGCGGAGGATCGAATTCCAACACCTTGCCTGAATCGCCGACACGGCCGTCGGGGATCATCAGCTTCCAATCCGACCCGACCTTCCAGTCGCTCTCCTGCACACCCTCGCTCCAGTAGAGCCTTGTGAGCTCCGGCTTGATCAGCGCGTCCCATAGCTTCTGAGGCGTCGTGCGGATGTAGGTCACATAGAGAAAGCGGCTAGGATTCGTCATCTTCACTCTCCAGGGTTTGTTTCAGGGCGGCGAGCGCGCGCAGGGGCGCGTGCTGGAACTTGCCGATCCAGCGGTCGGCGATCTCCTGAATGGGGACCGGATTGAGGTGGTGCAGTCGTTCGCGGCCGCGCTTCTCCCTGATCACGAGGTTGGCGGCCTCCAGAATGTTCAAATGCTTGGTGACTGCCTGGCGGCTCATGGCGTGGCCCCGGCAAAGTTCGCCCAGCGTCAGGCCGCCACGCTCGCGCAGCCTGTCCAGGATGGCGCGCCTGGCCGGGTCGGCCAGCGCCTTAAAGACGGGATCGGCGCCCACGAAGGATTATATGCAACCATATAGTTGCATGTGCAAGGGCTGGATAGAGAGCTTGTTCGACCTACAGTCCCAGGCGCTTGGCTCGGGCGGCGAGACCGAGAGCGAGGCGTTCCGCGATGAGTTCGTCCGGCGAGCCGGTCTGCTTACAGGCGATGTCGGCGGCCAGGACGTCGGGCTGGGTTTCGTCGAGGACGGCCAGGGTCCACGCCCTGGCCTGGCGGGAGACTTCGCGTTCGGACTTCCAGAACACCTGAGCCGATTTGACCGCTTCCTGGAGGGACGCGCCGGCGTTTTGGGCGACGGCGATGCGTCGCAGCCTTGCCAGATGAACACCCATTGCGCGTACGGCCGCGGCGCCGCCATAACCCTCTCGCGCCGCGCGTCGGATGCCGACCTGAGCCGGGCCTAGCCGCCCGCCAAAGGCGTCGCTGGCTGCGTCGGTGAGAGAGGCCTCGGGCTCAACGCCCAGGAAGTCCTCCAGATCCTTGGGCCCTGCTGTCGCACCCGAACCGGGCCCGAGAAAGAGGATCAGCCGCTCGATCTCCTGGCGCGCCACCCCGCGCTCGCCCGGCAGGCGCGAGGCGAACAATTGCTGAGCTTCGGCGGTCAGGGCCAATCCCTCAGCCGCCAGGGCCTCGCGCGTAAAGCGCACGATATCGCCCGCCTCGTCCTCGTAGCAGGGGATGACGGCGCAGCCGTCCGCCTTCTCCGCGACGCGCCGGAGGGCCGAATCCCGGCCAAGATCACCGGCTTCCACGATAAGAAAGGCGTCGGGATTTAGCCGGCCCTCGAGATGGGCGGTGAGCGCCTCAGTCGTTGTGCGTTCGGCTTTGACGCCGTCCCCGAGGCGCAACCGGACAAGTCGTCGCCCGCCCATCATCGAGATGGCGGCCAGCTCCTCCTCCAGCCGGGCCGGTTCGCTGTCGAGATCCATGTCGGTGAGCTGGGCGGTGTCGAAGGGGTCTTCAGGCCGCGCGGTGACGTTGCCGGCCAGTTCCGCGGCGCGCTCGCGCACGACGCCGTGGTCCCGGCCGTAAAACACCGCTGCGCGAAACTCAGGCCCCGGAGCCTTCAGAAAGCGTTCGATGTCCGGCCGACGACGAAGGATCACCGACGGCGAAGCCTCACGGAGTCCTGGGGGCGTTTGCGGCCATCCAGGCGGCCAGTTCGATTTCAATCTTGCGCGCCGCATCCGAGGCGGCCCGCTGCTGGCTATCCTGACGCGCGGCGATGCCGGCATAGGGATCGTTGGCGGCGTCGTAGCTGACTTCACTGACCACACGGCCAGAATGGACGACCTCCCCATTGGCGAGGTTGGTGAGCGTGTAGGTGACGGTGACGCCAACCTGATAGCGCTGGGCGTAGTCGTTGATGGTCAGACCGCGGGGATCGCGGGTCTGGTCGACGTTGAAATTAAGCCGCCAGGCGGGCGCGGCGTCTTTGTCGCGGGCTAGATCGTCGTCGAGGGATTCTCGCAGCAAAAAGGCCACGCGCCCGTTGGGGGCCACGACTTCGATGGACGACAGCCCCTTGGAGAGCCCGGGCGTCGCATACAGGGGGGTAAAGCCGCAGCCGACGAGTCCCGGCAACGTGAACAAGCTTAAGGCCGCGAGAGTCGCCAAGCGCAAGCTAGTCATCCGGTCACCAGATTGACGATCCGGTCCTTGACCACGATCAGCTTGCGCACCGTCACGCCCTCAAGGCGGCGGGCGATTTCTGGATCGGCAAGCACTAGTTCGCGCACTTTATCCTCCGAGGCGCCGGCCGGAGCACGCACTTCGCCGCGCCGCTTGCCGTCAATCTGGACGGGGAGAATCCGCTCCTCGTCCTCCGCCAGGGTCGGATCGTAAACCGGCCAGGGCGCGACCGCCACCAATCCCGTTTCGCCAAGCCGACTCCAGCATTCTTCGGCCAGATGCGGCGCGAACGGTGCGACCAGTCGGGCGAGCGCGCGCAGAGCCTCGGCGCGAGTGGCGACCGTGGCGGGAGAGGTCCCCGGCGTGGCGCGCAACACGCCCACCAACTCATGGATACGTGCAATGGCGCTGTTGAAACGGAAGCCCTCCAGAGCCTCGGTGATCGCCTTGATGGAGCGGTGCGAGGCGCGGCGCAGGGCGACAGCGGCCTCTTCGCCCGGCCCACCGTCTTCAGGCGCGGGCTCGGCGTCGAACTCCGCCCAGATGCGGCTCACCAGGCGCCACGCGCCCTCCACCCCCGCCGTCGTCCATTGCACATCGCGGTCAGGCGGTGAATCGGAGAGAACGAAGAGGCGCGTAGCGTCGATGCCATAGGTGTCCGCGATGTCGGCCGGAGCCACCACATTGCGTTTGGATTTCGACATCTTTTCCGGATCGCCGATGACCAGCGGCTCGTCCGTGGCCGCATCCAGCGCGCGCCGCGTGGCCCCTTCGCTGACAATCTTGACTGACTTCGGTTCGACCCACTCGCCGTTCTGACGTCGATATGTCTCGTGCGTGACCATGCCTTGGGTGAACAGGCCGGCGAATGGCTCGTCCACGCGCATGAGGCCCTCGTCGCGCAAGGCGCGAGTGACGAAGCGGGCGTACAGCAGGTGCAGAACGGCGTGCTCGATCCCGCCAATGTACTGATCCACCGGCAGCCAGTAGTCGGCGGCGGGGCCGATCGGCGCCTCGGCGTGAGGGTCGGCGAAGCGGGCGAAGTACCAGGAGGAATCGACGAAGGTGTCGAGGGTGTCGGTCTCACGCTCAGCTGGGCCGCCGCATGTCGGGCAGGCCACCTGCTTCCAAGTGGGATGGCGGGCGAGGGGATTTCCCGGGCGGCTGAAATCAAGGCCATCTGGCAGGCGTACGGGAAGGTCTCGCTCCGGCACGGCGACCAGGCCGCACGCGTCGCAATGGATCACCGGGATCGGACAGCCCCAGCCGCGTTGGCGGGATACGCCCCAATCACGCAGTCGATAGACGACGGCCCCACAACCTTGGCCCGCGGCTTCGATGCGGTTGATGGCGGCGGCCTTGGCTGCCTCCACGTCCAGGCCATCCAGAAAGGCGGAGTTGATGATGCGCCCGGGGCCCGTCCAGGCTTCGGCGCCGACCTCGAAGGTCGCCGCGTCCGCGCCCGTCGGCAGAACCACCGGCTTGACCGGCAGGGCGTATTTGCGGGCGAACTCCAGGTCGCGCTGGTCGTGGGCCGGGCAGCCGAAGATCGCGCCTGTGCCGTAGTCCATGAGCACGAAGTTCGCGATCCAAACCGGCAAAAGCCATTCAGGATCAAAGGGGTGGCGGACGCGCAAGCCCGTGTCGAAGCCAAGCTTCTCGGCCGACTCAATGTCCGCCTCCGACGTTCCGCCCCGGCGGCACGCAGCCAGGAACTTCGCCAGTTCCGGACGACTCTTCGCCAGTTGCTCGGCCAGCGGGTGATCGGGGGCGACGGCCAGAAAGCTCGCCCCGTAAAGGGTGTCCGGACGCGTGGTGTAGACTGCAAGCCCCCCTTCCCGCTCGTCGCCGGCAAAGCTGAACGTGAGCTCGAGTCCGCGCGAACGGCCGATCCAGTTCTCCTGCATCAGCCGGACCTTGTCGGGCCAACGCTCCAGCCCGGCGAGGCCTTCCAGGAGTTCATCGGCGTAACGAGTGATGCGGAGAAACCATTGGGTCAGCTTCTTGCGCTCCACCGGGGCGTCCGAGCGCCAGCCTCGACCGTCTATGACCTGCTCGTTGGCGAGCACTGTCAGGTCCACCGGATCCCAGTTGACAAGGCCCTCCTTGCGGTAGGCCAGGCCCCGCGCCCACAGCTTCAAGAACCAGGCCTGCTGGCGGCCGTAATATTCAGGCTCGCAGGTGGCGAATTCGCGTGACCAGTCGATGGAAAGGCCCAGGCGCTTCAGCTCGTCGCGCATGACCTCGATATTCGCCATCGTCCAGGCGCGCGGGTCGACGCCCCGCTCGGCGGCCGCGTTCTCGGCCGGCAGGCCAAAGGCGTCCCAGCCCATGGGGTGGAGCACGTTGTAGCCTCGCGCCCGCCGAAAGCGTGCGTTGACATCGCCCATGGCGTAGTTGCGCGCGTGACCGACGTGCAGGCGCCCCGAGGGATAGGGGAACATCTCCAGCGCGTAGTATTTCGGCCGGTCGGACACCTCCGATGCGCGGTCGACGCCGGCCCCTTCCCAGGCGGCGCGCCATTTGGGCTCGACCTCTTTAGGATCGTATCGGGACATGAGCGCCGAGGCGGCTCAGCCCTTCAGGTTGGAAAGCCGCAGCTCGCGCGCCCGGGTGAGAATGGCGTTCTCGATGTCGATCGAGGTCTGGTTCGCCGTGGGCGCATCGACCCAGCCGCCGGCCCCATTGCTGACCTCCCGGAACACCGTGACGTTGAGCCCGTCAGCGCGCAGGCGCGTGTCGAGAATATAGACCGTGGCCTTGAACCGCTCGTCCGGCTTTTCCGGATTGACGTACCAGTCAGTGATCACCACCCCACCGTAGGGGTCAGCTGACGCCAGGGGCATGAAGGCCAGGGTGTCCAGCGTCGCGCGCCAGAGATAGCCATTGACGCCAATGGCCCCGGCGGGCGCTCCGTGCCCCTTGACCGCATAGGCGTGATTCATTCGGCCGCCACACGCCGCCAGGGCGAGCGCGCTGGCGCACAGCGCCAATACCAAATGTCCCGTCCGTCCACGTCCAATGTCGCCGCGCGGCGCCGGCATGCTCATAGATGTCGCTTTCCCGTTTCCAACACGCCATTACGGCGTAGTTCGCCCGCCCCGGCAGGGTCTGCGTCTATAGCATTCGTGGCGGCGCGCCAAACCCGAATCTGGGGGCCTCGCGTGACTGACGGGCAACAGGGGTCGAGGATCGCCACCTTAGGGCGCGAATTCGCACCCGCGACGGTTGACTAGCGCGTCCGCGGGTCTTTTATCGCCGATTGGGTAAGCCAGCACGCGTGTGTGCGCGGCTTGGTCGCACGTGGGGGTTGTTAGAAAACGTCGTCATGAAGCCTCGGGGCCTCGCCATCGCCGTCGTCGGCACGCTCGCACTCACCGCGAGCGCCTTTGGCGTGCGCGCTGAGGACGGCCAAATGACTCTGGCTTCGGATTCCGACTTCGCCGCGCCTTCACTTGGCGGCGTGGCCACCACGGCCCGGCACACCCTGGAGTGGGACTCCAGCAAGGGCCGCTGGGGCATCAACTTCGGCGTAGAACAGCACTCCACGGACCGTGACCTGCAACTCAAGGACGTTTCATCAGGCGTCTATTACCGCCTGACCAAACGGCTGCACATCGGCGGCGCCGTGAGCCTCGCCCCCGACCAGGCCGAAACCCTGCGCATGGGCCAGCCTCAGCTCCCCGCCCCGCGCGTGCGGTTAGAGACAGTGTTCAAGTTCTAGCCAGCGCTTTGACGGCGGCGATGCCGACCGCTCCAGTCATTCCCAATCTTCTTACGTTCGACGCGTCGACGCCGCCCAGCGCATAAACCGGCGCGGCCGCCCAGCGGATGAGCGTCGCCAAGGCGCGTGGACCCATGGGCCTTCCAGCGGAGGGACTGTCGCTCTCGAACACAGGCGAGACCACCAAAGCCTGAACCCCGGAACGACGAGCGCGCAGTGCGGCGGGAAGGCTGTGCGCGGCGGCGGTGACAAGGAAGCGGCCTCGAAGCGCATTGACCCGTCCGCGTCGGCCGGCGAGACGCTCGGGCAGGTGCACGCCATCGGCTCTTAGCCGGACTGCAAGCCCAGCATCGGCGCCTACCAGCAAGGTCAAGCCGCGCGTTCGGCACACGCGGGCGAGCGCATGCCCGGTGTCGAACGCGTCCGACCCGCCGAACCACCGAAACACCACACCTGCGCCCCTCGGTAACCTGCGGGCGACGGCGACAGGATCCGGCGTGCGCGATGGGTCGGTGAAGAACAGGACCGGCGGGAGGGCCTTTCGCCCTCCGTTCAAGCGCTCTAGCTTCCGCGCCGCACGCCACAGCCGCGAATCCCTGCTCAATGTCTCATCTCAGGACCGATCCATCCGACTTCGACCCCGTCCAGGCGCGCGCAACTATCCTCGCGACCATGGCCGAGGCGGCGCGCGCCGCCGGCCGCGAACCGGTGGTGCTGACCGCAGTCGCCAAGCGCCAGCCCTGGGAGCGGATCGCGGCCGTTCTGGCCGCCGGCCAGATCGTGTTCGGGGAAAACCGGGTTCAGGAGGCTGCAGAGCGCTGGCAGGGACGACGCGGGGGCGTGGAGCTGCGCCTGATCGGCCCGCTGCAGACCAACAAGGCGCGCGAGGCAGTGGCGTTGTTTGATGTCATCGAGACGCTGGACCGCCCGCGCCTCGCCGGGGCTCTGGCCGAGGAAATCGCCGCCGCCGGGCGCGCGCCGCGCATGCTGGTCCAGGTGAACACCGGTGAGGAGCCGCAAAAGGCCGGCGTGGTTCCGGCGGAGGCGGACGGCTTCATCGCCGCCTGCCGCATCGACTTTGGCCTCCCCGTCACCGGCTTGATGTGCATCCCACCCATGGGGGAGGCGGCGGCCCCGCACTTCGCCCTGCTGGCCAAGATCGCTGCGCGCAACGGCCTCACCGAACTTTCCATGGGAATGAGCGCCGATTTCGCGCTCGCCATCCGCTTCGGCGCCACCCACGTACGCGTGGGCGAGGCCCTCTTTGGTCCCAGGCTGGCGCAAGGCTAGGGGCCCCGCGGTCCGGAGCGGATGCGCACCGCGTCCCCGGGGCGGGTCAAGCTTAACAGGTGAATGAGGTCTGTGGCGACCAGGGCGACGCAGCCTTGCGTGGGCGAAAAATCCGGCCTCGCCAGATGCAGGAAGATGGCCGAGCCGGCGCCTGGAACCACGGGCGCGTCGTTGAAGCCCAGAATAACCACCAGATCGTAGATGCGGTCCTCGCGCCACAACCGCTCTGCGCTGGCCGGATAAGGCAGCGCGACGGGCTGGTTATAGGCCGGGTCGTCCGGCGCGTCGCACCAGCCGTCGTCCGGCGCTATGGGCGCCAACGGCAAGCGGGTGGTGGGCGCGGGGCTCCGGTCCGACCGCCAAAGCACGCGGCGCATGGGCCACAGGCCGGCCGGAGAGGCGCCATCGCCTTCCCGCTTGGCTCCGGCGGCCACCACTCCGGCGGGCCCCAAGGCGCATCGGACCAGCCGGCCCGGAAGCTCCATCCATCCGTCGGCGTAGGCGGTGTAGATCATGAAGGCGTGTTACGCTTGGCGCGGGGGTGTCAAACGGTGCATGGTCCGGTCCATGGCGCGACGCAAGACGATCCTCATCATCGACGACGATTCCGAGCTGCGCGAGGCGTTGTCCGAACAGCTCGAATTGCATCAGGAGTTCGCGCCTACCGTCGCGGCCACGGCGGCCGAAGGCATTGGCGCGGCCAAATCCGGACGCCCAGACCTTATACTTCTTGACGTCGACCTGCCGGATATGAACGGCCGCGAGGCGATGCGCCTCATGCGCGCGGCGGGCGTGAACGCGCCGGTGATCATGCTCACGGCCGCGGCGGGCGAGGCGGACACCATCCTGGGGCTCGACTCCGGCGCCGGCGACTATGTGACAAAGCCCTTCAAGTTCACCGTTCTTTTGGCGCGCATGCGCGCTCAGCTGCGCAACCACGAGGCCTCCGAGGACGCGGTGTTCCGCATCGGTCCCTACGAGTTCCAGCCGGCGGCCAAGCTGCTTGTGGACGAGCGGGGCAAGAAGCTGCGGCTGACCGAGAAAGAGGCCAGCATTCTCAAATACCTCTACCGAGCCGGCCCCAAGGCGGTGTCGCGCGAGGAACTGTTGGCCGAGGTGTGGGGCTACAACGCCGCCGTCACCACCCACACGCTAGAGACGCATGTTTACCGGCTGCGCCAAAAGATCGAGCCCGATCCGACGGCGGCTCAACTGCTGATCACCGAAGCTGGGGGCTACCGACTGGCGCCCTGAGGGTGTCGCAGGCGAGGAAATAGAAGCGCCGCGTCCGGATGACGCCGAAATCCGCGCCCTTGTTACACAAGGTCTCTTTCGGCGCCCGGGTGATGAAGCCGGTCGCACCGGCCACGGGCTCGTCCAGGATAACGCCGGCAAGTCCGGCCGCTCTGGCGCAGACAGCTTCGACTGCGGCCAGGCTGACTTGACGCCCGGGCTCGGCGCACGAGTGGCCCCGATTGGGAGTCGCCCACCCGGTCGGGCGAAGCACCGGGGCAATTAAATCGCGTCGCCTCATCCATTCCAAGGCCGTGGCGCGCGAGAACAACAGACCGACGGACTGAGTCTCGGAGACATAGGCTGGATGGCCGGTAAGGAACCAGACGTCGGCGGCGTCTTCATCCCAGAGGATCGGCGCGCCCTGGGGGACATTTCGGGTGACCGGAAGCGTCCGGCCGCTCAGTAGCAGGCGCTCCCACGGCGTGCGTGCGTCAAAGGTCAGGGCGCCGACCGTGAATGCAAGGGCGACGGCGGCGGCGGCGGCCCACGGCCGGTTGCGCGCCATGAGCGCCGTAGAACACCCGCTTGCAAGCAGGATAAGACGCATTGGCAGAAAGTCGGGCACACTGGGCAATGCGAGCCCCAACCGGATCGTGAACGCGGCCACTCGCCACATCAGGATCGCCTGTAGACCGAGGTTGGCGAGCGGCAAGATGACCGCCGCCGCGATGAGACGCCGCTCGACGCGCCACGAGAGCTGCGGTTGCCGGTTGAAACGTGTGAGGCCCGCGAGCCCAAGGCCGGCAAGGCTCAGGACGAGGGCGGGCGCCCAGGCCAGCTTCTCGAACTCCATCGTGAGCATGAACGCGGGCTCGGCCAGCAGCACCGTTGACAGCCGACCGAGCGGGCGTCGTCGTAGGCGAAGCCAGACCACCACGAGGGCGGCAAACTGGATCACCGCCGGCAGCCAGCCGCAGCGGGTGAGTTGGAGCTGAACGACCAGGGCGTCGTGCAGAACATCACCGCCGATGATCGAGACGATCGCCCCGGCGATGGCCATCAGAGACGCGCCCGCGAACAGGCTTCTCCTCGCGCCGCGCGACCACAGAGCCGCGGCGACGCAGGGCGTCACGTCGCAGACAAGTCGCGCCCAATCGAGCGCCGACCAATTGCTCGTCAGCACGAACGAATTGCGCAGGTTCACCGCGCTGAACCAGGCGCCATCCATGACAACCAGCACTCGAGCGAAGGGCTGGACGTGGGCCATCGCCAGGCCCAGCAGCGCGGCGAGGCCCAGCGGCGCCGCCCACAGGAGCACGGGCTTGCGCCCAACCATGACGACGAAGGCGGCGCCGAGGCCGGGCAAGACCATGATCGGATGAAAGGCGGCGCCGAGCGCGAAGGCGGCCAGCGCCAGGAGCCACCGGCGCGAGAGGACAGCGGCCACGCCGATCATGGTCAGGCCTTCGGCGAAGGGACGCGCCGTAAGGAACGGCTCTCCGGCCCCGAAGACCGACCAGCCGGCGTAGGTCAGCGGCATGGCGCAGATGAACAGATAGGCGAAGTGGCCGGCTCGTCCGCGGACGAGCCGATGCGCCAGGCGCCAGGCGCCGGTCAGCCAGACCAGGTGGGCGGCCACCAGCAGAACGAGGTTGGCCTTGAGGAGGCCAAGAACGCCGATCAGCGAGCCGTACAGGGGCGAAAACAGGCTGAAACTATCCTGCGAGCCGAAAGCCACGAAAAGGTCGGATCCGAAGGCTTGGGGATGGAGCCAGCTCAGAGCCATCAGCGTGTAGACCGCGCCGTCACTGCTGGTGCCGACGTACTCGTGGGTGAGGAGCCAGATGGTGCCGCCGGCAAAGGCCGTCGCGACGGCGACCCGGCGGGGCCCGACCGCAGTTGTCGCTGCCTGCGTCATTGGCCCCTTCCGTCCGGGGTTATTTGGCGCACGGGCGTGCGGTTCGGCCCACATACGGCGGGGAGGGAAACGCCGCGGCCGTCGGCCAGGACGCGAATGCCGAAGCGGGCGGCGTCAAAGGCGTCGAACGTGGCCAGTGAATGGTGCGCGCAGAGGTCGACGATCTGATCTGACGTGAGGCTCTCGCTTCGCATCACCAAGGGGCGGCCCGCGAGATAGGGATCATTTCGAACGAGATCGTCGATGTACCAGGCGCCCCGAGTGTCCACTAGAACCACCTCGGCGCGCGCTGTGTTGATGGCTCGGTGGGCCGCGGCGTAGGGGCGGACAAAAGCGCTCGCCAAAACCGCCTGTGCAGGGAACAGGACGAGCAAGGAGATCACGGCCGCGCCGGCGAAGAGCCCCCGCGCGGCGTCCCGAGCTGACGCGACGAGGCCATCGGTCAGGCGCGACCAGCCCAGCGCGGCGACGAGCGCCACCGATCCGAGAAGACCATTCAAGTAACGATAGCCCCAACCGTGTCCCTGATAGGGCATGAGTACGATCATCGCCGCCGTGGTCAGCACAATGCCTAACACGAGGGCGCGCAGCGTCCCGCCCGCCTTCATCGCGGCGGCGGCGCCCAGTATGGCCAGGGGCGCCGCAAGAACGCTCTGCCAGGTGATGAAGCGGATGAGGTTTTCCGCCATCAGGCGAAGGGCGGGCGGATGCTTGGCCTGGATCAGCGCCACCACCTGACCGCCGAGACCGGTCACGCCGGACACGTCTGCTGCGGGCGCGCCGCCCGCCATCGCCAGGGTCAGGGGGGCATAGTCGAGCCAGAAGAGGCAGATCGCGGCATAGGCGACAGTGTAGAGCCCGGCCACCCACCAGCGCCGATCAAGCCACAGCTGCAGTACGAACGGCGCCGCGAACAGCGGGTGGAAAGCAAGCTGGTGCAGACCGGTGGCCAGGAATCCGACCATCAGGGCGGCCGCGTGGCCAGCCTTCCCGCCGCGTATGTGAAGCCAAAGCCAGACGAGGTTGAACGCGAGGTGGCCGGTCATCGCATAGGGGGTCATGGCCGCTGTCAGCATCTGACTCGAGGTCGCCAGAAGGATCGCCGCCGCGAGCGCCAGGTGCGGCCGTTCCGGCCACAGTCGGCGGCCGACGGCGAAGGTGGCCAGGACCGAGGCCGCCGCCAGGAGCGGGTTTACCAACGTAGCCGCTCCTGCCGCCTCGGCAAACGCGCGCAAAGCCGCGTTGACCGGCAGATAGGCCGGTTGCCAAAGGGTCGCGCCAGCGGAAAGGCGCACGAACTCCGGCTCAAGGGCGCTGGCGTACGCGCGCCACTGAGGCGCCAGCGACGCCCACGCTTGACCGTGGCTGAGGATGGCGGCGCCGAAGCCGGTCATGTCCTCGTCGCGCGAGAGGCCGTAGTCGCTGAATACGAGGCCCGCGCCGGCCCAGGCGATGAGCGCCACGAAGCCAGCGGCGCCGATGACCCAAGTCCGGGGCGAGATCAGCAGTCGCGCTTTAATGCGCGGCGCCACTCTCCAGGCCAGCGGCGAGAGGGCGAACGCCACCGTGAGGCCGAGCAGCGCCCAGATATCGTCATCCCGCAGAAAACGGTCGGATTGGATGTGCGGCGGCGTCAGACTCAAGAGCCAAGGCGCAACACAGAGGAACGGCGCCCCAGCCAGGGCGAGCCAGGCAAGGATCAGCCGCCACTGCCTGGCCGGTGTCATTTTCGCGCCGTGAACAGCAGCAGCCGGCGAGAGACGAAATTGAACACGAAGCTGACCCCGGCCGCGGCCAGTTTGCCGAGCACCGGACGAAGGCCAGCGACGCCGACGAACAGGGCGATGCAGCCTTCGTTGACCACCAGGCCCATGAGGCCGATGGCGACGAAGCCCACGAATTCGGCCCGGCGGCTCGTGAGGCGTCGCTCCTTGAACACGTATGCAACGCTCAGGGCGTAGTTAATGACGAGGCCGGTGGAGACGCTGACCGCATTGGCGGCGAGGTAGTAGACGCCGGCTTTTTCCACCAGCAGCCAGAAAAGCCCCAAGTCCACGGCTAGGGCGACGGCGCTTACAAGAAAATATTTCCAAGTCTCGTGGAACAGCACCACGAGCTTGGGCCCCGCAAGGGCTCGTGCGGACCGCGTCAAGTTCGTCCCCCGCGACTTGGCTTCAGGCCGCGTGGCGCGGCACGAGACGCTCGCTTGTGAGCGCCTCCTTGGCCCCGGAGACGCCGCCCTCGTGATATTCGGCGTCTTCATTCACTTCCCACACGTCGAAACGCGCCTCGCCGGCCAGAATGTTGAGCGCGGTCAGCATGCCGGTCATCATGGCGTGGTCTTGGTTATTGTATTTGTGCATACCGTTGCGGCCCACCAGGTGCAGGCCGGGGAAGTGGGCGGTCAGATCGGCGCGCACGGCGTCCACGTGGTCGCGATAGTCGGCGTCATAGACCGGATAGGCCTTGTGCTGACGGACCACGCAACCGTCGACCACATCCTCGGACCGCATCAGGCCGATGGTGTCGATCTCCTTGCGGGCGAGCGCGATCAAGTCTTCGTCGCTTGATGTCCAAACGCCGTCGCCTTCGAAGCAGAAATATTCCAGGCCTAGGCAAGTGGAGGTGGCGTCCGGGATCAGCTCCGGCGACCAAGAGCGGAAGTTCTGCACACGGCCGACCTTCACCGCCGGATCATGGATATAGACCCAATTGTCCGGCAGCTGGCGCGCCGACGGACCGATCAGGACCACGGTCAGGAAGTCGCGGTATTTGAGCTGCATGGCCCGGTTGTGACTGGCCGGCCGGGGCGTAATTGAATCGACCAGCTCGCGCATGGGCGCCGAGGAGATGACATTGCCAGCGATGAAAGTGAGCGTCTCGCCGTCTCCGCGCACGGCGGTGACCGTCCACACGCCTTCCTCGAAGGCCAGACCCGTGACCCGGGTGTCCATCATCACCCGCCCGCCCATCTCCGTGACTTTGGCGGCGCAGGCCTCCCACATCATGCCCGGGCCGCGCCTGGGATAGCGGAACGATTCAATTAGCGTCTTCGGCCCGTCTCCGCCGCCTCCACCCCGGCCGAGGCCCATCGAGCGCTTCAACCCGTCCAGCACCGCGGCCATCAGGTCTAGGCCCTTGATGCGCTGGGCGGCCCAATCGGCCGAGATCTCGTCGCACGTCATACCCCACACCTTTTCCGTGTAGGTCTTGAAGAAGATTCCGAACAGGCGCTCGCCGAACTGGTTGCGCACCCATTGGTGGAAGGTCGCGGGATCGCGGATCGGCGTGGCCTTGGCCCAGCCGAACGAGGCCATGCACAGTGCGCTCTGGAATGGCCCCAGGTTCCATAGGGCCTCG
>Ga0302314_10004349_pt1 | contig 26064 bp, 27 predicted proteins | sample III_Palsa_N2_3_FD_200533 | JGI IMG/M metagenome (GOLD analysis project Ga0302314, IMG submission 200533) | Peat permafrost microbial communities from Stordalen Mire near Abisko, Sweden - III_Palsa_N2_3 | ecosystem: Environmental > Terrestrial > Soil > Palsa > Peat permafrost | place: Sweden...
GGATGGAGATCATCCGCATCCCCGGCTACACCGAGGATGAGAAGGTCGAGATCGCCAAGCGGCACCTGCTGCCCAAACTGGCCAAGAACCACGGCCTGAAGGACGGCGAGTGGATCGTTCCGGACCAAGCGATCCGGGATCTGATCCGCTACTACACCCGCGAGGCCGGCGTGCGCTCGCTCGAGCGGGAGTTGGGCGGGCTGGCGCGCAAGACCGTGCGGGATCTGGGCCGCGAAAAGCTGCTCACGATCGCTATCGACGACGAACGTCTGGCCAAGTACGCGGGCGTCCGCCGCTACCGTTACGGCGAGACCGACGAGGTCGATCTGGTCGGCATGGTCACCGGCCTGGCCTGGACCGAGTTCGGCGGCGACATCCTGACCATCGAGGCGGTCAAAATGCCGGGCAAGGGCCGCATGTCGATCACCGGCAACCTCAAAGAGGTGATGAAGGAGTCGATCTCGGCGGCCAACTCGTATGTCCGCGCCCGCGCGGCCCATTTCGGCATCAAGCCGACGATCTTCGACAAGACCGACGTGCACGTCCACGTGCCCGAAGGCGCCACGCCCAAGGACGGTCCCTCCGCTGGGGTCGCCATGGCCGTCGCGATGATCTCGGTGCTGACCGGCGTGCCCATCCGCAAGGAGGTGGCGATGACCGGCGAGATCACCTTGCGCGGCCGCGTCCTGCCCATCGGTGGTCTCAAGGAGAAGCTGCTGGCGGCGCAACGCTCGGGCGTCAAGACGGTGCTGATCCCGGCGGAAAACGAGAAGGATCTGGCCGACGTGCCCGACAACGTTAAGGGCGCGCTGCGGATCATTCCGGTGGCCACCGTGGACGAGGTGTTGTCTCACGCCCTGGCCGCGCCGCTGGTTTCCATCGACTGGAACGAAGACGACGACGCCCCGGCGCCAGCCCTGGTCGTGGACGAACCGGACGCGGATAACGTCATTACCCATTAAATTGTGGGTAAACGGTGATAACTTGGGCGGCGCGGGGCTTTCTCGCGCCGCCTTCGTTTGACGCGGAGGTTGGACCCGCCATAATCGATTCCCACTGGCGACAACGATCAGCGATCGCGGACGCTTGAAAAGGGTTGGGAGATATCAATGACCAAAGCCGAACTGATTTCCGCGATTTCGGAAAAAGCAGGGCTGAATAAGAACCAGGCGCGTGACGCTCTGGAGGCGCTTTTGAGTTCGGTGACGGACTCTCTGAAGTCTGGAAACGATGTCCGGCTCGTCGGCTTCGGGACCTTCAAGGCCGTCGAACGCAAGGCCGGCACCGCGCGCAACCCGCGCACCGGCGAAACCGTCAACCGGCCCGCTTCAAAGACGGCGCGGTTCCAGGTTGGGGAAGCGCTCAAGGGCGCCTTGAACTGATATCCCGAAAGGGGTGTGAAGGGGCGGTCGTGCTTGGCGCGGCCGCCTTTTTCATGTCCGATGACAAAACACCCGAGAGGGCAGGGCGGCTAGCTCAGCTGGTTAGAGCGTCTCGTTTACACCGAGAAGGTCGGGGGTTCGAACCCCTCGCCGCCCACCATCCTGCTTCGCGCGTTGCACTTTGCAAGACACAGTCCTCCGAACCCTTGGCGAACGAGGATCAGTTTTCTCCGGCTGCGGATGTCGCGGCCGCGGCGACCATCCGGTCCCGCGCGTCGACGGCGGCGGGCCTCGCCGTCGGATTTGAAACGCGCGTGAGTTTGGGTTCGATGTGAAGATGCGGACCCTCAGGTCCGTGGGCGCCCTCCGCCACGACCTTGGCCAGCTGTTCGCGGGAATGTCTCAGTTTCGCGGCGGCCAGGTCCAGCGACATGCCCGCGACGACGACGTCATAGGCGCCGGGCGCGTCCGGACTTCCCAGGGAGTGCGCCGAACGCCGGCCAGCGGGCACGGCGCCCGCGCCTTCCTTGCGCAACGCGTTCTCCTGGGCGAGCGAGCGATAGCCGCTGGTCTCGCGCCATCGGCCCGACCCGAAGACGCGGTCCATCATGGCGCGGAACCTATCTCTCGGCGCGCCGGCGGCGTCGCCGGTCATGGCCGCGAGGCGGGCCTGCCCATCGGCGTCACCCTGGTTGGCGGCTTTCTGAAACCAGGCCAGCGCCACCGCATCGCTGCGCGCCACGCCGCGGCCTTGGGCATACAGAACGCCAAGCCTGACCTGGGCGCTGGGGTAGCCGTGACCCGCGGCCTTGGCGTACCAACCCGCGGCCGTCTGATCGCTGCGCGACGCGCCTTGTCCGGATTGGTAGAGGACGCCCAGGCGATACTCAGCGCCTGGCAAACCGGCGTCGGCGGCCTTGCGATACCAGCCCAGCGCCTTGCGGTCGTCGCGGGGCGCGCCCTGGCCTTGCCGGATCATCTCCGCCAGCGCGAATTGCGACTTGGCGTCTCCCCGGTCCGCCGCTTCGCTGAATATCCGCAAGGCGTCGGCATAGGCCCCGCGGTCTTCGGCGACCACTCCGTCTTCGAAGGTCTGGGCCACGGCGGCGTTGAGCGTCACGACGGCCAACAGGCCGCCGGCCGCGATCGATTTCAGCGCGATATTCATGTTCCTACAGGACACCACAGCCTCTCGCCGCGCCGCGAGACATCGGGCGACGGCTTCGGTCGTTTCAAGCCCGGCCTGGGACCTAGGCGCGGTGCGACCGTCGTATAAACCCATCTTCCACGCTGGACGTTCCCGCGCGAGCAACTTCAACTCGCAGGAGAGGGGCGTCCGGCCCGATCTGAGCGTCCCAGGTCCACGCGGGGTGGAAGCCTAACCCGTCAATCCCCGTATTCCTCCCGCCGGACTGTCACGCTATGGTCCCGGCATGGGGCTGAAGGGACGGGCTGTGCTTTCAGAGGTCGGACAGACATCTCATATCGCGCCCGATCTTCGGGTCGTCCGGCGCGAGGCGCGGGTAAGGCTCGGGCCGCGATTGGTCGACACCACCATGCTCTACGCGCCGCGCAGCGGCGGGGTGAAGCGGTACCTCTGCGCCAAGCGCGCCTGGTTCGCCGCCGAACGCCCGGATATCCGGCACAGCCTGATCGTGCCCGGCGCCGCCGACAGCTATGACGGCCGCGGCCTCTGGTCGATCTATACCGCGCCCTTGCCGTTCGGCGACGGCTATCGCTGGCCCGCCAGCAAGACCGCCTGGATGAAGCGGCTGATCCGCCAGCGGCCCAGCCTGATCGAGGCGGGCGATCCCTATACGCCAGGCCTGGCCGCGCTTCGCGCCGGCCAGCGGCTGGGCATACCGGTGATCGGCTTTTGTCACACCGACCTTGCCGCCCTGGCGGCGCTGCACTTCGGGGAGTGGGCCGAAAAGCCGGTGCGGCGGCGATGGGCCGGCATCTATGGCCAGTTCGATCAGGTGGTGGCGCCCAGCCATTACATCACCGAGCGGCTGGCGGACGCAGGTGTGGACGGCGCCATCGCCCTGCCGTTGGGGGTGGATGTCACCGCCTTCCACCCAGGCCACGCCGATCGCGGCCGACTGCTCCAGCGCCTGGGGCTGCCGCCCGATCGCCGGCTACTGGTGTTCGCCGGCCGCCCGGCGCGGGAAAAGAGGATCGACGTGCTGGTCGAGGCGGTCGAACGGCTTGGCGATCCCTACACCCTGCTGCTGATCGGCGCGGGCGTCGGCGCGGCGCCAGCCGACGCCAGCCGGGTGATCTCGCTGCCCTATGAGCGCGACGCGGTCGGATTGGCGCGGCTGCTGGCCAGCTGCGACGCCTTCGTCCACGCCAACGACGCCGAACCGTTCGGGCTGGTCGTGCTGGAGGCGATGGCGTGCGGCCTGCCGGTGGTCGCCCCACCCGTTGGCGGCGTCGCCGAGACTGTCGACAACCAGGTTGGCCAGCTGGCCGCGCGGTCGAGCGCTTCGGCCTTCGCGGAGGCGATCGAAGCGTTGTTCGTGCGGGGCCCTCGGCAGGTCGGCGCGGCCGCCCGGGCCCGCGCGGTAAGCCGCCACGGCTGGCCGGGCGTGTTCGAACGCCTGTGCGGCGTCTATGCGCGTGCGACCGGCGATGCGGCCTTCGGGCCCGAGTGCGAGGCTGTCGTCGCGCGGCACTGAGGCGCCAGGACCGTCGGCTCTGGGCGCGGCGACGACCTATTCGACCTCATCGCCCATGGGGGCGAACCACAGGCGGCCCAGATAGACCAGGGCGCCCAGCGGCAGCGAGATCGAGACGATCCACGGCGACACGTCCAGCGGACCGCGGATCACCGACGCGCCGAACAGCACGATGCCGAGCGGCTGGAACAGGATCGCGCCGGTGGCCCAGTTCACCGACAGCTGCATCACGCCGATCAGGATGAAGGGGGTCCAGAGCCATTTGCGCCTGGCCTTGGCGTCCCTGGCCAGCACCGCCAGCGCGCAGATCAGCAGCAGCGGGATCAGCATGGCCAGCCCCAGAAAAAAATACTGAATCGTCGATTTGCCGTTCAGGCCGAACCGTCCAACCTCCAGCGCGGCTCGGCCAAACGCCTGGATGTTGAAAGCCAGGACCTGGGGCGACTGGCCGACCTGTTCGCGGACGGCGGTGGAGACGACTAGCAGCCGGTCGGGATAGAGATACTCCCGCACCACGCTGGTGCGCCGGCCGCCTTGGCCGCTGGCGGTGTTGAAGCTGACCAAGCGCTCAGCCTGTGGCGGCTGATCGGGGATCCGCGCCGCCTCGACCTGCAGCCGGGCGTCGGTCACCGCCGTGCGCAGGGGAGGCGACAGGCGCGCTTCGACGGATGCGAAATCGTGGCGCTTGATCTGGTCGAAGACCGCCTCCGTCGCCGCGTCTTGCGCCGGGTCCAGCCGCGCCGCGCAAGCCGCGAGCAGGCTGGCCAGACACAGGGTCAGCAGGATGACACGGGCTCGGGTCGGTGTTCGCATCGCGCGCTCGATTCGTCGCAAAGCATAGACGTTGGCGCGGCCTTCCCGCACTGCCTCGTGAAGCTCAGTTCGGGTTCGCGCCTTTCGCGGCCGGTTCCGCTTTGGCGGCGGCCGGCGTGAACACGTTGTTGCGCCGGTCCTTGTCGGGCAGGACATGATCGGGATCGATCGTCACCGACGCGATCGGTCCCTGCCCGGCGATGGTCAGCGAGGTTGTCCCGCGAAGGATCCAGGTCTCGGCGGGCAGGGCGATACGCTCGGCCGCGCCATTGACGTATTTCACCTCCAGCGTGCTGGGCATCACCAGGCGATCCAGATTGGCCACGGTGATCCGCGCGCCCTTGGCCGGGTCGCCGTCGACATAGGCGACGTCCTCGACGGCCAGGTCCAGGTTCCAATTGTTGAAGTACCAGCCGCGCCAAAACCACGACAGGTCCTCGCCGCCCTCGCTCTCCATCGCGCGGAAGAAATCGGACGGCTTGGGGTGCTTGTAGGACCAGTCGCGGATGAATTTGCGGAACGCCGGGTCGAACCGGTCCGGACCTAGGATCTGCTCGCGCAGCAGGACCAGGCCCAGGGCGGATTTGAAATAGGTCACCGGGTGGCGGTATTTCTCGGTGATGGTGTCCGCGCGCGACAGGATGGGCGGCGCCTGCGGATCGCCCAGCACGGACTGGATCTCCTCCACCGGATTGCCGCCGCCGGGCGTGTACTCGGAGTCCCGCTTGGGCCCATAGACGCCGCCTTCGAAATCGTCGGACTCATAGGTGTCGATGAAGGTGTTGAAGCCTTCGTCCATCCAGGCGTGGCGGCGCTCGTCGAACCCGACCACCATCGGAAACCAGGTGTGGCCGATCTCGTGGGCGGTGATCCAGAACAGCGCCTTGCCCTTGTCGGGGATGCCGTCGAAAGCCACGCCCGGATACTCCATGCCCGAGGATCCGCCGGCGATATTGACGGCCGTGGGGTAGGGGTAGGGGGTCCAGCGCCGCGAGAAGTGTTCGACGGCGTCCTTCAGATATTCCGTCGAGCGCCCCCAGGCGGCGTCGCCGGCGCTTTCGGGGGGATACACCGACATGGCCAACGCCGTGCGGCCGCCTGGGAGATTGATCCGCGCGGCGTCCCAGATGAAGGCGCGCGAGGCGCTGAACGCCACGTCGCGGGTGTTCTCCATCTTGAAGTGCCAGGTCAGCGTCCCGCCGGATTTGGGCCGGCTGGCCGGGTCGTCGACCTCGCTCGCGGCGCGGATCGCCACGGTCTTGTCGCTGGCGCGGGCTTGCTCCAGGCGCTGTCGCTGAAGGGGCGTCAGCACCTCGTCGCCATTGACCAGCTCGCCCGAGCCGGCGACCAGCATGTCGGAGGGGACGGTGACGAAATAGTCGATGCGGCCGTATTCCAGATAGAATTCTTGCCCCAGATAGGGCGCCGTGTCCCAGCCGCGAATGTCGTCATAGACCGCCATGCGCGGATACCATTGCGCGATGTCGAAGATGTCGCCGTGCTGGGTGGCGACCCACGAGGTGCGCCCGCCGAACAGTCCAGGCACGGTATAGTGATACTTGATCTTCAGCTTGAGCTGGCCGCCATGCGGCAGCGGACTGGCCAGGGCGACCTTCATCCGCGTGTCCGACACCAGAAAGGCCGCCGCCTCGCTGCGGCCTTCGCGTTCGATCTCGACCGACTCGATGACGAACCCGTCGGTGAATTCGCGCCGGCGCCGGTCGCTGGACGCCGCCGCCCGCGCGTCGCGGCGGTAGATGTTCTGATCCAGCTGCAGCCAAAGGCTTTCCAAGGCGTCGGGACTGTTGTTGGCGTAGCTGATGGTCACCGAGCCGGTCATGGTCTTGGCGACGGCGTCCAGCGTGGCGCGGATTTCATAGTCTGCCCGGTTCTGCCAATAGTCGGGCCCCGGCGCGCCATTGGCCGATCGGTAGCGGTTGACCGGGTCTGGCAAGGTCAGGGGCGCGAAGGTCTGGAACGGATCGTAGTTCGGCTTTTCCGCCGGCTTTTCCGCCGCATGGGCCGCGCCCGCGACCAGGAGCCAGGCCAGGGCGCATGAAACGACGGGACCGATGCAGCGGGCGAACAAGGGCATGGGGGATTTCCGAATAGCTTTGCCGGTCCTCTTAGCCTGGCGCGCATCCTTTCGTAAGCGCCCGTTGTTCGGTAACGTCAAAGCTGTGAAATCTCCCAAACGATCCGGGTTGGGCGGCGCGTCGCGCATGATGGCGGCGCTGGCCGTCTGCGGGCTATTCACCGTCGTGGCGCGGGCCGGCGATTTGCGCCTCAGCACCCTGGACGGCGCGCCGGTCAACCTCTCCCAAGGGGCGGGACCGGTGGTGCTGGCCTTTTGGCGATCCGATTGCGCGCCCTGCATCCTCGAGCTGCGCGGCGCGCGGGACTACGCCGCCGCGGCGCGCCCTGGGCGGCTGCTGTTCGTGGGATTGCAGGACGCGCCAGCCCTAAGATCGGCCGCGGCCAAGGCCGGCGCACCCTTGGCGATGATGGTCCGCGCGGAGGGCGCGCCGGACACGATCCTGACCGAGTTCGGCGGCGCCCCGCCGCGCCTGCCATTGGCCGTCGCGCTGAACGCCTCGGGCCAGGTCTGCGCCCGCCATCTGGGGCTCTTGGGGACCGATCGCGTGCGGGCCTGGGTGCAAAGCTGCGGACGCGCCCGTGCTGGCGGTTGAGGGCCTCGTCGCCGGCTATGGCGGGCGGCCGGTGGCGCGTCTGGCCAGGCTGGAGGTCGCGCCGGGCGGCGCGGCCTTGCTGCTGGGGCCATCCGGCTCCGGCAAGACCACGCTGCTCCTGGCCATCGCCGGCCTGGCGGAGGTCATGGCGGGCGTCGCCCGCGTCGATGGTGTCGACGTCGCGGCGCTGCGGCCGGCGGCGCGGGACCGGTTTCGCGGCCGCGCCATCGGGCTTGTGTTCCAGGACCTGCACCTGATCGCCGGCCTCAGTACCCTCGACAATATCCTGCTGGCGCCCTTCGCCGCCGGCGTGACCCAGGATCGCGCCCGCGCCCTGACGCTGTTGGCGGAGTTGGGCCTTGCCGATCGCGCTCACCGCCCCGCCGAGACCCTGAGCCGCGGCCAGGCCCAGCGCGCGGCCATCGCGCGCGCCATGCTGCTTCGGCCCAAGCTGATCCTGGCCGACGAGCCGACGGCCAGCCTCGATGACGAGGCCTGCACGCGGGTCTCCGACCTTTTGGCGCGGGCGGCCGAGGAGACCGGCGCGGCCCTGGTGATCGCCACCCACGATCTGCGCCTTCGCAGCCGTTTCGAGGTCACCGTCGCCGTGGAGCCCGTCGCATGAACAGGGACCTGGCATGAACCCGTTCAAGCTAGTCCTCGCCTTCATCCGGCGCAGGCCCCTGACTTGGGGGTTCCACGCCCTGACCCTGGCGCTCGGCGTCGCGGTGCTGACGGCGGTGCTGGCGCTGAACGCCGGGCTTTCCGGGCGCTTCGAGCGCGACCTGGCCGGGATCGACCTGGTAGTGGGCGCCAAGGGCAGCCCCCTGCAGCTCATTCTCTCGTCGGTGTTCCAGCTCGACCAGCCGACCGGGAATATCCCCCTTTCGACCGTCCAGACCCTGTCCCAGAACATGTTGGTCCGCCGCGCCGTGCCGCTGTCGCTGGGCGATAATGTCGCCGGGTTCAGGATCGTCGGCACGACGCCGCAATATGGCGAGATCTACAATGCCCGCCTCATAGCCGGCCGCTGGTGGACCCAGCCCATGGAGGCGGTGATCGGCGCCACGGCCGAACGGCGCCTGAAGCTCAGGATCGGCGACGTGTTCGTCGGCGACCACGGCCTAGCGCCCGGCGGCGAGGCCCACAAGGACAGTCCCTATCGCGTCGTCGGCCTGCTGGCCCCCACCGGCGCGGTGATCGACCGTGTCGTGCTGACCCACACCGCCAGCGTCTGGAAGGTGCATGAACACGAAAACCAGGAACACGCCGCCTTGATCTCGGCCGGAAAGCAGCTCGATCCCCACGACATCGACAAGAGTCCGGGCGGCCGGCAGATCACCGCGCTGCTTCTGACCTACCGCTCGACCATGGGCGCCTTGATGCTGCCCCGCTACATCAACGCCATGCCCGACCTGCAGTCGGCCAGCCCGGCGGTGGAGACGGCGCATCTGACCACGCTGCTGGGAACCGGCGCGGACGTGTTCCGCGCGTTCGGCCTCGGCCTGCTGGTCCTCTCGGCGCTCGGCTTCTTCGTCGCTCTCTATTCGGCGGTCAGCCAGCGCCGGCGCGAGCTGGCCCTGCTGCGGGCGCTGGGCGCGCATCCGTCGCTGCTGTTCGCGCTGGTGGCGCTGGAGGGGCTGGCGCTCGGTCTGATGGGCGGGGCGGCCGGCGTGGCGCTGGGGCGCGCCGCGGCGGCCTTCGCGGCCGAGGCGGCGGCGCGAGGCGGCGGACCCAGCCTGCCGCTGCCGGGGTTTGGCGCGGTCGACCTGCTGGTCATCGGCGGCGCCCTGGCGCTCAGCCTGGCCGCGTCGATCGCCCCCGGGATCGTCGCCTACCGCACCCAGCCGGCGGCCATGCTGAGGTCGGCGTGACGCGACTCAGTGCGAGTTGGTCACCACGTCCGCTGCGTTGATCTGATAGAACAGCCCCTCCGAACTGGCCGAGACCAGTTTCAGCCGGCCGCTCACCGCGATCTCGTCGCCCATATAGCGGAACGGTTTTTGCGCGAAGACCTCCACCGCCTCGGTGGGTGCGTTCGGCGGGCAGAACGGACAGCCGGTGTTGCGCCGCACCAGCATGAAGTGGGCCGAATAGCTCTTGGGCTCCAGCGGCAGGATGAAGCCGGTGATGCGGATCGGCTTGTCCCCGCGCGCCGTCACCGCCGGCGGAAACTTCGCGGTATATTCGCCCTTGGCGGTGTCCGCGGTGATCTGGGCCTGGTTCAGCACCTCCCACAGCGGATCGTTGTTCTGATAGTGGTTCGGATTATAGGTCAGCGTCGGAAGCGCGTCCGCGGCGCCGAGGCCGACAATCGCGCCGGCCGCGATCAATGCGGCGAGCCAGGGCCGGGCCGGACGTGCGAGCATGATCTCTAGCCTTTCAGCGCATTACAACATTCGACTTGGCGCCCAATCCGCTGTGCGCCAAGGTGGCGCGCATTCGCGGCGCCCATTCGTGGGGTGGGGGCGATCCGTCGGATAAAACCCAAACCGGAGGCATCATGCATCGTGCCGTGAAACTTGTCTGCGTCCTTGCGATGCTGGGATCCGGCGCCGCGGCGCAAACCGCCGGCGCGCCGGCGGCCATAAGCCCTGACGAAGCCAATTTCCGCGCGCTCTACAAGGAGCTGGTCGAGACCAACACCACCTTGTCGGTGGGCAGCTGCACCCTGGCCGCCGAACGCATGACCGCGCGCCTGAAGGCCGCCGGCTATACCGACCAGGACATCACCCCGTTCAGTGTGCCCGAGCACCCCAAGGACGGCGGCCTGGTCGCTGTGCTGAAGGGCAAGGACCCCAAGGCGCCGGCGCTGCTGCTGCTGGCCCATATCGACGTGGTCGAGGCCAAGCGCGAGGACTGGGTGCGCGACCCGTTCACCCTGATCGAGGAGAACGGCTTTTTCTATGCGCGCGGCGCCTCCGACGACAAGGCGATGGCCTCGATCTTCACCGACACCATGATCCGGCTGCACGCCGAGCCCCGGCTGCGGCGCACGATCAAGCTCGCCCTGACCTGCGGTGAGGAGACCAGCGGCGCGTTCAACGGCGCCGAGTGGCTGTCGCAGAACAAGCGCGATCTGATCGACGCCCAGTTCGCGCTGAACGAGGGCGGCGGCGGGCGGCTGACCGCCGACGGCCAGCCGCTGGCCCTGGCCATGCAGGTCGCCGAGAAAACTTCCCAGGACTACACCCTGGAGGCGCGCAATCCCGGCGGCCACTCCTCCATGCCCCGGCCCGACAACGCGATCTATGAGCTGATCGCCGCCGTCGCCAAGGTCCAGCAATACCAGTTCCCCGCGCGCCTCAACCCGACGACCAAGGCCTTCTTCGAGCAGCAGGCCAAGATCGTCCCGGCGTCCCTGGGCCAGGCCATGACGGCGATCGCCGCCAACCCCGACGACAAGCTGGCCGACAAGGTGCTGTCGCGCGACCCCATGCTCAACAGCACCCTGCGCACCACCTGCGTGGCGACCCTGATCGAGGGCGGCCATGCCCAGAACGCCTTGCCGCAGCGGGCGCGGGCGAACATCAACTGCCGCATCCTGCCGGGCGAGACCATCGACGCCACCCGCGACAAGCTGATCGAGATCATCGAGGATCCGGGGGTCTCGGTGACGGCGCACACCGCGCGCGGTCCGATCGGCAAGCCCGCGCCGCTGGATCCGGCGGTGTTCGATCCCGCCCGCAAGCTGGCGGCGGAGATGTATCCCGGCCTGCCGATCATCCCGAACATGTCCACCGGCGCCAGCGATTCGATCTACCTCTCGGCCGCCGGCATCCCGTCCTATGGCGCGCCCGGCATCCTCTACGAATATGACGGCGGCGGCATCCACGGCCTGAACGAGCACATCCGCGTCTCGTCCCTGATGAAGGGCCGCACCTATCTCTACCGCCTGGTGAAGCTCTACGCCTCGGCGCCGTAACGTTCCCTCGTCATCCCGGCCGAAGCGAAGCGCAGAGCCGGGACCCAGGGCCGGCGCGCTGGCCCCTGGGTCCCGGCTCGGCCTTGCAGGCCGTCCCGGATGACGGACGCTTGACTCCCTGACATGCGTCAGATATTTCTGACATATGAAAGCGGATAAACAAATACCGATCACGGGAGACCAGTTGCTGGCCATGCTGGCGGCGCTCGCCAATCCGCACCGCTTGCGGATCATCGCGGCGCTGACCTCCAGCGGACGCAACTATGTCAGCCGGCTCGCCCGCGAGATCGGCATCAGCCGCCCCTTGCTGCATCTGCACCTGCAAAAGCTCGAAGACGCCGGCCTGGTCAAAAGCCAGCTTGAGCTCTCCCGCGACGGCAAGGCGCTCAACTATTTCGAGGTCAACGACTTCGGCGTCGACCTCACGCCGGCCGCGATCGCGCAGGCGGCCAAGTCCCTCACCACCAAACCAGAGAATTAGAGGCTCCCCATGACTGAACTCCTGTACCTCCTGACCATATGTCTCCCGCTCGCGACCGTCCTGCTGGTCTTCGGCATGCGGTATTTCTCAGCCATCCAGCAGGCGAGAGCGCGCCTGGCCAATGACGACGCCTACCGACAGCTCGCGGAAAAGGCGGCGACCGCACAGGCCGAGACCGCGACCGCGCTCTCGGCCATCCAGGCGGCTCTCGCCGACGTCCGCACCCGCCTGACCGCCGTCGAGAAGATCCTCAAGGAAGTCGAGTAACCCGCCGGCGCGCCCGTCCGAATGGACGCCGCGCCAGGCCGACCCAAGCAAAAGGAACCGCCGAAATGAACGCGCTTTCGTTGTTGCGCCTCCATGCCCTCAGGGCAGGCTACCTGCTCCTCGTCGTCGGGCTCGGCCTGTCGATCTGGCCGGGCGTCATCCACCACGACCATCCGTGGACCCTGATGGGCGGCGTCGTCCATTGCATGCTGGCGGCGATGTCGGCCCTGGCGATCCTGGGCCTGCGCTACCCGCTGCAGATGCTGCCTCTGCTGTTCTTCGAGCTAGCCTGGAAGGCGCTCTGGCTGATCGTCGTCGCGCTACCCCTATGGTCCGGCCACCGGATGGACGCGGATACCCAAGAGACGGCTTATGAGTGCCTGATGGCGGTGATCTTCCTGGTCGTCATCCCATGGCCGTACGTGTTGGCGAATTATGGAATGAAGCGTGGAGAGCGGTGGGTTTGATCTTTTGCGGTCGCGGACGTCGAACGACCCTCAACGCTCAGTGATGATGGTGATCGCCCGATCCCGCGGGCGGCGGACCGTAATCCGCGAGCGTTCCGTCGGAAAATTCCCGCACAGGAATGAAGAACAGCGAGATCTGGCTGGTCAGGGTTCCTGACAGCACCGGAGAGCCTTTCACATCCGCGCCCCACGCGCTCCCCTCCGTAGTTGGCGAGAAGAACATCACATGCGGATACCAGGGATGGCCGTGGACGTCGGACAGATATTGCTCTTTGGACAACATGTAGGACATGGCGCCCGGCGCCGGCGGCGTGTTCGCCTTGGCCGACGTTTTCGAGCGTTCGGCCATCTCGTCCTTCGAAGCGCCCGAGAGCGCCCATTCGGCGCGTTCCATGATCATGGGCAGTACGGTGCGCACCGCCGCTTCATTCATGCAGATCGGTCCGCGCATTTTCTGATTCCAGAATTCCGGATCGTCGAAGGGCTTGTCCCAGGACCGTTCGACAAGGCAGGTGAAAGGGTTCGATCCCGTCGCCGCGGTCTCGAAACCATGCGCGCCGAGTACGAGGATGCTCGCATCGCTCGAAAGAGCGGCAGACGCCGCGGTGCGCGCGAGCGCAATCTCCGCCGTCTTGTCCATCATGTATTGGTCGCGCGGCGCCATGGCGGGATATGACCCGACCGTCGCCTGCGCGGCCGCGCTCTGCGCCGCGCCCGCGATCGCCAGCGCCAAGGCGAGACCGCTCGCCGCCCTCAACCCAATCCGCTGTTCCACCTTGGCCCCCATCGTTAAAACTTCACCCAACGGTAAAGTATATGGGCGCGATATGTCAATGGGTGCAAAACCCGCCGCGGCCGCGGAAAGAAAGAGCGTCCGGTTTGGAGCCGTGCGTTTGCAAGCTCGTGGGTGCTTGAAAACAATGGCGCGAGTGACGGGACTCGAACCCGCGACCTCCGGCGTGACAGGCCGGCGCTCTAACCAACTGAGCTACACCCGCATCCAGACGGCGTGAGCCGGCGGCGCAAGGCGGGTGACATAGGTCGCGCGGGCTCACCATGTCAACTGGCGAGGTGGTCGCAAGCGCGCCTTCGTGATCGCGAAGGCGAGGTTTGAACCCCGCCGTCCCATGGGCTACAACGCCCCGACTCTGGCCGTCCGCGCCTTTTCGCCCAGCTCCCCGGGGCCCTTTAATGAACGCCTATCTGCTGCAATACCTGCCGATCGTGATCTTCCTCGGCGTCGCCGGCGTCCTGGGGGGCCTGTTCATCGCCATCCCGACCCTGATCGCGCCCAAATCCCCCGATCCGGAGAAGAATTCCGCCTATGAGTGCGGCTTCAACGCCTTCGACGACGCGCGCATGAAGTTCGACGTGCGGTTCTATCTGGTCTCGATCCTGTTCATCATTTTCGACCTGGAAGTGGCCTTCCTGTTTCCCTGGGCCGCCTCGCTGCTGAAGATGGCGCACGACGCCCAGATCTTCGCCTTCTGGTCGATGATGTGCTTCCTGGGCGTGCTGACGGTGGGCTTCATCTACGAGTGGAAGAAGGGAGCCCTGGAATGGGAGTGATCGTTCCTAACGGGCCCGCCGGCTCAGCCGGACGCGCTAATGTCGAGGGCTATGATCCCAAGGCCCACGACCCTTATTTCGACGGCGTCACCCAGCAGCTGGCCGACAAGGGCTTCGTCACCGCCGCGGCCGACGACCTGATCACCTGGGCCCGCACGGGCTCTTTGATGTGGATGACCTTCGGCCTGGCCTGCTGCGCGGTCGAGATGATGCAATCGGCCATGCCGCGCTATGATCTGGAGCGCTACGGCTTCGCCCCGCGCGGCAGTCCGCGCCAGTCCGACGTGATGATCGTGGCCGGCACGCTGACCAACAAGATGGCCCCGGCGCTGCGCAAGGTCTACGACCAGATGCCCGAGCCGCGCTATGTGATCTCGATGGGCTCCTGCGCCAATGGCGGCGGCTATTATTACTTCAGCTATGCGGTGGTGCGCGGCTGCGACCGCATCGTGCCGGTGGACATCTATATCCCCGGCTGCCCGCCGACCGCCGAGGCGCTGGTCTATGGCGTCTTGCAGCTGCAGAAGAAGATCCGCCGCACCGGGACGATCGAGCGATGAGCTTTGCTGTTTCCGACGAGGACCTTACGGCCCTGGGCGAACGCCTAGTGGGCGCCGGCCAGGGCGGCCTGACCCATTTCGCGGTGGCGCATGGCGAGCTGAACCTGCATGCGCCGGCCGATCGGATCGTCGATGTGCTGAAGGCCCTGCGCGACGACGCCGAATGCCCGTTTCAGCAGCTGATCGACCTTTGCGGCGCCGACTATCCCCAAAGGGCCAGGCGGTTCGACGTGGTCTATCATCTGCTGTCGCTGACGGCGAACCGGCGGGTGCGGATCAAGGTCGAGACCGACGAGGATACCGCCGTCCCCACGGTGACCGGCGTCTATCCCTGCGCCGACTGGTTCGAGCGCGAGGCGTTCGACATGTTCGGGATCTTCTTTGACGGCCACCCGGACCTGCGCCGTCTGCTGACCGACTACGGTTTCGAGGGCTATCCGCTGCGCAAGGATTTCCCGATGACCGGCTATCTGGAGGTCCGCTACGACGACGAGCAGAAGCGGGTGGTCTACGAGCCGGTGAAGATCACCGAATTCCGCGCCTTCGACTTTCTTTCGCCCTGGGAAGGCGCCGAATATGCGCGGCCGGGCCAGGGTTATCCGCACATCCTGCCGGGCGACGAGAAGGCGGAGAAGCCGGTATGAGGGTATGGCTGTCAAAGCCTCTCCCCCTCGATGGGGGAGAGGTTGGAGTGGGGGTGCGTCCACAGTTGGTGACGAAGAAATCTCGTTTGGCGTCTCCCTCGTTCTTCGCCCGACCCTCGGCGTGTTCACCCCCATCCCAACCCTTCCCCCATCGAGGGGGAAGGGCTTTAGACCTTGGAGGCGTCCGTGGCTGACGACCTGCATCCGCTCCCCGAGGCGTCGGCGACCGCCGCCACCGACGCCGAGCACAAGTTCTCGATCAATTTCGGTCCCCAGCATCCGGCCGCGCACGGCGTCCTGCGCCTGATCCTGGAGTTGGATGGGGAGGTGGTCGAGCGCGTCGATCCGCATATCGGCCTTTTGCACCGCGGCACCGAGAAGCTGATGGAGGCGCGCACCTATCTGCAGAACATCCCCTATTTCGACCGGCTCGACTACGTTTGCCCGATGAACCAGGAGCACGCCTTCTGCCTGGCCATCGAGAAGCTGATGGGTGTCCAGGTTCCGGTGCGGGGCTCGCTGATCCGGGTGCTCTATTGCGAGATCGGCCGCATCCTGAACCACCTGATGAACGTCACCACCCAGGCGATGGACGTCGGCGCGCTCACCCCGCCTTTATGGGGGTTCGAGGAACGCGAAAAGCTGATGGTGTTCTACGAGCGGGCCTGCGGGGCGCGGCTGCACTCCAACTACATCCGCCCGGGCGGGGTGCACCAGGATCTGCCGCCGGCCCTGATCGAGGACATCGACCTCTGGTGCGACGCGTTTCCGCAAAAGCTCGACAACATCGAAAAGCTGATCACGAACAACCGTATCTTCAAGCAGCGCAACGTCAATATTGGCGTCGTCAAACGTCAGGAGGCCATCGACTGGGGCTTTTCCGGCGTGATGGTGCGCGGCTCGGGCATCGCCTGGGACCTGCGCCGCAACCAGCCCTACGAATGCTATGACGAGCTGGAATTCGACATTCCGCTCGGCAAGAACGGCGACAATTACGACCGCTATCTGTGCCGCGTCGAGGAGATGCGTCAGTCGGTCAAGATCATGCAGCAGTGCGTCGCGCGCATCCGCAAAACGCCCGGCCCGGTGATGACCGAAGACAACAAGGTCGCCCCGCCGCGCCGCGCCGAGATGAAGCGCTCGATGGAGGCGCTGATCCACCACTTCAAGCTCTATACCGAGGGCTTCCACACCCCGCCGGGCGAGGTCTACGCCTGCGTCGAGGCGCCCAAGGGCGAGTTCGGCGTCTATCTGGTCAGCGACGGAACCAACAAGCCCTATCGCTGCAAGATCCGCGCGCCGAGCTATCCGCACCTGGCGGCGATGGACTGGATGAACCGTGGCCACATGCTGGCCGACGTCTCGGCCGTGCTGGGATCGCTGGATATCGTGTTCGGGGAGATCGATCGTTGAGCGTACGCCGACTGGCCAAGGAACAGCCCGCCTCGTTCGCCTTCAGCGACGAAACTATGAAGCTGGCCCAGTGGTGGATCGCCAAATATCCAGCCGGCCGCCAGCAGTCGGCGGTGATCCCGATCCTGTGGCTGGTGCAGAAGCAGGAGGGCTGGGTCTGCGAGCCGGCCCTGCGCGCCATCGCCGAACTGCTCTCCATGCCGGTGATCCGGGTGATGGAAGTGGTCACCTTCTACACCATGTTCCAGCTGGCGCCGGTGGGCGAGGTCGCGCTGATCCAGGTTTGCGGCACCACGCCCTGCATGCTGCGCGGCTCGAACGATCTGATGAAGGTCTGCCAGGACAAGATCGGGCCGAAGAACCACCGCTCCGCCGACGGCAAGTTTTCCTGGGAGGAGGTCGAGTGCCTGGGCGCCTGCGTCAACGCTCCGATGGCCCAGATCAACGACTATTATTACGAGGATCTGACGGCCGAAAGCCTGGGCCAGATCATCGACGACTTCGCCGCGGGCAAGGCGCCCAAGCCGGGCTCCTATGCCGGCCGCCACACCTCCGAGCCCACCGGCGGCGCCGGGACCCTGACCGACCCGGCGCTCTACGACGGCTCGGCCGGCAAGCCGATCGCGCTGCCCAACGCGCCGGAAAAGGCTGAAGCGCCGGTCGCATGAGCGAGGAGCTGGAGGCGTTCCGGGATGCGCTGCGCCAGGCGGGACAACCCTGGAGCCGGCGGGGCGTGGCCACGGTCGGCGTCGGCGTCGTGGGGCTGGTCGTCTCCCAGGTCGCGCCCTGGCGGATGGTCGATGTCGTCGCCCTCTTGGGATCGTTCGCGATCATTATGGTCGGCTGGGTCTTCCTGGTGATCGCCTTCTTCAAGCGCCGCCGCTGGGCCAGGGCGAACCCGATCCATGAGCCGACCCTGGCCGATCCGGGACCCTTGTGAGCGACGCCGATCAGATCGCGTTGCTGCGCAAACGCCTGACGCGCATGATTGCGGTCGTCGCGGTCTGCGCGCTGGTGGCGGCCGGCGCCATCGTTGGCTATCTCAGCTTCCACATCGCCTGGATGGGCGCCCTGTTCGCCGTGGCGACCCTCACCGGGTTTGGAGCGCAGATCTGGCTCGTTGTCAGCTTCGCACGGGCGCGTCCTTGGGGCTGAGCTGAATCCGCTGGGCACGGCGGTGCGGCAAGGGCCCCCTCAGTCGCTTTGCGACAGCTCCCCCAATGGGGGAGCAACTTTCAGGTGCGCTGGCATGGTTCCTCCCCCATTGGGGGAGGGGGACCGCGAAGCGGTGGAGGGGGTGTGCCGTCGCATTGACGCAATCCAGATTGACCACAGACCAGGCGCCCCGCGCGCGGCTAAAATGTACGCGCCGACCGCATTCGCACCTGGCTTGGGCGCAATCCCCAAATCCGGGTTGGTTTCAACGGGCGCAGGCGGTATGTCCGAGCGCGATTCCGCGTGGCGACGCCGCGCTCTGGAGCTGAGGCATGGTCGGTATCCTCGAAGACAAGGACCGGATCTTCACCAACCTGTACGGTTTGCAGGACTGGCGGCTGGAGGCGGCGAAAAGGCGCGGCGCCTGGAACGCCACCGCCGACATGATCTCGGCCGGTGGCCCGTGGATCATCGACCAGATGAAGGCCTCGGGCTTGCGCGGCCGTGGCGGCGCCGGTTTCGGCACGGGCCTCAAATGGTCCTTCATGCCCAAGGTGCTCAATCCCGACCGCCCGCACTATCTGGTGGTCAATGCCGACGAGTCCGAGCCGGGCACCTGCAAGGACCGCGAGATCATGCGCCATGATCCGCACCTGCTGGTCGAAGGCTGCCTGATCGCCAGCTTCGCCATGCAGGCTCACGCCTGCTACATCTATATCCGCGGCGAATATGTGCGCGAGCGCGAGGTGCTCGAAGCGGCGATCAAGGAGGCCTACGAGGCCAAGCTGATCGGCAAGAACAACATCCACGGCTGGGATTTCGACTGCTACGTCCACCACGGCGCCGGCGCCTATATCTGCGGCGAAGAGACGGCCCTGCTGGAAAGTCTGGAGGGCAAGAAGGGCCAGCCGCGCCTGAAGCCGCCGTTCCCGGCCGGCGCGGGGGTCTATGGCTGCCCCACCACCGTGAACAATGTCGAGAGTATCGCGGTGGCCGGTACGATCCTTAGGCGCGGCGCGGAATGGTTCACCGGCTTTGGGCGGCCGAACAACACCGGCACCAAGCTGATGTGTATTTCCGGCCACGTGGAGCGGCCGTGCAATGTCGAAGAAGCGATGTCGATCCCGCTGAAACAGCTGCTGGAGGATCACTGCGGCGGCGTGCGCGGCGGCTGGGGCAATCTGAAGGCCATCATCCCCGGAGGCTCTTCGGTCCGGATGATCCCGGCGCACGAGGCCGAAACGGCGCTGATGGACTTCGATAGCCTGTCGGCGCTGAAATCGGGCCTGGGCACGGCGGCTGTGATCGTGATGGACCAGTCGACCGACCTGGTCCGCGCCATCGCCCGCATCGCCTATTTCTACAAGCATGAAAGCTGCGGCCAGTGCACGCCATGCCGCGAAGGCACCGGCTGGATGTGGCGGGTGATGGAGCGGATGGCGTCCGGCGAGGCCGATCCGAAGGAGATCGACACCCTGCTGGACGTCGCCAGCCAGGTCGAGGGTCACACCATCTGCGCCCTGGGCGACGCCGCCGCCTGGCCGATCCAGGGCCTGTTCCGCCACTTCCGCCCCGAGGTCGAGGCTCGCATCGCCACCTACCGCTCCGGCCGCCCGCACGTGCAGGGCGCCACGTTGGCGGCCGCGGAGTAGGGGGATGTTTTCGCCGCAACGCGCCAGCGTCCGCTTCCCTTCTCCCCTTGCGGGAGAAGGAGGGGCCCGCGCCGCAAAGCGGCGTGGGAAGATGAGGGGTCCCACAGGCCTCTCGGTTCGACCCGCCAACAGCGAACCGGATCGGATGGGCCGGCGAGCCCCCTCATCCTCCCTCACGCTCCGCTCGGGGCCCCTCCTTCTCCCGCAAGGGGAGAAGGGTTGGTGCGCTAGCGCTTGCAGAGCAGGAGCAGTCTAATGCTCGCCGACAAGGACCGCATCTTCACCAACCTCTACGGCCTGCGGGACCGGGGGCTGGAGGGCGCGAAGCTGCGAGGGGCGTGGAACGCGACGGCGGACATGATCCGCTATGGCTCCGACTGGATCGTCGAACAGATCAAGGCGTCAGGACTGCGCGGGCGCGGCGGGGCCGGCTTCCCGGCCTGGCAGAAGTGGAGCTTCATCCCCAAGGACGACGGGCGGCCGCACTATCTGGTGGTCAATGCCGACGAGTCCGAGCCCGGCGCCTGCAAGGATCGGGAGATCATCCGCAACGATCCGCACCTGCTGATCGAAGGCTGCCTGATCGCCAGCCGGGCGATCGGCGCCCACGCGGCCTACATCTATATCCGCGGCGAATACGTCGCCGAACGCGCCCAGCTGGAGGCGGCCATCGCCGAGGCCTATGCGGCGCGGCTGATCGGCCCGGGCAACACCAACGGCTGGGACTTCGACCTCTACGTCTCGCACGGCGGCGGGGCCTATATCTGCGGCGAGGAGACGGCGCTGCTCGAGAGCCTGGAGGGCAAGAAAGGCCAGCCGCGCCTGCGCCCGCCGTTCCCGGCCCTGCACGGCCTCTATGGCTGCCCGACGGCGGTGAACAATGTCGAGACGATCGCTGTGGTCGGCACGATCCTGCGGCGCGGGGCGAGCTGGTTCGCTGGCTTCGGACGGGCGAACAACGCTGGCACTAAGGTGATCAGCCTGTCTGGCCACTTGAACCGGCCGTGCAACGTCGAAGAGGCGATGTCGGTCCCGCTGCGCCAGCTGATCGAGGAGCACGCCGGCGGCGTGCGCGGCGGCTGGGGAAACCTGAAGGCGGTGCTGCCCGGCGGCGGCTCGACGCCGATGATCCCGGCCTGGCAGGCCGAGGAAGCGTTGATGGACTACGACTCCCTTCGCGAGCTGAAGACGGCGATGGGTTCGGCCTCGGTGATCGTCATGGACCGCGACACCGACCTGGTGCGGGCGATCGCGCGGCTCTCCGCCTTCTACAGGCACGAAAGCTGCGGCCAATGTACGCCGTGCCGGGAGGGTACCGGCTGGATGTGGCGGATCATGGAGCGCATGGCGTCCGGCGAGGCCGAGATGGCCGAGATCGACATGCTGCTGGACGTCGCCTCGGAGGTGGAGGGCCATACCATCTGCGGCCTGGGCGACTTCGCCGCTTGGCCGATCCAGGGCCTGTTCCGCCATTTCCGCCCCGAGGTCGAGGCGCGCATCCACGCCTATCGCGCGCGCCAGCCGCATTTCCAGGGCGCGTCTTTGATGGCGGCGGAGTAAGCCATGCGCGGCAAGGTGCTCAGCTACGTGGACTTGGAGGGAACCGGTCTCATCGGCGGGGACGACGGCCTGCGCTACCCGTTCGTGCGCGGCGCCCTGCAGAACGGCGTGCGGGTCGTCTGGCCGGGGGCGGAGGTCGATTTCCAGATCGCGGACGGCAAGGCGATCAGCGTCTATGTCGTCGCCGGTCCGATCGGCGACAAGAACCGCATCGCCGCGGCCCTGCTGGCCGTCCTCGTCGGCCATTGGGGCGTGCACAAGTTCTATCTGGGCAAGACCAACGCCGGGATCATCATGCTGCTGGCCGGCACCATCGGCTGGATCCTGGTCATTCCCGGGATCGTCAACTGGGTGATCGCCATCTGTGAGTTCATCATCTATCTGACCAAGTCCGACCAGGAATTCTATCAGGACTACGTCGTGGGGGACCGGTCGTGGTTGTGACCGCGCGCGGTGTCGAGCAAGAGAGTGGGTTTTATGCCTAAGGCCAAGGTCAACGGCGTCGAGGTCGAGTTCGAGCCCGGCATGACGGTTCTGCAGGTGGCGGAGCTGGCCGGGGAGGAGATCCCGCGCTTCTGCTATCATGAGCGGCTGTCGATCGCCGGCAACTGCCGCATGTGTCTGGTCGAGGTGAAGCCCGGGCCGCCCAAGCCCCAGGCCTCCTGCGCGCTGCCGGCCGCGGACAACCAGGAGATCTTCACCAACACGGCCATGGTCAAGAAGGCCCGCCAGGGGGTGATGGAGTTCCTGCTGATCAACCACCCGCTGGACTGCCCGATCTGCGACCAGGGCGGCGAGTGCGACCTGCAGGACCAGTCGATGGGCTACGGCCGCGACGACAGCCGCTATGGCGAGAACAAGCGCGCGGTCGAAGAAAAGTTCATGGGCCCGCTGGTCAAGACGGTGATGACCCGCTGCATCCAATGCACCCGCTGCGTCCGCTTCATCACCGAGGTGGCCGGCCAGGCCGAGATCGGCCTGATCTCGCGCGGCGAGGACGTGGAGATCACCACTTATCTGGAACAGGCGGTGCTCAGCGAACTGTCCGCCAACATCATCGACCTTTGCCCGGTGGGCGCCCTGACCTCCAAGCCCTACGCCTTCAACGCTCGGTCCTGGGAGTTGAGGAAGACCGAGAGCGTCGATGTGATGGACGCCCTGGGCTCGGCGATCCGGGTGGACTCCCGCGCCAACGAGGTGATGCGCGTGCTGCCGCGCACCAATGACGAGATCAACGAGGAATGGATCTCCGACAAGACCCGCTACGCCTGTGACGGCCTGACCCGTCAGCGGCTCGATCGGCCCTATGTGCGCGAGAACGGCAAGCTGAAACCGGCGACCTGGGGCGAGGCCTTCGCCGCGATCACCGGCAAGATGACGGCGGCGGTCCCTGAGAAGATCGGCGTGATCGCCGGCGACCTGCAGGACGCCGAATCCATGAAGGCTGCGATCGATCTGTTCGGCGCACTGGGGGTCAAGAACCTGGATTGCCGCCAGGACGGCGCCAAAATCGGCGAGGGGCCGCGCGAGAGCTGGCTGTTCAATTCGACCATAGCCGGCCTGGACGAATGCGACGCCCTGCTGCTGATCGGAACCAATCCGCGGCGTGAGTCGCCGGTGCTGAACGCCCGCATCCGCAAGAACTGGGTGGCCCACGACCTGAAGGTCGGCCTGATCGGCGAGCGTTGCGACCTGACCTATGGCTACGAGCATCTGGGCGCCGGTCCAGCCTCGCTGGCCAGCTTGATCAAATCGAAGGACGGTTTCGCCAAGGTGCTGGCCGAGGCCAAGAAGCCGATGATCGTCATGGGCGCCGGCGCGCTGGCTCGCGAGGACGGCGCGGCGGTGCTGGCGCTGGCCGCTCAGGCTGGCAAGACCTTCGGCGTGGTCGCCGAGGGCTGGAACGGCTTTAGCGTGCTGCATACGGCCGCCAGCCGGGTGGCCGGCCTGGATCTGGGCTTCATCCCCGGCGAGGGCGGCCTTGCGGCGCCGGCCATGGTGCAAAAAGGCGCGCTGGACGTGCTGTTCCTGCTGGGCGCGGACGAGGTCGACCTCGCGGCCACAGACGCCTTCGTGGTCTATCTGGGAACCCACGGCGATGCGGGCGCGCACCGCGCCGACGTGATCCTGCCCGGCGCGGCCTATACCGAAAAGCACGGCCTCTACGTCAATACCGAGGGCCGGGTGCAGATGGGTCAACGGGCGGTCTTTCCAAAGGGCGAGGCGAGGGAGGACTGGGCGATCCTCAGGGCCCTTTCCGAACGCCTGAGCGCCAAGCTGCCCTACGACACCTTGGACCAGCTGCGCGCCAAGCTGTTCGTGGACCACCCCACCTTCGGCCAGATCGACCTGGCGCCCGGATCGGTCCCGGCGGCGCTGGATCTCGCCCGGATCGGGACCAAGGGCGACGTCGCCGACGCGCCTTTTGCATGTCCGATCAAGGACTTCTATCTAACCAACCCGATCGCGCGGGCGAGCGTGACCATGGCGGAATGCTCCGCCACCCTCGCCGCGGCGCGCGGCAAATCGATCGCGGCGGAGTAGGCCAGTGCAAGGTGCGCAAAGCTTCTGGGCGACGCCGGGCGGCTGGACCCTGCTCACGGTCGCTCAGATCGTGTTCATCGCGATCGTGGTGATGGTCTCGGTTGCCTTCCTGATCTACGGCGAGCGCAAACTGTTCGCCGGCGCCCAGATGCGCAAAGGCCCCAACGTGGTCGGGCCGTTCGGTCTGCTGCAATCCTTCGCCGACCTGGGCAAGTTCCTCCTGAAGGAACTATTGATTCCCGACGGGGCCAATAAATGGCTGTTCATGCTGGCGCCGGTGATCAGCGTGGTGCTGGCCTTCGGCGGTTGGGCGGTAATCCCGTTCTCGTCCGGCTGGATGGTGTCGAACATCAATGTCGGCGTGCTCTACCTGTTCGCCGTCTCGTCCCTCGGCGTCTACGGTGTGATCGTCGGCGGCTGGGCCTCCAACTCGAAATATCCATTCCTCGGTGCGCTCAGATCGGCCGCCCAGATGGTCAGCTACGAGGTCTCGATCGGCTTTGTGATCGTCACGGTGGTGATCCTGACCGGCTCGATGAACCTGCAGACCATCGTCGCCCACCAGGCCGGCTGGTTCTGGAACTGGAACATCTTCGGCGGCGGGGGCCTGCGCAATCTGCCGCTGGCCCTGGTCATGATCCCCATGACCATCATCTTCTTCATCTCGTCGCTGGCCGAAACCAACCGGCCGCCCTTCGACCTGGCCGAGGCCGAATCCGAACTGGTCGCCGGCTATCAGGTCGAATACTCGTCCGGCCTCTATCTGATGATCTACCTGGCCGAGATGATGAATATCATCCTGCTGAGCGGCCTGATCGGGGTGTTCTTTTTTGGCGGCTGGCAGGCGCCGTTCCCGACGCCGTTCCTGGCGCATTGGTCGCCGACGCTCGCCAGCCTGTTCGGCTTCTTCTGGTTCCTGGTGAAGACCGGCTTCTGGTTCTACATGTTCGCGATGATCCGGATCATCGTGCCGCGCTATCGCTACGACCAGCTGATGCGCCTGGGCTGGAAGGTGTTCTTGCCCACCTCCCTGGCCGCCGTGGTGCTGGTCGCCGCCTGGCAGGTGTTCGCCCCCGGACACGGAGTTTAGTCATGACCTTCGCCGCCCGTATCAACCAGGCCGTCCAGGGCGCCGCCCTGATGGACTTCGGCCGCGCCTTCGGTCTGGCCATGAAACACGTCTGGGCCCCGAAAAAGACCGTGATGTATCCAAACGAGCGCAATCCCCAGTCGCCGCGGTTCCGCGGTGAGCATGTGCTGCGCCGGTATCCCAATGGCGAGGAGCGCTGCATCGCCTGCAAGCTCTGCGAGGCCATCTGTCCGGCCCAGGCCATCTATATCGAGGCCGAGCCCCGCGCCGACGGCTCGCGACGCGCGACGCGCTACGACATCGACATGGTCAAATGCATCTATTGCGGCCTGTGCCAGGAGGCCTGCCCGGTGGACGCCATCGTCGAGGGGCCGAATATCGAATTCGCCGTAGAGACCCGCGAGGAGCTCTACTACGACAAGCAGCGGCTGCTCGATAACGGCGATCGCTGGGAACAGCAAATCGCGAAGAATCTGGAACTGGACGCGCCCTATCGCTAAGAGGGGCGCGACTCGTAAATCGGGGCCGCGCCCGCCTTCCGGCGCGCGGGCATGTCTTGAGTGGACGTAGGGGAGCTTAAGGGCCCATGGCCTTGTCGGCGATCGCCTTTTATCTGTTGGCGGCGGTCACCCTGGGCGCCGGACTGGCCGTGATCACGGCCCGCAATCCGGTGCACTCGGTGCTGTTTCTGATCCTCGCCTTCTTCAGCGCGGCGGGCCTGTTCGTGCTGTTGGGCGCCGAGTTCTTGGCCATGCTGCTGGTGGTCGTCTATGTCGGCGCGGTGGCCGTCCTGTTCCTGTTCGTGGTGATGATGCTGGACGTAGACTTCTCGTCCCTACGCGGCGGTTTCACTCGCTATCTGCCGATCGGAATGGCCGTGGCGGCCCTGCTGGTCGGCGAGATGATCTTCGTCGCCGTGACCGTCGCCACCAAGGGCGCAGCGGCCGGCGCCGCCCTGGTTCCCGCGCCGGCCGGCACGCCCAATATCGAGGCGATCGGGCGGGTGCTCTACACCGACTACGTCTATTTCTTCCAGGCGGCGGGCATGGTGCTGCTGGTGGCCATGATCGGCGCGATCGTGCTGACGCTGCGCCATCGCAAGGGCGTGCTGCGTCAGAACATCGCCGAGCAGGTGGGCCGCACGCCCGCGACCGGCATGCGCATCGTCCAG
>Ga0302314_10004352_pt1 | contig 26055 bp, 21 predicted proteins | sample III_Palsa_N2_3_FD_200533 | JGI IMG/M metagenome (GOLD analysis project Ga0302314, IMG submission 200533) | Peat permafrost microbial communities from Stordalen Mire near Abisko, Sweden - III_Palsa_N2_3 | ecosystem: Environmental > Terrestrial > Soil > Palsa > Peat permafrost | place: Sweden...
CTCTGGACCGACATGCGCTGCAAGCCCTGCTGCCGCCCGGTGGCGCTCGCAACGCCATCGACTGCGCGCTGTGGGATCTGGCCTGCAAGCGCGAAGGTCTGACCATATGGTCTCTGCTGGATATCCAACCCAAGCGGATCGTCACCTGCAACACCGTCGGCCTTGATCCGGTCGACGCCGCCAAAGCCCGAGCTGCCGCCCTGTCCGACTACGGGCTGCTCAAGGTGAAGGTCGACGCGGTCGATCCGATAGGGCGTCTTGAGGCGGTGCGCGCGGCGCGGCCTGACGCCAGGCTGATCATCGACGTGAACGGTTCCTGGACTATGGACATCCTCGCCCGCAGCCTGGAGCCCCTCCTGGCCTTGGGGATCGAGATGATCGAGCAGCCGCTGCCGCCAGGCCGTGACGGTGCGCTGAAGGGCTTCGACTCGCCGATCCCGCTCTGCGCAGACGAATCCTGCCTTGTGGCCGACGATGTCGCCGCCCTGGCCGAGCGCTACAGCATGATCAACATCAAGCTCGACAAGTGCGGCGGGCTGACCGAAGCGTTGGAACTGGCGGCCGCCGCGCGCCGCGAGGGCCTGGATCTGATGGTCGGCAATATGATCGGGACGTCCCTGTCCATGGCGCCCAGTTATGTGATCGCCCAGAGCTGCCGGTACAGCGATCTGGACGGCCCCCTCGCCTTGACGCGCGATCGGCGATTTGGCCTCAGCTACGATCATGGCCAGATTTCGATCCCAGAGCCGCGGTTGTGGGGCTGACGCGGCGATGCACGCTCGATCTGACGTCAGCCTGGCCGAGATAGAGGCCGACCCCTATGCGGTGTTTGCGCGTTGTCGCTGCAAGGCTCCGATCGTCTGGGTCGAGCCGCTGCTGATGTGGTGGGCGCTCAATTACGCCGATGTCCAGGCCATCCTCGCTGCCCCGGCCGCCTTCACCACGCGCTTTGAAACATCAAATATCTACAAGACCTTCGGCGCCCATATGTTGACGTCGGAGGGGGATGAGCAGGAGCGGTTCAAGACGCCGTTTCGATCGGCGTTCGCGCCAGCGGCGGTGCGGCGGGCCTTTGAGCCGGCGGTACGGGATACAGCGCATTCCCTGATCGCGGGGTTCGCGGGCCGAGGGCAGGCCGAACTGCGCGCCGAACTGGCCAGCCGCCTGCCCGTGCTGATCATACTGGCTGTGTTCGGGATGGAGGCGTCCGCCGAGGCCGATGTGCGCGCCTGGTACGACAGCTTCGAGCGGGGGCTGGCCAACTTCACTGGCGACACCGCCGTCGCGGAGGCCGCCGAATGCAATGTGGTCCGATTTCATGATCGGCTGCAGGCCCAGATTGACGCGGTCCGTTGGACCGATGGCGCCGACCTGCTTAGCCAAGTGGTCAATTCGACGACGGGCAAGCTGACCGACGAGGAGATAAGGCGGAACGCCGCCATCATCTTCTTTGGCGGCATTTCGACGGTCGAAGCCCTGATCCTCAACACCCTCTATGCCCTCGGCTCGCACCCAGAAGCGCTGGCGGCCGTCCGCGCCGACACCTCGCGGATCGGCGCGGCCATCGAGGAGACCGCGCGCTGGCTTTCGCCGGTTCAGTCCGCGACCCGGCATGTGGTGCGCGATATCGAGGTGAGCGGGGTCCAGATGAAGGCTGGCGACACCGTCAACTGCATGCTCGGAGCCGCCAACCGTGACCCCGCCGTTTTTGCCGAGCCGGACCGCTACTGGCCGGATCGAACCGACGTGCGCAAACACATCGCCTTCGCGTCCGGCCCGCACTTCTGCCTTGGCTCGCACCTCGCCCGACTGGAAGCGAAGGTCGCCATTGAGGCCCTGCTCAGCCTCTGTCCCGATCTGTGCATCGATGCCGATGTCAGGATCGAGGGGTACGAGTTTCGGCAACCGAAGCAGCTTCAGGCTTCATGGCCGGTCCGATGAACGGCACGTCGAACTCCGAATTGGAAGACGGGCATCGCTCCAAGGAGGCGCCATGCGGCTAAGCACACCCCGGCTGGCAAGCTATGCGATGGGTGCGTTCGGCACCGGCGTTTTCTCGACCGTGCCTACGGTGCTGCTGCTGTTTTTCTGCACCGAAACGCTGAATATACCCCCGTATCTTGCCGGATTGGCCGTCTTCCTGCCGAAGGTGTGGGCTCTGGTGTGGGATCCCTTCGTGGGCGCCTGGTCCGACCGGACCAAGACCCGCATTGGGCGGCGCCGACCCTTCTTGCTGGTCGGGGCGGTTCTTGTGCCATGCGCCTTCGTCGCCCTGTTCACCTGGCCTTACGCGGTTGGTGAGAAGGCCTTCGCAAGCCTCGCCCTGATCTACTTTATCCTGGCCAACGCCTATTCCCTGTTCGCGGTGCCCTTTGTCGCCCTGCCGGCGGAGATCAGTCCCGACGCGGATGAGCGTGAACGGGTCACGGCCTGGCGGATCGGCTTCGCCATGGTCGGGGTGCTGATCGGCGCGGGCCTTGCGCCCGTACTGGTCCAAAGCGGCGGGGGCGGTCGGGCTGGCTATGGGTTCATGGCTTTGATCGTTGCGGCGCTTTGCGGCTCCGGCATGCTGAGCTCGTTTTTCGCCACCCCGTCCGTGACCGGGGCAAGCGAGCCCGAACCCTGGCGCCTCCGCGACGCGCTGCCGGCGCTTTTCGCCGACCGGCCGTTTCTGAAGCTGATCGCGGCCTATGTGCTTCAACTTGCCGGCGTCGGCCTGATTTCCGCGATCACGCCCTATTGGATCGTCGATGTGGCTCGGCGCAGCGAAGGGCAGGTGGGGTTGGTTCTTGGGCTGCTGCTGATCGTCACCATCCTGGCGACGCCCGTCTGGGCGCTGGTCATTCGGCGCATTGGAGCGCGGACGGCCATCGCGGCTTCGGCTTTCCTCTATGGCTTGGCGACCCTGTGCTTTCTGGCGCTGCCGCCGCATCCGTCCGCGGCTTTAACGTTCGCGGTCTATGTGGCGATCGGGATCCCGTTCGCCGGGATCCAGCTTGGCCCGTTCGCGCTGGCCGCCCACCTCATCCATGCATCGACCCTCGCCACCGGCATACGGCGCGAAGGCCTGTTCACCGGGCTTTGGACCGCCGGCGAGAAGCTGGGCTTGGCGCTCGGACCAGGCGTCGCCGGCGTCGGCCTTACGCTGGTGGGGTTTCACTCCGGCGCCGCCTCCCAGGCGCCCGCCGCCCTGCACGGCGTTACGGTCTTGATGGCCGTGGGTCCCGCTGTGCTGCTTTGGCTCAGCCTGCCGCTGCTTGCCGCCGTCCGCGTTCGGACGGTCGGTTGACAACCGGGGACAGCGCGCAGGCTTGCTAACGGAGTTGTGGCTGGCGCCCGCAATTTCGGCATTCGCGGCCTTAAACTGCAGCCCAGACGACTGACGCTTCGACGGCATTTTGTCAGGATTTGACAAAATCGCCAATGCAGGGCAGCGTTAACTCGTCGCGCGGGATGGCCGCGCCGGTGGGGAAAGCTGTCATGACCAAGTTCGGGGTGAAACGGAGCCTCAAGGCAATCTTGTTGGCCCAGGGCGTTCTATTTGCCGGCGCTGGCGTTGCGGGGGCGCAGTCGGCGCCAGCGAACGGCGCAGCCTCTTCGACGAACACGGTGGTCGGCGAGGTGGTCGTCACCGCGACCAAGCGTTCGTTGAATGCTCAGCGCGTGCCGTTTTCGGTGACCGCTTTGGCGCAGGCCGATTTGAAGGATCGCGGCGCTCAGACCATTGAGGACGCGATCAGCTATGTTCCGGGGGTGAGCTACACCTCGAACGGAACGGGCGCGGGCGCCTACACCATCCGGGGCGTGAATACGGCGACCTATGTGGGCGGAACGCAGTCGCCTGTCGCCGTCTATGTCGACGACATCGCTGTTCTCGATCCGAACTCGCCCAAGATCACGGCCGTCAACAGCCTGTTCGACGTCAATCACGTCGAGGTTCTCGAGGGACCGCAGGGCACACTGTTCGGGTCCGGCTCGATCGGCGGCGCGATCCGCATGATCACCAACAAGCCGAACCTCAACCACTACGAGGCGGCCACCGAAGACACCGTGTCGGACACCCAGGACGGCGGTCTGAACTACAACGTAAACGCCATGGTCAACCTGCCGCTCCTGCAGGACAAGCTCGGCCTGCGCGTGGTCGGCTACTACGATCAGGAGCAGGGCTGGGTCGACAACACCGCGCGGAACGAAAGCAAGGTGAACCACTCAGTCACCGAGGGCGGGCGCGCCGAACTGAAATTCACCCCGACCGCGGACTTCACCGTCATCGGTTCAGTGCTGTGGAACAGCGAGCGGCCCCACGACGCCGACTGGAGTTTCTATAATAACAACCAGTACAAGTGGAATGGCCTGATCACCAACGCCGACTACGACCGGGCGACCATCTACAGCATCTCGGGCGTTTACGATCTGCATTGGGCGAGCCTGACGTCCATCACCACCTATGACGACCAATACGAGAACGTTCAGGCGGACTTCAGCGCCGACGTCAAAGCGATCCTCGGCGTGGCCATCCCGTCGCCGGTGAATGACCTGGGTCCGTCGCGCACCTTCTCGCAGGAACTGCGTCTGGCCTCGCCGGACACCGGCCGGTTCCGGTGGCTAATCGGCGCCTATTACAGCGAAAACAAGAAGAACACGCTTGAACCGATCGTCGTGCCGGGCTCCGGCGCCCTGTTCGGGGTCGGATCGGACGTGGTGTCGTTGTCCACCGACGATGACAAGGTCCAGGAGGAAGCCCTGTTCGGGGAGGTTTCCTACGATATCCTGCCGCAACTCACCGCGACCGTGGGCCTGCGCGTCTTCAAGGATGACCTGTCCAAGAACCAGACGATCGGTGGCACGCTGGAAGCCCCGAGTGCGGCGATCAGCCATGACAATGAATCGTCAGCCACGCCCAAGTTCAACCTGAGCTACAAGCTCTCGCCGACGTCGTTGATCTATGCGCAGGCGGCGGAAGGCTACCGCATCGGCCAGTCGAACCCGGCGGCGGTGGACCCGATATCGCACCAGGTAATCCCGGGCTCATCCAGGCCCGACAGCCTTTGGAACTACGAGCTCGGCGAAAAGAGCACCTTCCTGGATGGCCATCTGCTGGTGAACGCCGACGTCTACTATATCGATTGGAGCAACATCCAATTGAACGAGCTGACGGTTCCCTCCGGCCTCAACTACATCGGCAACGCCGGCGAGGCGCACATCAAGGGCGCTGAGTTGGAAGTGCGCGCGCGGCCCATCGAGCCGTTGGAGCTCGGCCTATCCCTGAGTCTGAACGACGCCCACCTTGTCAGTGTCAGCCCGACCACAGCCGCCACCAAGGGGGACCGGCTGCCAGGCTCGGCGCCGGAAACCGTCGTCCTGTTCTCCGAGTACACTCACCCGCTTGCAGAGAATGTCAGCCTGTTCGGCCGGGTCGATGCGCGTTGGACCGGACTGGAATATTCCAATCTGGAGAACGCCACCTCGCTGACCTACGGCAATTACTGGGCCCTGAACCTGCGTGGGGGCGTCAAATGGAGCCGCTATTCAGCGACGGTGTTCGTCGACAACGCGCTGAACGGAGAAGGCAAGGTCGCCGCCCTCTCGGCCCTGGGTCAGTCGGTCGCGATCCGTCAACGACCGGTCACCGTCGGCCTGACCCTGGACGCCAAGCTTTAGCATGAGCGCTTCCGAAGCTGGCCGTCATCCCAGCGATTGGCCGTTCCTGCGCTCGCAATCCTTGCGGATCGTCGATGGCGATGGAGCCTGGCTGATCGCTGATGACGGCCGGCGAATTTTGGACGCCGCCGGTGGCGCGATCGTCGCCAATGTCGGACATGGCCGTGCCGAAGTCGGCCGCGCCATGGCCGAAAACGCGGCGGGGCCGTCCTATGTGGTGCCGATCTGGCGCACGCCCCAGCGCGAGGCCCTGGTCGAGCGGCTGCGGGCGCACTGGCTGCCGGCCAACCTGCACAACGTCCACATCACCAGCGGCGGTTCGGAGGGCGTGGAGGCGGCGGTCAAGATCGCCCTGCAGCACTTCGCCGGGCTGGGTCAGGCGGCGCGCACAAAGATCGTCTCGCGCGAGCTTTCCTATCACGGCACGACGATCGCGATGGCCGGGCTTTCCGGGCACCGGGCCAGGAAGCGCGGTCTCGAGGGTTTTCTGCGCTCTCATCCGAGCGCACCGACGCCGCATCCGCTTCGCAGTCCATTGGGACGCCATCATCCCGATACGGGCGCCTACTATCTGCGGGGGACACGAGCGTTGATCGAGGCGGAAGGCCCGGAGACCATAGCGGCCTTCGTCCTTGAACCCATCGTCGGCTCCAGCGGCGGCGCGATCGTGCCGCCTGACGATTACATCGCTGGCGTTCGCGCGCTTTGCGACGAATACGGCATATTGCTGATCGTCGATGAGGTGATGACGGGCTTCGGTCGGACGGGAGAAAAGTTCGCCGTCGATCACTGGAACCTGCGGGCGGATATTCTGGTGTCGGGCAAGGGTCTCGCGGGGGGGTACGCCGCCATCTGCGGGGTGTTCGCCACGCCGCATGTCGCCGAAGCCATCCAGGCAGGCGGCCTGGATGTGATGTTCCATACCTTTGGCGCGCTGCCGTCCGCCTGCGCCGCCGCGGACACGGTGTTGGACATCCTGCAACGCGAGAATCTGGTGGAGCGGGCGAAGATGCTCGGCGAGCGTCTCTCCGCGGCGCTGCACGCGCAGCTGAGGGACCACCCGAACGTGGCGGAGATTCGCGGCCGCGGGTTGCTTCAGGCTGTTGAACTTGTGCGAGACCGTGAAACCCTGGTCCAGTTCGATCCGGAAGAGCGGGTGACCACCCGCGTCGTCGCTCAAGGCCTTGACCACTGCGTCTTCTTCTATCCCGGAGGCACTGGCTTGGCGCGCGACATCATCTGCCTGGGTCCGGCCTTCGTTGCGAAGGAGGCCGAAATCGATCAGATGGCCGAGGTGCTCGCCAGATCGATCAAGGAGGTCCTTTGCTAAAGACGCCCTCAGGGAAGACCCGCGCGCGGGGCCTGCCGATCGAATTCGAAGGCGAGCCTGGCCCCCTCAATGCGATCACCGACATCGCCGGCGTGGAGGTCGGCTACCAGACCCTGATCCGAGGGTCTGGCAAGTGCGTGGCCGGCCAGGGCCCCGTACGCACGGGCGTCACCGCCATCCTCCCGCGCGGCCGCGATCAGGTCCATGTCGGGACCTATGCGGGCATGTTCAGTCAAAACGGATGCGGCGAACTTACCGGCGCCCACTGGGTGGCCGAGGTCGGTCGGTGCGAAGGGCCGATCACCATTACCAACACCCATTCCGTCGGTTTGGCGCACGACGCTTCGATCCGATGGATGGTCAAGCGCTTCAATCGCGCCGGCCACTGGAGTCTGCCCGTGGCGGGCGAGACCTATGACGGCTGGTTGAACGACATCAACGGCTTCCACGTCACCGACCAGGACGTCTTCGCCGCCCTCGACAGCGCTACCGGCGGCCCCATTGAGGAAGGCAGTGTCGGTGGCGGCACGGGCATGATCGCCTATGGCTTCAAGGGCGGATCGGGCACGGCGTCCCGGCGGGTGAGTTTCGACGGCGCCAGCTACACCGTCGGCGCCTTTGTTCAGGCCAACTTCGGCCAGCGCGAGCAACTGGTGATCTCGGGCGTGCCGGTCGGGCGGGCGTTGAAGGACTGGCATCCGGATGGGCGCGGCGGGGTAGAGGCGGGCTCGATCATCGCCGTCGTTGGCACCGACGCGCCGCTCCTGCCGCATCAGCTGAGCCGGCTGGCCCGGCGCGCGACGCTTGGTCTTGGCCGGAGCGGCGCCATCAGCGGTCACGGGTCCGGCGACATCTTCCTGGCCTTCTCCACCGCGAACGCACAGGCCTTCGTCGAAACACCGACGCTCCTGAACACCACCTTCATCCCGGATCCCGAGCTCAACCCCTTCTTCGCGGCCACCATCCAAAGCGTGGACGAGGCGATCCTGAATGCCTTGGTGGCGAACGAGACCATGATCGGGGCGGACGACCGGGTCATCCACGCCCTGCCTCATGACGAGGTGATACGCCTGTTGGCGGCGCGGGGAGTCACCTAAGAGGCCGTCCGGTCTATGTGAGATCCGGCCGACGTCCACGCCGGCTTCGACATTTGAGTGTTGGTTCAGCTCCCTATCCGTTGCTTGGAGACCGTTATGAAGATCGAGTTTGTGGGTAAGGGGGCCGCCCTGGGCGAAGGCTGCGCCGTGGCGCTGTTGGCGTTCGAAGACGGCAAGCTCTCGCCGGCCTTGCAGGCGCTGGACGAGCGGCTGGCCGGAAAGATCACGGGTCTGATTGGCCGGAGCCGGTACGCGGGCCGCGTGGGCGAGCGCCTGAGCCTCATGGCGCCGGATGGTCTCGATGCAGATAGTCTGACTCTTATCGGCGCTGGGTCGGCCTCGGCCTGGGATGCGCGCGCCGCCGAACTTGTCGCCGCCCATGCTTATGACGCTGTAAAGGCCAGCGGCGCGGCGACGCTGGTGATCGACCTGCAGGGCAGTTCGCCCGAGGTCGCCGCGCAGGCGGCGTTCGGCCTGCGCCTGGCCTCCTACCGCTTCGACAAATACCGGACCAACCGAACTCCAGAGCAGCGCCATTCCGTTGAGACGATCAGAATCGTCGCTGATGCGCCCGCCGAGGCCGCGCGGGCTTACGAGCCCATGATCAGCTTGGCCGAGGCGGTTTGCCTGACGCGGGACCTCGTGTCCGAGCCGTCGAACGTCCTCTATCCGGCGGAGTTCGCGAAACGCGTCAAGGAGTTGTCCCGGGTCGGACTGATGGTCGAGGTTCTGGGCGAGCGCGAGATGCAGGCGCTGGGCATGGGCGCGCTTCTGGGCGTAGGTCAGGGGAGCTCGCGCGAGAGCCAGCTCGCCGTCATCCAATGGCGAGGGTCGAAGGATCCGAAGTCGCCGCCCGTGGCCTTTGTCGGCAAAGGGGTCTGCTTCGACACCGGCGGCATCAGCCTCAAGCCCGCCGATCGCATGGAAGAGATGATCATCGACATGGCCGGCGCCGCCGCGGTCACCGGCGCCATGTATGCCCTGGCGGCGCGCAAGGCCAAGGTGAACGCGGTGGGCATTCTGGGCCTGGTCGAGAACATGCCGGACGGAAACGCCCAGCGGCCCGGCGACATTGTCACCACCATGTCTGGTCAGACGGTCGAGGTGATCAACACCGACGCCGAAGGCCGCCTCGTCCTGGCTGACGCCCTCTGGTACTGCCAGGATCGCTTCAAGCCGCGCTTTATGGTCGATCTGGCCACTCTGACCGGAGCGATCATCACCGCGCTCGGCGCCGACGTCGGCGGGCTGTTCAGCAACAACGATCAGCTGGCGGACAATCTGCTGTCGGCCTCGTCCGCCTCGGGTGACCCTCTGTGGCGGATGCCAATGCCTGAGCAGTATGCGAAGGCGCTGGAGAGCCGCGCCGCCGACATGAAGCACACGGGCGACCGGTTTGGCGGCGCGATCACGGCGGCGCAGTTCATCCAGAAGTTCGTCAACAAGACGCCCTGGGCCCACCTGGACGTCGGCATGACGGTCTGGAAGCCCAAGTCGTCCATACCCACCAGCCCGGACGGCGCGACGGGGTATGGGGTGCGACTGCTCGACCGGCTTGTGGCCGATTTCTACGAGGACGCCGTGTGACGGTTCGGTCCGCCTACGAGTTCTGAATCTTCTTGATGTAGTAGTAGATATTGCTGCGTGACACGCCGAGGACCGTGGCTATGGTCTCGGCCGCGCCTCGACGTTCCAGCGCCCCTTCGTCGACCAGTTCGCGCAGGATTTCGCTCTTCTCGTCGCTGGTCAGCGCGCGGGGATCCCGGTTGCGCCCGGCCGCGAACGCCAAAATCTTCGCTGACACATCGGTCGGCCGCCGCGTCAGGTGCTCGCCCACCGGCGCCGTGTCCGACTTGATACGGGTCAGCTGATCGAGGTGGGCGCTGACCGACTTGAGGTAGGAGATGTCGAGGTTGAGGCAGATGGCGGCGATATATTTGCCGGATTTGTTCTTCAGCCCGATCGAGGTGCTCTTCACGGGCCGCCCGTCGGAGAAGCTGTTGGCGTAGTTGGACAAGACTTCCGGGAAGTTGGAATCCACGATCCTCGCCAGGCCAAGCTCGGTTGCGGAATCGCCGATGGACCGCCCGGAAAGATTGTTCTCGATCTGAATTATGGCGTGCTCCGGATTCATGAGGTCGTGCAGAACCACCTCGCAGATCGGTGAGAACATCTCACCGAGCGCGGAGGTGATTTTGGAGGCCTCACGCATGAGCCACTGCTCGTCGGAGAGGGCCGGCGTCTTGTCGGCGGATTTCAACATTTGAGCTGCCCGTTGGCCGCGACCTGAATTCGAGGCCGGCGGCACAATTGACGAAATCTCAGGATTTGACAACTCGCGCGCGAAGCCGCGAGATCGGCTTTGCGACTGTAATTTGACGGGTTGAGCCCGGCCGAGGCGCTGGCCCGTGCGATTGCCTTGCGGGGCGTTGTCAAGTAATGTCGAATTTAAACAATTTGTCAGTATTGGATCGGCCAGCCGAGAGCTATGAGGTTCTTAGGGCCGTCCGGCGAGTGAACCCCGGGACACGGCTACGCAACACTGACGGCTGATTGGCAAGACGGAGCTTGGGGATGATGAATCAATACGGAGAGCGCGCGAAGCTCACGCCGCTGCGGATCGCCGCGCTTGCGACCTCGGCGCTTTTGATGATCGGCGCCGGTTCGGCGCGCGCTCAGACACCAACAGCGTCGGTCATGAACGGCCCGATCGGGCGCTGGGTCGGCGCGGGCGTCCAGGTCGACTGGTTGGGGGCTCCACTGGAGATTTCCCGCATCGAAGTGACCTTCGACGGCGCGGGCGGCGGCACGATCAACTACCCGTCCCTGGGCTGCGGAGGTTTGCTTACCCGGCTTGGGTCCACCGACACGGTCGTCGAATACCGGGAGACGCTCACCTCCGGGACGGACAACTGCCCTTCGGGCGCCTTTGTCAGCTTTCGGCAAGCCAGCGATCGCTGGGTCTACAACTGGTCGCTCCAGAGCGACCCCCTGAAGCGCGACGCCCTGTCGAGCCTTGGTCTTCCGTCCCAACCGGGGGCGGGACCTGACGGAGATGGCGTCCGGTCGGGCGTTCTGTCGAGCGATTCAAGGCTTGCGGCGCCCACCGCCGCCCGAAATCCCGCCGCAAGCGCCGACGAGCGCGCCGCCCGGGTAGAGGGTTGGATGGTCCCGCCGGTGGTGGTTCAGGGCGAGGCGCCCCAAAAGGCCACGCTGGCCGACCGGATGGCTGCGCTCCATGTCCCGGGGATCAGCGTCGCTGTCATTCATAACGGCCGGATCGATTGGGCGCGCAGCTATGGCGTCGCTGGCCCTGACGGCGCGCCGGTCACGCCGGATACCCTGTTCCAGGCCGCGTCGATCAGTAAGCCGTTGACGGCGCTGGTGACCATGCGGCTGGCGCAGGACAAGAAGCTCGATCTCGACATAGACGTCAGCAACTATCTGAAAGACCTGGCAATCCCGAGGGACCCTGATGCGTTGGGGCATCTTGTGACCGTGCGTAGCCTGCTGACTCACTCCGCCGGCATGAGCCTGCATGGCTTTGCCGGCTATGCGTCCGACCGGCCGATACCGACCATCGATCAGATCCTGAAGGGCGAACAGCCCGCCAATTCGGCAGCGGTTCGCGTCGACACCACGCCTGGCGTTCTGTGGCGCTACTCCGGTGGCGGCTATGTCCTCATCCGGAAGGTTGATGAGACCGTCACCGGACAGCCGTTCGCCGAACTCGCCCAGCAGATCGTCCTGACGCCTACCGGCATGGACCACAGCACCTTCGCGCAACCCTTGCCCGAGGCGCTCAAGAAACAGGCGGCGTGGCCCTACGGCGGGGATGGCCAGCCGCTCAAGGAGGGCGCGCACACCTATCCCGAGGTGACGCCGGACGGCCTCTGGACCACTGCGACCGACCTGGCTCGGCTCACCATACAGGTCCAGCAGACGCTGCATGGACGCGCCGATGGCGTGCTGACGCCTGCGATAACGAAGGAGATGCTGCAGCAGGGAGGCCTGGCCAACTGGGGGATGGGTTGGGGCCTCGGTGGCTCGCCGCAAAACCCCTACTTCTGGCACAGCGGATCGAACGCCGGATACAAGTCCATGCTGTTCGCCTACGCCAACGGGGATGGCGCGGTGGTGATGACCAACTCCGACGCCGGCGAGAAGCTTGCGGCCGACCTGGTGCGAACCATCGCCTACGAATACGGCTGGCAGGATTTCCGGCCCGTCGAGCTCGCGCCGGTTCCGCTGACGACGGCGCAGTTGGACGGCCTGGTGGGCCGCTACCGCGTTGGCCGGTATTCGGTCATGGCGGTTTCGCGGCAAGGCGACGCCTTGTTCGCACAGACACCTGATCGGCCCAGTTTCCGCATCTATCCGAAGAGCGCCACCGACTGGTTCGCTGTCGATCCGGACGGCTTTACGCCCAACCCCAACATCCAGATGTCCTTCAAGGCGCCGGCGAACGGAGCAGCGACCGCGGTGGCCATGCGGAAGGACGGGTTCGATGTCGTCGCGCCGCGCCTGAGCGAGCCGCAGGTCAAGCAGATCCAAGACGCTCTCGCCGCCAAGGCCGCCGACAAGACCAGCTCGTCCGCCGCGGAACAGGCCTTGCGCCGCTACATCGACCAGATGCAGCACGGGCAACCTGACTATGCGGCTCTGGATCCCGGCGCGGCCTACATCACCCGCCTGTTGCTGCTCAACTTCGAAAGCGACATCGCCGGATTGGGCCGTTTGCAGGCGCTCGAATTCAAAGGCGCAGGTCCGACCGGCGCCGACCAGTTCGTCGCGACATTCGATCACGGGGTAGCCAAGGCGATGATCCTGCTCGGCGAGGATGGCAAGGTCGAGGTGGTCTACCTGATGTCGCCGACCTTCATGTAGCGTCAGCGTTCTTTATTGCTCAATAATGGGCGAAGGTCTGCCGGATACGGGTCTGGTCGGCGCCTTCGCCCAACAGCAATGCAAGCAGCACCCGAGCCTTCAGCGGGTCCAACTCCCCCGCGCTGATACAGCCGCGGCCCAGCAGGTCGCTCTCCGAACCGGGGTAGCCATAGGTTGCGCTAAACACCTCGCCGGCGCCGGCGCGCGAGGCCAGCACCACCGGACGCTTTGCGGCCAGGGCGCCGATCGCTTCTACGGTTCCCGACGGCGCATGCCCGGCGCCGAAGCCGGCGATCACCAGGCCCGCGGGCGGGCTCGACAACAGGCCGCGAAAGGCCTCGGCGGTGGTCGACAAGGTCATTGTCAACAGCGGGATGTCGGGCGGCTCGGCAAGCCATGCAATGGTCGGCGTCGCCTGGGCGGGGCGCAGGGCGATGCGAACCCGATCTTCCGCAATCCAACCCAGCGGGCCGGCCGCCGGAGAGGCGAAGGCCGACGGCTTATGGGTATGGATTTTGCGCACAAAGCGGGCCGCGTGAATCTCGTCGTTCATGACCACCAGGACGCCCAGGCCGCTCGCCGTTGGGGCGCTGGCCACGCGGATGGCGGCCAGAAGGTTGGCGCCGCCATCGGCGCCCGGCAGGGTCGGGTTCCGCAGGGCGCCCGTCACGACGACCGGCTGCGCAAGGTCCAGCATCAGATCGAGCTGAAAAGCCGTCTCCTCAAGGGTGTCGGTTCCCTGGGTGACAACGACGCCGGCGGCCCCTTGGCTGGTGACCTCGCGAATGCGCTGGGCGACGTTGGCGATGGCGGCGAAGCTGAGTTCGCCGCTCGCCAATTGCAGCAGCCGCTCAGTGCGGATCGGCGGCATCCCCTCAGGTCGCCCGATCGAGGTCAGAAGATCGTCTGCCGTCAACGACGGCTCGACCAGGTCGGAGCCCGTTTGGCTCGGCATGGAGGCGATGGTGCCGCCCAAGGTTAGGATCGACACGAAGGGCGCGGAGGCTTTGGTCACCCGGAGCTCACTTAAAACCAGAGTCTGGCAAGGCGTCGCCGGGGATCGAGACGCTCATCAAACGGACCAGCATCAGGCCCCGGCCTCCACCGCCCCGCTGACGCCCTCTTCGGTCGATGAGATTACGTCCTTCGGGATCAGCAGGAGGATAGGCAGGATCAGGGCGTAAACCAACGTCGTGGCGATCACGCAATAGAGGAAGCCCTTGCTGGGATTGGCGTCATAGACGGCTGATCCAAAGGCGTCGCTGGCGCGCAGCGACAGCAGTCCGATGCCTTCCACCAACATCATGAGACTGCCTTGGAGCCCGCTGGGGCACGACCTCATGGTCAGGTCCGCGAAGGCGCAGACCGCCAGGCCGCCCATCAGCCCCATCGGCACGGCAAGCAGCAAGGCCTGATTTCCCGTGTGGATGAAGGCGAGCGGCACGAGTTGGGGCACGGTCACGATCGAGCCGATCCACATCAGGGTCTTCAGCTGCAGCCTCTTGCAGAGGAAGCCGTAGATCAGGAAGGCCGGAATGAAGGAGGCGGACACCAGGCCATTGAACTCGCCATAGACAGCGTCCGGGGCGTGCAGGGTGTTGCTCAGGTAAAACTGCATCGGGGTGTTCAAGCCCGGCGTGAATTGAAACAGGAATATGATCAGGATCGGCGGGTAGATTGCGCGATGCCTGGCCAGGCGTTTCAGATCGCCGACAAAGTCGAGGCCGCGCGCCTGGGGCTTATCATAGACCGTCGCGAAAACGGCTTTCGGCTTCCAGAAGCCGATCAGGCCTATCGGCGCCGTGATCGCCGCCATGACCCAGAATATCTGGGCATAGGTCAGATGCGCCGCGACAAACCCGCCGCCCACGCCAGCCACGAAGGTGCCCGCCATGGCGATGATCTGCCAAAGCGCGCTCAGTCGGCCTGACATGAGCTGTTCCTGGGCGGTCAGGGCCATCAGGCCTTGCGAGGCTGCCGCAATGAAGCGGAAGGCGGCCATCGCCAGCACCATCCCGACATAGAGGCTGACGTAGGAAAGGCGCAGTGCAGACAGGGTGAGGTAGATGAGCAGGGCCGCCGCCGAGAAGAGCAGAAAAAAGCCCCGATCGCGCAGGCCGAGTGGATTCCAGAGGTCTCGCGACAAGCCAAATACGAACGAGACGTAGATCGGGCCGGCGGTGAGCACCCGAAAAAGCGAAATCTGAGACGCTGTCGCGTGGAGCTGATTTTTCAGCATGTACGAGGTCGCAATATCCAGAAGATACGCGTGCGGTGAGGCGACGTAGATCAGGAAGGTGAGGATGCCAAAGTAGGCGAACACCGTTCGCCTCGAGTTCTCCTCGTCCGGCGGGTTTTTGGTCGTCGCCATCGTCCAGACATCCTCTTGTTGAGCCGCCGAGGCCTCAGAGTGAATTGATCCTACCGCGGGCTTTTGGCCCAGCTCCAACAGTCTGGCCCAGCGCATCGTGCGCCAGGCCAGACTCGACCGCGACCGGAGGGATCGCGACGGGGAGCAATGTGGACATCTTGTCGAGGTTCGACTAAGTGTCAACTTCTTAGGCGATGAAGCTGGAGTATGGCCCTGAGTGAGGCGTTGGAACCGCAGTCTGTGACCTATGATGACATCCTGGCGGCGGCGGTCCGGCTTGACGGTGTTGCGCATCGCACGCCGGTGATGACGTCGACCACGGCGAACCGCATCGCGGATGGCGACGTCTGGTTCAAATGTGAGAACCTTCAGCGGGCGGGGGCCTTCAAGTTTCGCGGCGCCTTCAACGCGATCGCCGCGCTGTCGCCGGCCGAGCGGTTGCGGGGCGTCATTGCCTATTCGTCCGGGAACCACGCCCAGGCGCTGGCGCTGGCGGGGCAGCTTCAGCAAACGGCCACGACGATCATCATGCCGAGCGATGCGCCGGTGGTGAAGGTCGAGGCGACGCGCGGCTACGGCGGCGAGGTGTTGTTCTACGATCGTTATAGCGAAAGTCGCGAGGAGATCGGCCGCAGGCTCGCCGCCGAACGGGGGTTGTCGTTGATCCCGCCTTATGACCATCCCCAGGTGATCGCGGGTCAGGGTACGGCGACCAAGGAACTGATCGAAGACGTGGGCCCGCTGGACCGGCTTTTCGTCTGCCTGGGCGGAGGAGGTCTGCTGGCCGGCGCCGCGCTGGCGGCCCGCCAGCTCTCTCCAGACTGCAAGGTGATCGGAGTCGAACCCGAGGCCGGCGACGACGGCCGCCAATCGCTTCGCGCCGGGCGTGTGATCCACATCCCGGCGCCCAGATCCATCGCCGACGGCGCGGTCGTGACTCATCTGGGCGCGGCGAACTTCCCCATCATCCGCGATCTCGTCGCGGACATTGTGACCGTGTCCGACGCCAGCCTTGTCGAAGCCATGCGGTTCTTCGCGGAACGCATGAAGCTCATCGTCGAGCCAACCGGCTGTCTTGCCGCCGCGGCGCTGTTTTCAAAGGCCCATCATGAGCCCGGCGAACGCGTGGGCGTGCTGTTGAGCGGCGGCAATGTCGATCTGGAGCGCTTCGCGAGTTTGCTTGGGAGTTCGGTGTGACGATGATTGTCATCACCGAGCGGCAGGTCGAGGAACTGGCCGACTACAACGCCCTCATAACCGCCATGGACGAGGTCTTCGCCGCCGGCGCGCGCGGTCAGGTCGAAAACTACCCCTTCGTGCGGTCGGAATTGCGCGATGGTGATGGGCTGTTCGGCGTGAAGTCGGGATGTAACTACGCCACCGGAGATCTTGGCCTGAAGTGCGGCGGCTATTGGAATGGCAATGCCGCCAGAGGGTTCGATAGGCATCAGTCGACCGTCCTGCTGTTGGATATCGAGACGGGGCGGCCCACGGCCCTGGTCGCGGGGAACAATCTGACGGCCTTGAGAACGGCGGCGGCGGCGGCGGCGGCGGCGCGTCAGCTCTCAGCTGAGACCGCGTCCCACGTCGCCATCCTCGGCACCGGCCGGCAGGCGCTCTTTCAGCTCAAGGCCCTGTGTCAGGTCCGGCCAATCCGCAGCGTCGCCGCCTGGAGCCCGACGCGGGCGCACGTCGATGACTTTGGGCGGCAGGTGCTGGAACTCGGCCTTGATTTCCAGGCGTTCGGAACCGCCACCGCCGCCGCTCGGGATGCAGACATCATCGTCACGGTGACGCCCTCGAAGGCGGCGATCCTGCATCTCGCCGATGTCGCGCCGGGCGCGCATATCAATGCCATGGGCGCCGACACTCAGGGCAAGCGCGAGCTCGCGGGCGATCTGATGGATGCCGCCCTGGTTTGGACTGATGATCTGCGGCAGGCCTGCGTTATCGGCGAGTGTCAGCATCTGTCGAACCCGACCTCGGCGATCGAAATCGGCCGTCTGTTGATCGGCGACGTCAATCAAGCGCGACGGCCCAAGGACATCACGATTTTTGACGGCACGGGCCTGGCATTGCAGGATCTGGCGGCGGCCAAGCTGATCATGTCGGCGGCCGTCGAGCGCGGATCGGCCCAGACCATCGCCTTCTAGAGGAGAGACATGCCATGACTGACGCCCTTGAGGCCCTCTCCCTGGACACCATCCGTCGTTGTCGCGCCGCCCTCGGCGAGGCGATCGTTCGGACGCCGGTTACGCCCTGGCGCGGCGAAGCCTGCCGAAGGCTGAGCGATCTGGGAACGGACATCTGGCTGAAGTTGGAGCCGTTCCAACGCACAGGCACCTTTAAGGCGCGCGGGGCGTTGAACAGCGTCCGCAACCTGTCGGAAGCCGCGCGAAGCAAAGGGATCGCCGCGGTAAGCGCCGGCAACCACGCGGTAGCCGCCGCCTTCGCCGCGCGGGAGGTGGGCGCGAGCGCAAAGGTCGTGATGATCAAGACCGCGAACGCGGCTCGCGTCGAGCGGGCCAAGAGCTACGGCGCCGAGATCGTGCTCGCCGACGATGGCCCAACCGCCTTCGCCATGGTCGCCGAAATTTGCAAAACAGAAGGACGGGCCATGGTGCACCCCTTCGAAGGCCCCGATGTAGCACAGGGTGCGGGAACCTTGGGCCTAGAGTTCGCCGAACAGGTTGAAGGACTGGACGCGGTGATCATAGCGATCGGCGGCGGCGGCCTGTGTGGCGGCTCTGCCGCGGCGATCAAGCAGTCGGCGCCCCAGTGCAAGGTTTACGGGGTTGAGCCCGAGGGCGCCAACTCGATGCAACGCAGCTTCCAGGCTGGTGAGCCGGTGACGCTGGCGTCCATCAGCACCATCGCCGACAGCCTGGCCCCGCCGATGGCGCTTCCCTACAGCTTTGCGGCCTGCCGCCGATATGTGGACGAGATCGTCACCGTAAGCGACGCCGAAATCCGCGGCGGCATGCTCGCCTTGTATGAGGATCTGAAGCTGGCGGTCGAGCCCGCGGCAGGCGCGGCGACCGCGGCCTTGCTGGGCCCGCTTGCCTCGCGTCTGGCTGGACAGAAGGTGGGGGTCGTGGTCTGCGGCTCCATCATCGATATAGAGTCCTTCTCCAATCATATCCGCTTGGCGGGCGCCTCGCCGTCGCGCTGATTGGCGACTGGGTCCGGCCAAAGCGATCACTCAAGGGAACGGCATGTTCAGCCTGCGTCGTACACGGTCGCTGTTCACGCGCGGCCTATGCAGTCTTCTGGCGCCAACCTTGATCGCCCTTTGGCCTGCCGCCCCAGCCAACGCGCAGACCGCGGCGGACATGGCGGTCCCCCGCTATGACCACATCTTCGTCATCGTCGAAGAGAACAAGAACTACGCCGAGATCGTCGAGGGCAAGCTGGCGCCCAACCTGGCCGCCCTGGTCAAGCGATATGGCAACGCCACTCGCTTCTACAGCGAGGTGCACCCCAGTCAGGCAAACTATGTCGCCCTGCTCGGCGGAGACACCTTCGGCATCCACGACGACGACGCCTTCTACTGCAAGCCGGGCGACCTGCGTCCGTTCTGCTATGGGGCGACCAAGCCTGGATATGTCGACCACACGGTCCATGCGCCCCATCTGGGCGACCAGCTTGAAGCCGTCGGGCTGAGTTGGAAGGGCTATTACGAGGATCTGCCGGCCCCGGGTTCTGATGCGATCTTCGCCGGAGCCGGCGGGCAAGCGGTCACCAATCCGCTGGAAGGGCTCTACGCCGCCAAGCACTCAGGCTTCATGAACTTCGCTTCCGTACAGGTTGATCCAAATCGTGCGGCGCATATCGTGGGATTCGACCAACTCGACGCCGATCTAGCCGCGGGCGCCCTGCCCAATTTCGCGCTGATCATTCCCAACCAGTGCAATGAAATGCACGGCCTCTATTTCCCGGGCATGCCGGCCGACTGCAATGCCATCAAATCGGCGCTGCTGATTCACCGGGGTGATGCTGAAATCGGCAGATTAATCGCCAAGCTGCAGGCGTCATCGGCCTGGAAGTCGAACGGCAACATGGCCATCGTCATTACCTTCGACGAGGATTCCGCGGGCAGGCGCGACAGCTGCTGCGGCGTGACGCCAACCGCCATCTCGAACTTTGGCGGCGGACGCATTCCGACCGTGGTGATCACCAACCATGGGCCGCGCGCCGTCGCCGATGACACACCCTACAACCACTATTCGCTGCTGCGCACCATGGAAGACGCCTTTGGAATCAAACAGCATCTGGGCCATGCGGCCGAGACCGACCGGGGTGTCGTCCCAATGAGCAAGCTGTTCGCCCGACGACGTTTGTTCGGGGGTCTGCTCGGCGGCCTAAGGGCAGCCTTTACCTCCAAACGTGAACCTTAGGCCACCGGAGTTCCGCTAACGGCGCCTTAGACGCGAAACGGCCAGTGGCCTGACCGGCGAGGTCTGACTCCTAGCTGACCTTCATACACGTCCGCTTAAGGTTGCGTGGGATGTGCGGCCCCCCGGCTCGTTCCCCGAACGTGATGATCTGACGACGAAGCGTCGCGCATCCACTGCGCGCTCGAGTTGTTGACGCAACGCCTTGCCTATCAGAACGGGCCGCGCGATGTTGCGGACGGGTGAGGCCGGGCGACAGGCCATGATGGGGCTCGGTTTCCAGCGACCGCCCCACGTGCGAAGGAGCAGTTGGCCTCTTTCGGCCGCGAGAATGGGCATCAGCACCAGTCGGCCGAGTTCCATCCTTCTGCGGAGACGGAGTTCAAGCTGTTTGGATCCCGACGTCGCTTTTCGGGTGTCCACGGGAATAGCTATGCCATTAGGGCCAGGTAACCAGTCTGTTGGCCCTTTTGACTCCGCGTATTCACGGAACGAGAGCTTCCTTGCGATGTCGGTCCGTTCGCCTGCGTATTTCGCCTCGGGATACGCCAGCGTGGCTATGACCATCGGTGCGCGCAGGGACTGCGGATAGTCCGACACCCTCTTACGCATCTCTCTTCCGTGCCGGCTGGACTTCAAATGCGGGCGGGTCTGGATCACCGATGAGGCGGGCAGGGCGCTGGTTACCCGGACCGAGCCGGACCAGACGCTTATAAGCGCTCTCCAAAATGCTTATAAACTGCTGGCCGGCGGGCCCCAGGTTCCGACCATGGGCCGTCCCGAAGACCTGATGATTACATCCATCCCAAAGCGTCCCTACGACCGCTATCTCAGCCGGCTGGCCTTCCTTGCCCCCGACATTCAGACCGCGATCTTGGAGGGGCGCCAGCCCCACACCTTGAGTCTCGCGAGACTGATGGAGTCTCCCATCCCCCCACTCTGGGAGGACCAGCGCAGGGTGTTCGGGTTTCCCTGCTGATCGGGGTACTGCGAGGATTCCCAAGTTCCCTGTTCCGCGGCGCCCGATTCCCTGCTCGGTCTTGAGCAGGGAATTTGCCGTTGCGAGGACTCTAAGTGTCTTTCGGGGCTGAATAATTTCTGCGGCCGCAGATCTGATGTGAGCATTCAGAGGCCGATTTTTGTGAAATTCCCTGTAGATTTCCCTGTTAACAGGGAAACTTACCTAGATCGCAGACGCGCGGAGATAGTCCCTGCCCACGGCCGGCCAATGGCGGCTATCGGAGTGACTTATTCAGGGGTCTGGGTTAGTTTGGACGGGATTAGTCCCGTGGTGTCGGGGACTTGCCGCCGACGGCGTCCTACAGAGATATACTGAGGGACTGCCTGGCGGTGAGAGAGGGATTCGAACCCTCGTTAGGGTTTCCCCTAAACACGCTTTCCAAGCGTGCGCCTTCAACCACTCGGCCACCTCACCCCATGGCGCGGCCCTGGGGCCCCGTTCGGGAGGCGCGAAATATACTGATGAAGCCCGTTTGGACAACTTTTTCCGCAAGCCGTGGCGATCTTTCTTGCGGACGACTACCTTAGGGGCCTGACCCAAGGAGGCGCACCATGCTGTTCACCCGCAAATCGCCCGAGATGCCCACCGCGGAAACCGCGCTGAAGGGACGGCCCGACGCCATCCCCACCGCCCGCGATCACTACGTCAACGGCCGCCCGCTTAAGGGCCCCTATCCCGAGGGCGCCGAGCAGATCGTGCTGGGCCTCGGCTGCTTCTGGGGCGCTGAGCGCATGCTGTGGAACCTGCCGGGCGTCTGGGTGACGGCGGTGGGTTATGCCGGCGGCATCACGCCCAACCCGACCTACGAGGAAGTTTGCTCCGGCCGCACCGGCCACACCGAGGTGGTTCTGGTGGTGTTCGACCCCAAGGTCACCAGCCTGGACGCCATCCTGAAGGCCTTCTGGGAAGGTCACGATCCCACGCAAGGCATGCGCCAGGGGGGCGACATCGGCACCCAGTATCGCTCTGCCATCTACACCAACGCGCCCGAGCAGGCCCGCGTCGCCGAAGCGTCCAAGGCCGCCTTCACCAAGGCCCTGGGCTCGGCCGGCTTCGGCGCCATCACCACCGAGATCGCCCCGGCGGGACCCTTCTATTTCGCCGAGGACTATCACCAGCAGTACCTGGCCAAGAACCCCGGCGGCTATTGCGGCCTGGGCGGCACCGGCGTGTCCTGCCCGATCGGCGTCGGGGTCGGCGCCGGGTGAGGCAGGAGGCTTTCGACGCCCTTTGCCTTTCCTTGCCGGCGGCCACCTACGTCAATCAGTGGGGCGGCAGCCACGTCTACAAGGTTGGCGGTAAGGTGTTCGCCATTGCGCCCAACTGGGCGGCCAAGCACGGCGGCCAGGCCTATATCTTCAAGGTCTCGGATATGGCGTTCGAGATGTTGATCGAGCACGGCTTGGCTCATCCCGCGCCCTATCTGGGCCGGTCCAGCTGGGTGCAGCTGAACGCTGTCGACAGCCTGGATGATGGCGACCTAGCAGCCTACATCCGCCAGGCCCATGCCTTGATTTCCTACCGCTTGACGCGCGCGGCCCGTCGGGCGTTAAATTTGGAAAATTAAGACGAGGAAACGCAGCTTTTTCGCCGCTCGATACGTTCGCGCAAAAGGCCCAGTTGGGGGTGTGAAGATGCTCCAGAAGTTCTTGAACTCGGCCATCAAGTCGGGCGACCTGACGGTGGTCTATCCGGATGGCAAGGTGCAGCGGTATGGTGACGGAACCGGGCCAGGGGTCACGATCCGCCTGACCCGCAAGGCGATCCGCCGCATCGCCATCAGTCTCAGCCTTGGTCTCGGCGAGTCCTATATGGACGGCGACCTCAGTTTCGAGCGGGGCGACATTTTCGACCTGATGGAGTTGGGCGGCCGCAACCTCGGCCTGCGCCCGCCGCCGGGCCGGCGGCCCTTCAGCCAGGCCGTCACCTGGATCGCCCGCCATCTGCAGGAGCTGAATGACCGCGCCGGCGCCCGCCGCAACGTCCATCATCACTACGACCTGTCCTACGACCTCTATCGCCGCTTCCTGGACGAGGACATGCAGTATAGCTGCGCCTACTTCGCCCGGCCCGACATGAGCCTGGAGGAGGCGCAGGTCTTCAAGAAGGCCCATATCGCCGCCAAGCTGCGGCTCGAGCCGGGCATGAGCGTGCTGGACATCGGCTGCGGCTGGGGTGGGCTGGCCCTGACCCTGGCGGAGGACTACGGCGTCAAGGTCCACGGCGTAACCTTGTCCACCGAACAGCTGGCCGTCGCCGAGCGGCGCGCCAAGGAGCGGGGTCTGGCTGACCGGGTCCGCTTTACCCTGACCGACTACCGCGACCTGCGAGGCCCCTTCGACCGCATCGTCTCGGTGGGCATGTTCGAGCACGTCGGAGCCCCCAACTACCTGGCCTATTTCGAACAGGTCCGCGATCTGCTTGGACCCGACGGGATCGCCCTGATCCATTCCATCGGTAGAGCCGACCCGCCGGCGGTCACCTCGCCCTTTATATCCAAATACATCTTCCCCGGCGGCTCGATCCCGGCCCTATCGGAGGTGACGGGAGCTGTGGAGCAGAGCGGGCTTTGGACCACCGACATCGAGATCCTGCGCCTGCACTACGCCGAGACCCTGCGTTGCTGGCGCGACCGGTTTCTGGCCCAGCGCGGCGCGGTCAAGGAGATGTACGACGAGCGGTTCTGCCGCATGTGGGAAGTCTATCTGGCCATGAGCGAACTCAGCTTCCGGGCCGGCTCGCACATGGTGATCCAGATCCAGCTGGCCAAACATGTGAACGCCGCGCCGATCGTGCGCGACTACATGGTCGACAATGAGCGGGCCGCGACCCGGCCGGTGTTCGCCCGCCGCCAGATGCGCGCCTGACGGTCGGCTAGCCGACATTCGCCGCATCCAATCATCGAGCTTCGCGTTGTGATCGCGTCGCGCCCATGCGCGTGTGCGATTTGAAGGAGTGCGATCATGCGCAAGCTCATTCTTGCTCTCAGCCTCGCGGCGACCGTGGCGGCGCCGACCTTGGCGGCCGCCAGCGGCTGCGAGGAACGCGCCGAACACCGCCGCGTCGCCGGCACCATCCTGGGCGGCCTGGCCGGCGCGGTGATCGGCAACCAGGTCAGCCATGGCGGCGGCGCCCTGGTCGGCGGCATCGGCGGGGCGGTGGTGGGCAACCAGCTCTCGCGCACCAGCTGCGACCACTATTACAGGCGCCGCGCCTACTATCCGCAGCCGGCCGCCTACTACGGCCCCGCTCGACCCCCGGGTGTTCCCGCCGGCGCTCATTGCGGCTGGCATGACCAATCCTTCTATGACGCTCACGGCAACCTCGTTCACCAGCAGGTCCAAGACTGCCGTTAAGGCGGCGTGGCAGGAGACACCAAGATGATCAGACGCATTCCGGCCATGGCCGTCCTCGTCCTGGCGGCCGGCGCCCTGGGCGCCTGCCATCGCGGCGGCCAGGCCTATGGCCCGGTGAATGGCAATCTGTGCCGGGCCTTCCATACCGACTCCAGCCCGCTCAACACCAACGACCCGGCCGCCGTGTTCGACGACTGCCTGCACCGCTGGGCCTACAGCCTGGCGCCGTCGCGCGACCAGGCCGATGTGGTGGCCAGCGCTGTCAGCGCCGCCTGTTCGGCCGGCCTCACCCGCTGGAACCAGCAGACTCTCAGCCAGCAGGCGCAGCCTGAGACCCAGCCCGGCATGCCGCCCGCCCCGGCGCCGGATCAGCAGCAGGCCACCGACCTGACCACCGGCCAGCCCACCGACATGATGACCGCCCGCGCCCAATTCGCCCAAAGCCGCGCCCTCTTCTATGTGGTCGAGGCCCGCGCCGGCGGCTGCTCGCCACCGCCCGGCAAACCGCCCGCCAACGAGCCGTAGCCAACACGGTCCTCATCCTGAAGCGCCCGCGCAGCGCGCCTCGAAGGCCGCAACGGCCGCTGGATTGCGTCCTTCGAGGCTCGACGCGTCGCGCCGAGCGCCTCAGGATGAGGATCGCCTATTGGCCGCTTCCGAAGGACCCCGTCCATGACTTACCGCCTCTACTACTGGCCGAGCATCCCGGGCCGCGGCGAGTTCGTCCGGCTGGCGCTGGAGGCCGCCGGCGCCAGCTACATCGACATGGCGCGCGGCAAGGGCGAGGGGCAGGGCGTGCCGGCCATGATGGCCCTCATGGGCGACAAGAGCCTGGCCCATCCCCCGTTCGCGCCGCCCTTCCTGGTCGATGGCGACATCATGATCGCCCAGGCCGCAAACATCCTCTTCTATCTGGGTCCAAAGCTGGGCCTCGCGGCCAAGGCCGAGGCCGACCGGCTGTTCGCCAACCAGTTGCAGCTGACCATTACCGACCTGGTGAAGGAGGCGCACGACACCCACCACCCGATCGCCGGCAGCCTCTACTATGGCGACCAGAAGCCGGAGGCGAAGCGGGCCTCCGAGCTCTTCCGCACTGAGCGCATCCCCAAATTCCTCGGCTATTTCGAACGCGTCCTGGCCGCCAACCCGGCTCCAAAAGAGAATGGCGACGCCTGGCTGGTGGGCGCGGCCATGACCTATGTCGACCTCGGCGCCTTCCAGGTCATCGAAGGCCTCCGCTACGCCTTCCCCAAAGCCATGGCCGCCCAAGAACACGCCTGGCCCAAACTCATCGCCCTGCACGACCGCGTCGCCGCCCACGACAAGGTCGCCGCCTACCTGGCCTCCGAGCGCCGCATCCCCTTCAACGAGGACGGGATTTTCCGGCGCTATCCGGAGCTGGACGCGGGCTGAGGCGGCGAGCCTACGGCGACCTCACCCCAAATGGCAGTTGCGGGGGCGGGCGCCGAACGCGCGCCATGAGACGATCGAACAACTCTCGCCGCCGAAGCGAGTCTGGCGCGGGCGGGAAAGGGTCCTTCGCGGCCTCCACCAAAAGCTCGCGGATCCAGGCCTTGGTCTCCGGAGGATGCGACTCGGAGGTGCACCAGTGATCGAGCAGGGGGAGCGCGCTGTCCAATCCGTGAGACTTGGCGGCCACGAACAGCATGGCCAAGGGGTTTTGCGATGCTAGCCATCGTTGACCCATCGGTTTCATATAGGCCATCGCCCATTGCAGGGCCCGGTGGGGACCCGCCGGCATCGCGCAGACGTGCCAAAACGCGTCGGCCGTCTGCACCGCGGGCAGCAGGACCTGCATCATGTCCCGCTTGATCGGGCCCGGGCCGTTCCTGTGAAATAGATCCAGATGGTTTTGCGGAGGATAGGCGTTTATGTCCGGCAGAGCCTGCGCGGCGGATGCATGCCAAGCTAGCACAT
>Ga0302314_10004357_pt1 | contig 26049 bp, 27 predicted proteins | sample III_Palsa_N2_3_FD_200533 | JGI IMG/M metagenome (GOLD analysis project Ga0302314, IMG submission 200533) | Peat permafrost microbial communities from Stordalen Mire near Abisko, Sweden - III_Palsa_N2_3 | ecosystem: Environmental > Terrestrial > Soil > Palsa > Peat permafrost | place: Sweden...
TCACTCCAGGGGTGCACTCCAAGTATTGTGTCCCCGGAATCCGGAATACCTCCCCGGAATTAAACCCCGGCTACGCCATCGCCATCACGCTTCGGCGCTGATTCCCCGATACAAGGGGACCTCAGTGTAGAGCCGCCATGGCAGGCGCGGCCGCCGCCGCGCGCAGGAGCGACACCCATGGATGAGACCCAAGAACTGATCCAGCTTTGCGTGCGCGCGCTCGCCGCGCAGATGATCGCAGCGCCTGGGATCGAACTGCACATGACGCGCAACTGTGTTCTGGGTCTGACCGACGAGCCCCTCGCCGACTTCAATCGGCTGACCCTAGGCGCCGATCCCGACGCCGAGGGTTTCCTCGTTCGATCCGTGGCGCGGGCGAAGGAACGCGGTCGGCCGCTCGCGGCCGTTATGAGCCCCCGTGTGGCGCAGAGCCTTGCGACGGTCGCGACACGGCTGGGCCTCAAGGCCGTCGGCACTACGCCGCTCATGGTGCTTCGCCCGGATGTTCCTGTTCAACCGAGCCGGCCCACCCACATCGTTCGCGCGCTCGGCCGGGAGCTGGCCGGCATCGCAGGCGATCTGATCTCCGCCGCCTTCGACACGCCACGGGATGTCGTCGCCAGGTATATCGATGTCTGCATGACCGAGACCGCGGGCGTGGAGACCTATATCGCCTGGGGCGACGAAGGACCCATGTGCACCGTCTCCGTGACCCCAACGGGCGACACGGGAGGGATCTCGCTTATGGCCACCCCGCCCCAGCACCAACGTAAGGGCATGGGCCGCGCCCTGCTGAGCCAGGTGATAGACGACTATCGGCGTCGCGGCATGAGGCGCTTCCACCTGGGCGCTACCGAAGCAGGGCGGCCGCTCTACACAAGCCTCGGCTTCGAGCTGGTCGCCGATCTCTCGGTCTGGGTTTTGGAGCCGCCCGCCCTGGCGTCGGGCTAGAGTGTTTGGGAGACAGCGAGTTCGGCGTCCCCTGCGGGTCGCTTTGCGAAGGTGTCAGCGCGTGAGGTCGGTGCGACACCGTCGGGGTCACGGAAAGGGGCTGCTCTGCTAAGAATCTACCATGTGTCTGGCACGCGGTCGGTGCGACCGATCTGGCTTTGCTACGAGTTGGGCCTGACGATCGAGGTGACGGCGATCGACTTTGCGCCCGCGTTCAGAGACACGGCCGAGTGGCGCGCGATTAGCCCCGCAGGCAAGGTCCCGTGCTGACGGACGACGGGCTGACCATGTTCGAGTCCGGCGCGATGCTGGACTACATCCTGGACCGATATGGGGAGGGGAGGATGCGTCCGCCGCCAGGCACGGCGGCAAGGGCTTTGCACCAGCAATGGAGCTGGTTCAGCGAGGCGACATTGCTCCGTCCGCTGGGCGTCAATGGCTTCCTGCGGCGCCGCGCGGAGGACATCTCAGCCGTCGCCCTAGACAAGACGCGAGACTGCATCGCCGTCGTTGACGCCGCTTTGGCGGGTCGCGACTTTCTGCTTGGCGACGAGTTTAGCGGGGCCGATGTGATGATGGGCTATTCACTGGCTCTGCTCGACAGTCTGCAAATGGTGGAAGCCGATCGATACCCCATGGCCGCCGCCTACCTGCGCCGACTGAAGGCGCGCGACGCGTTCGTCCGGGCCACTGGCCTCTAGTTTTCGAGCCTTCCCGCGCCACGCGGCCGAGCACTGGCGTCGACGGGCCGTTCGAACGTTGAGCGCCGGTCGGACACCCAGACTTCCGCCTTCAGCTTGGACATCTGTTCTCCTCGTCGAGAACTGTCCCTACTTTCCCTGTCTCATCTCAGGGTTCACTCCAACTTCCAGCGGGATAGGTGAATATTGCTCGTGTCCCCGTAATTCGCCGTAATTCGCCCACCCGCCCGCTGGCTCCGGCTTGCGGCGCGAGCGGCCGAAAGGGCGTTACGCCGTTAGCTGGCTAGGACAAAGTGGACGCTGGCGTTATGGGGCCGGAAGCGTGTGAAATGACGTCTAAGGCGCCGGGGGTCTGGCAAAGCACGTCAGCGTCTTCCAGTGAAGGTTGAGGGCGTTCACGCTGGTGAGCGTCAACAGGGGGTGTGCGTGCGGATTTGTTTTTTGGTGGCCGCGATTGCGGCGGTTGCGGGAGGGGCCGCCGCCGCCTCTCGGGATGTGCAATATGGACCGCCGCCGCAATGGCTGGCGTCAACGCCAACCCCAACCACCACCGCGTCCCCTGATGGCGACGCACAGCGGTTGTCGTTGGCCGCCCAGACCGCCGCCGCCGCCGGGCGTGCGGTCGAGGCCCTGGCGGATCTGGACCAGGCTGTTGCGCTTGAGCCGGAGAGCGCGGCGCTTCTCAAGAGCCGCGGGGCCGTGCTCAGCGGCTTGGGGCGCCACGAAGCGGCGCTTGCGGACTTCGACGAGGCATGGCGGATCGACCCGCTGGACGCCTCGGTGCGAAGCGCCCGAGCGCAGGAGCTTCGTGCTACGGGACGAACCGAGGAGGCCGATCTATTCGGTGGATGAGGTTCTCCGGCGCTTTGTGGCCTGCCCTCGCTCACACCACGAACGGGATCAGCCGTGGGCGCACCCGACGGGCGTAGTCGGCGTAGCCCGGCCCGTTGGCGCGCAGGTGTGCTTGCCCGATGACGATGCGGCCCACCGTGGCGAACCGCGATCGCCGCCGGAGGCAAAAAGATTCAACGCAGAGGCCGCGGGAGGCGCGGAGGACGCTGAGAAGAGGCCGAGTCCCTCTGCCGCGCCGCCTCAGCGGGCCTCCGCGGTTATACTTTGGTGCGCCTGCCACGGGCGTGCGGCTGATGGGTTTGAAGGATTTGACACTAAGGGCACGAAGGACACGAAGGCGCGCTTCGCGCGCTGGAAGTCGGCGACAGTCGTGGGGATTGGCTGGGCGCGGAGCGCCCCTTCGTGTGCTTCTCTTCCTTCGTGAGCTTCGCGTTTCCCTTGGGACCTTGCAGGCAAGCGCCAGCTTCGGCCCCCTATTCCCGGCGCAGGATCTTCTCCGTCAGCAGCGTGCCCCACCATTGCGCCTTAAAGTCGCGACGGATGGCGGCGGGGTCGTAGTCCGGGCTGGCGGCCCAGTCTTCGAGCGAGAGGCCGAGCGGCTCGATTTCCACCAGATAGCGCTCGAAATAGTAGTCCAGCACGCCGGTGAGGCCGGCGCGGGCGTGGCCGAAGCGGGGGTGCAGCTGGCGCCTGGCCTTGGCGATCGGCTGGCCCTTGCGAAAGTGCATGTAGAGCACGCTCATCAGCCCGGCCCGGTCCGCGCCCGACTTGCAATGCATCAGGGCCGGGTATTCCAGACCCTCGAACAGCGCCCGGGCGCCGAGAATCTGTTCGCGGCTGGGCACGTCGCGTGAGGCGACCACATAGTTCACCTGCTTCAGGCCGTAACGCCGGCAGGCCGCGTCTTCCAGCATGTGGTGGCTGTCGCGACCGCCACGCAGGTTGACGATGGTGCGGATGCCGCGGTCGCGCCAGGCCTTGAACTGGAAAGGCCAGGGCTGGGCGGCGCGCACCATCTCGTCGCTGATCCAGTGTGCATTCAGGTAGGCCAGGCGAAAATAGGCGTGGTCGTTCCAGACGTAGTGCGCGTAGGCGGCGCGCCGGTCGCGGGCCGTTGAAAGATTAAACTCGCGCGTCATCCATAACCTCGACTGGTCAGCGGCGCTTGGTAGAGCGCGCCGCTCGCCTAGGCAAACCGCGCGCGGGGTCGTAAAGGCTGGTTCCAATCCTCACCATGGGACGCGCGTTCCTGCCGCCGGGCACGACGGACGACCTCGAAGCCATCGCCTGAAGAGGCGCAGCGGCGGATTTCATTCGATGAGCGCGTGGAGCCGGTCCACCGGGAAGCATCTCAGGCACGTCGCCATCTTCGCCCTGGTGGTGGGGCCGGCGCTGTGGTTCGCGCCGATTCCCACCGCCCTGCTGCTGCTCTGTGGGTCGATCGACATGAGTCGGCACCGCAAGATCACCCTGACGCTGATCGAGGAATATTTCACCGGCCGCGGCGTGCTGACCTGGCTGCTGTCGCCGGTGAACCTTCTCACCGACCTGTTCGCGCTGCGGCTGGCGCGGCCGATCGAACTTGCGGACCTGCCCGCCGAGTGCCGCCGCGAGATCGAGACCTGCGTCGCCGCGTTTCTCGAAAACGGCGAGCGCATCAAGCAGGCCGTGCAGCCCCACATCGCCGGCGACGAGCGGGTGATGCAGAGCTTCAAGTGGTTCAACCGCAAGATGCCGTCCGAGCCCAAGATCGCGGCGTTCGAGCAGGACTTCCGCTATGTGAAGACCATCGCCGTCTCCACCTTCGCCGGCCGCAAGCGCACCTCGTGGCACTTCGGCCCCCAGCGCCTGACCCTGCGCGTGCTCCGGACCCTGGAGCCGGTCGAGAGCGACCAGGTGTTCATCGGCGTCGACGACCACGTGCACTACTGGAAGACGCAGCCGCTGTTCATCTTCGACGACACCATGTTCCACCAGTCGGTCAACAACATCGACGTGGCGCGCTACTGCCTGTTCATGGACATCGTACGGCCCAGCCACTTCCAGGCCGGGTTCGACGCGGCGATCACGGGCATGAGCCTGCTGGCGGGCTCGTTCCGCAGCCTGTTCTACAAGAACTGGTCGTTCCGCTGAGCGGCGCCAGGTCTCAGGCCGCGGCGGCCGCCTCCGTCGCGGCGGTCAGCCGGCGCTTTGCTTCCGCGTACTGGTCGGCCGGCAGCGGGCCTTTCCTGGCGGCGGCGACATTGTCGGCGAGATGCTTCGGGTTGGCGGTGCCGACGATGGTGGTGGTCATGTCCGGATGGCTGAGCGTGAAGCGCAGCATGAATTCCATCCGGCCCAGTCCGTCCAACACCGCGTCAAGGCCGGCTTCGTCCCAGAGGTCGCGGCGTTTGGCGTAGGTCTGGCGGAAGCGCTCCGGCAGCCGCTCCAGCGCCTGCGCCTCGCTGACCGGCACGCCGCGCGCCACGCCGCCGCGAACGATCGTCCCTGCGCCCGCCGTGGTCGCGTCGTGGATCGACGCCTCGTGCTCGCGCTCCAGCGCCGAATAGGGGATCTGGAAGGCGTCGAACACGCCCATGGCGATGTGGTCGGTCAGGTTCGGCAGCACGCCGGACATGCCGATGAAGCGCACCTTGCCCTCGCGCTGCAGCTCGATGAGCTCGGCCACCGAGTCGTTCGCCTCCAGTTCGGCGCGGCTGGGGCTGATGTGGAACTGCACCAGGTCGATGTGGTCGGTCTTCATCCGCCGCAGGCTCTGTTCGACCCCGGCGCGCACGTTGGCGCGGGTGAACACATGCGGCGGCCGCTCGCCCGGCGGCGGATCGATCGGACAGCCGCATTTGCTGGAGAGGAAGAACTCCGAGCGCCGGTGCGAGATGAATTCGCCGATCAACTCTTCGGACGCGCCGTAGTCGGGCGACGTGTCGATCAGGGTGATGCCGGCGTCGAGCACGGCGTTGAGGATCGTCTTGGCCTCGTCGGGCGCCAGGTCGCGACCCGGCATCCCGGGTCGCGCGCCGCGCAACTCCATCGCGCCGTAAGCCAGCTTGGTGACCGTGGCGCCGGTGCGGCCGAGGGTCGAGGTGGGAAGGTCGGACATGGCAATGCTCCCTTTGAAATTAGCTCACGCAATGCCGGCCATCTTGAGCCCGAGAGGCGCGTTGGCGAAGCGCGAATGCGATGGCCAGCCGCCATCTCCCTGCCAGGCGTTTCGAGCGGCAAAGATCGGTCCCAACCTCCCGCCGGCGGTTGCCGCCTACATAATAGTCGAGAGTTTCGGCCCCGATCTATTCCGTGGAAAAAGGTGCATTTTGCTCAAAAATCGAGTTCGCCTGGGATTCGGCCGCTTTAGCCTAAAGCTCCGGGCACAAGTTCCGGGGACACAATACTTATCCCACCTCGGCAGCGTCGGCGACAATTAAGTATTGTTTCCCCGGAATTCCCGGCGGCCATGGCATTCGCGCTGCCGCCTTCGGATCGCTCTGACTGAGTTCGCTCCTTAGTCGTGGGCGGTTGCGAGGGAGTTGGCGCGAACGGTGGTCGCCCGGGCGAGCAGATTGTCGGCGCCGTAGCAGAAGATCGCCGCCGCATCGCCGAACGCGGCCAGCACCCGCTCGCGCATCGCGGCGAAGGCGTCATCGCTCACGGCTAGCCGGCGCATCGCGGCATGGTCGACGATGTCGCTGTCCGGACGATGGAACATCTGCCTGAGTTCGAAGCGCGTGACGCCACTGTCCAAACCCCAGCGGATCAGGTCGTCCACCTGATCGATGTTCGCGGTGGTGACCGTGGTCATGGTCTGGATCCCGATCGCTGGGCAGTGCTCGCGAAACGCGGCGATGTTGCGCCGAATTCTGTTCAGACTCGCCCCATCACGAAGTTGACGGTGCGTCTCGGCGCTGACGCTGTCCACCGAGACGGTCAGCAGATTGAGGCCGGCCGCAGCCATCCGGGCGTGATCGTGCCGATGCAGGAGCAGCCCATTGGTCTGTAGTCTAAAGACAGACCGCGGTCGCGCCGGCGATTCAGCAACGGCTTCCATGAAATCGGAAAGCCGTCGGTCGAGCGTCGGCTCCATGATGCAGCCGATCTGGAAGCGCTCCAGGCCCAGCACGCGCTCGCTGACGAACCGCCGAAACACCTCGAGGTCTATGACCTCGTCCGAGCGCGGAATGTGGCAATAGACACAGTGCAGATTACAGGTGTTGTTCGGATCCAGCTTGATCATCTGGTACGCAGCGGGCGCCCCACCCAGAATCGCGGCGGCCGTTTGGACGTTCAACTGCACCGCGTCCGGCATGGGTCATATCGCTCAATCGCTCTCGCCAACGGTGGGCGCCGCGGCGCACGTCGTCAAGCCGTCGCTCCGAGGTCACCAACACCCTCGTACCGCCCTCAGTCGATCCCCGGCACCGGGTAGCTGCGGCAAAGTTCCTCCGTCTCCGCCTTCATCTTCGCCAGTCCGCCCTCGTCGTCCGGCGCGCGCAGCGCCTTGACGATCCATGCCCCGATCCGCTGCATGTCGGCCTCGCCCATGCCGCGGGTGGTGCAGGCCGGGGTGCCGAGGCGCACGCCCGAGGGACGCACGGGCGGCAGCGGGTCGTCGGGGATCACCTGCTTGTTGGCGGTGATGCCGATCTTGTCGAGCGCCTCCTGGGCGACGCCTTGGTTGGGTCGGTCACAATTGAGTATTGTGTCCCTGGAATTCCAACTGGAATTCCCAAGCAGCTTCCGGGCCTGCGCGACCTTCCATCTGGTCCACACCAACAGAGAACTTGGCCAGATGCTGAACGGAGTGAACCCCGTTGCCCATTTTGCAGAAATTGACGGCCGCTGAGTCGATTGCGTTGCTCGATATCTGCAGATGCTCGATCGGCACGCGGAGGCTGGCGGTTCACGCGGCGTGTTCACCCCAGTCCTGTCGTCAGACTAGTCGCGGCGCTCAAACAGTCGTCGCTAACGGGGTGGCGCGGTGCTATCGCTTGCTTGATGGCCACCGCCCCAAACCTAAGTAAAATGCTAGCGGACGCCGTCTATCCGGACGCGGAATTAGATCGGCGACCCGTTCTCGCGACCGACGCGCGAGACAAGGCGGCCATTCTGGAATTGGCCCGTCACATGGTCGATGAACCGGAGGCGGTGCTACCCAGATTTGTCGAACTGGCGATGGAGATCGGTGGCGGGGTGTCGGCAGGGCTGAGCCTTTACGAAGGCGGACCCGGCGCCGGCGTCTTCCGCTGGCGTCACTTGCACGGGTCATTGTCGGCGTTCGAGGACGCGCTGACGCCAAGGGATTTCAGTCCCTGCGGTGTCACGCTCGATCGCAGAGCGCCCGTTCTCACGGTGCATTCAGAGAGGGCCTATGGCTGGATTTCCGATGTGAACATCATCCTCCCGGAGGTGCTGCTGATTCCGCTCTTCGTGGGAGCGTTCGAGCCTTTGGGCACGCTCTGGGTGGTGTCCAATACGCGAGGTCACTTCCACAGAGGTCATGCTCAATCACTGACAGAGTTGGCCACCTTCGTCGGGATCGCGCTGCGGATGATCTCGTCCGAGCAAGCGCTGGCGACAGCGCTCGAAGAGCAGTCGTTGCTCGCCAAGGAGATGAACCATCGCGTCAAGAACCTCTTCGCCATTACCGATGGGATGATACGCGCCAGCGCGAGTGGCGCAGCGAGCAAGGAGGAGCTGGCTGATGGACTCTCCGGCCGCCTTCATGCGCTCGCGTCGGCACACTCCCTGGTTAGCCGTCACCTGAACGAGGTCGGTCGGTCGCCGCGAGCTTCCGATTTCCATTCGGTGTTGGATGCTGTCCTGAAGCCCTACGACCGCCGGGCAAGCGGCCGGTCAGTTTTTGAGGCGGACGGTCCTATCGTCAGCTGCGGTGATCGCGCAATCAATGGCGTTGCCTTGACCTTCCACGAGTTGGCCACAAACGCGGCTAAGTACGGCGCTCTTTCCGTGCCGACGGGGACTGTGGCGGTGCGCTGGGAGAAGGACGGCGAGGACCTGATTGTCACCTGGGTGGAACGCGGGGGACCCGCAGTCTCGGCGCCGAAGGCGAACGGCTTTGGCGGCGCGTTGCTGCACAACACCGTAACCCGCCAATTCGGAGGCGTCGTGAAGCACGACTGGAAGACGAGCGGATTGGCAGTGACGATCAGGCTTCCTCTGGAGCAGGTTACTGCCTGAAAATGTCGGGCGCGTTTGCTCGGGGCATGGCGCCAAAGGCGACTTTCGAAGCCTCCCGCGTCCGGAAGGGCAACCAACTGCCTAGCCGAGTTCGCTCGCTGTGACGCCTCCCGTCTCCGCTTCCTCAGTCTCTTCGGGCGGAAGGCTTGTCTCCTGCACGTCCTTGATGGCCTCCAACATGACCTCCGGATTGGCTGGCTGAGCCATCGCCACCGCCTCGGGATCGTACCGATTGATAACTTGCGGCATGTCCCGACGAAGCTCTTCAAGCAGCTCAATCACCTTCGCGGTTTTCTGCTCGTTGGTGATGACCAGTTCAAGATTCAGCTGCTCCCGCAATTCGCTCAGTTCGTTCTCCCGGCGCTGCGTGCTCAAGATGAAGACGGTGATGTAGAGCGCCAAAACCCCGGCTGCGCCCTGCAGCCAGTTGAATGGCGGGGCATCGAGCACGGAAAAATGCAGCTGCCCTGCGAGGATGTTGCCGCCCACCCACAACAAGAGAACAACTGTCAGACCACCGACGAATGTGGTTCTGCCCACAAACGCCGTCAGGCGCTCTACCGCGTGCTGGAGCGGCGTCGCGTTTCGACGATGCTCCGCCTGAAGCCTGGCGATCGCCTGGATCGTCTCTTCGATGTGTGTCGGTAGGATGGGCGTGGGGTCGCTCATGGCTGCTGATCCCGGCAGTAGTTGGCTCAGAGGCACCAGCAATCCCCGCTAAAGGCGTGCAGCGCCGTCCGACGAATAAAGGCGAGGCAATCCATAACGGCCACCGCTGGAATCCGATCCGAGACCGCACGGGTTGGCACGCCAACGACGGAAGTCCAACCCGAACAAGTGCGTACCGGCGCGCATCCCGGGCATGACGCGAACGTCCGCTACGGCAGCTTCCAGGCTGTCAGCCCCCGCCCTCAGTCGATCCCCGGCACCGGGTAGCTGCGGCAAAGTTCCTCCGTCTCCGCCTTCATCGTCGTCAGCGCGCCCTCGTCCTCCGGCGCCTTCAGCGCTTTCACGATCCAGGCGCCGATGCGCTGCATGTCGGCTTCGTTCATGCCGCGGGTGGTGCAGGCGGGGGTGCCGAGGCGGACGCCGGAGGGGCGGACCGGCGGCAGCGGGTCGTCGGGGATCACCTGCTTGTTGGCGGTGATGCCGATCTTGTCGAGCGCCTCCTGGGCGACGCGGCCGTCGATGCCGAAGCTCTTCTCGACGTCCATCACCATCATGTGGTTGTCGGTGCCGCCGGTGATCAGGCTGACGCCGGCGTCGGTGAGCGCCTGGGCCAGCACCTTGGCGTTCTTCATGGTCTGCTCGGCGTAGGCCTTGAATGCGGGCTCGGCGGCCTTCTTGAAGGTGACCGCGGCGCCGGCGACGTTGTTCATGTGCGGGCCGCCCTGCAGGCCGGGGAACACCGCCGGGTCGATCAACGTCGCGTGGACCTTCTTCGACAGGATCAGGCCGCCGCGAGGACCGCGCAGGGTCTTGTGGGTGGTGGTGGTGACGACGTCGAAGTCGGCGTCGAACGGATTGCGCATGGCGCCGGCCGCGACCAGGCCGCCGATGTGGGCGATGTCGGCCATGGTGAGGGCGCCGACCTCGTCGGCCACCTTCTTGAACGCCGCATAGTCCAGGTCGCGCGGATAGGAGGAGTAGCCGCACAGCACCATCTTCGGCCGCGTCTGCTTGGCCGTTTTCATCAGGTCGTCGAAGTCGATCGCGCCGCCCTGGTCGGGGTGGGTCTTGTAGCGGATGAAGTTGAACACCTTGCCCATGTGCGAGACCGGGGCGCCGTGAGTGAGGTGGCCGCCGTGGCTGAGGTCCATCGCCAGCACGGTGTCGCCGGGCTTGAGGAAGGCGAAATAGACCGCCTGGTTCATCGGCGAGCCCGACAGCGGCTGCACGTTGGCGTGCTCGCAGCGGAACAGCTTGGTCGCCCGCTGCCGCGCCGTGCGCTCGATCTCGTCGGTGTATTCCTGGCCGCCGTAGTAGCGCCGGCCGGGGTAGCCCTCGGCGTACTTGTTGGTCAGCACCGAGCCCAGGCAGGCCAGCACCTCGGGGTAGGTGTAGTTCTCCGAGGGGATCATCTCGACCCCATCGACCTGGCGGCGCTCTTCGCCGCTGATGGCGCGCTCGATCTTGGGGTCGTAGGCGGCGAGGGCGTGGCGGTGCGAGTCCATGGGCGCTCCTTCGGAGAGGAATGACCGGCGCCTCATGCGGAGGCGGCGGCGCCCAGGCGAACGGCTGATCCGCCCCGCGCTTCCCGATGGTTCAAGTCCATCCAAGCTCGCCAGTCACGCCGGGCGAGGTGGAATTACCAGGGCGGCGGGGGGTGGGCAAGGCGCGTGAACGCCTCCCCTGTACTTGATCTGGGGACGAAACAATCGCGTTCAAGAATGGCGAAGCTTGGCGGTTTTGGCCAGCCTCCGGACCTCCTTGGAGGCCTGCCATGAGCACCACCGCGACGAAGACCCTGCCGGCGTTCAAGAGCGAGGCGAGCAAGGCGCGCTTCATGGCCGCCTACGACGCCTGCCTGCAGGCCTGGCCCGTGCCGTTCGAGCAGATCGACGTCGCGACCCGACTGGGGACGACGCACGTGATCGCCTGCGGTTCGGCGGACGCGCCGCCGTTGGTGCTGCTGCCGAGTTTCGCCGGGACCGCCGCCGTCTGGCGGCTGAACGCCGAGGGGCTGAGCCGGCATTTCCGCCTGTACGCGGTCGATGTGATCGGCCAGCCGGGCAAGAGCGAGGCGAAGGGTCCGATCCGAAGCCGGCGCGCCTACGCCGACTGGATGGTCGACTTGCTCGACGGTCTCGGGGTGGCGCGCGCCTCGATCGTCGGCTGCTCTTTCGGCGGCTTCCTGGCGTTGAACCAGGCGCTGGCGACGCCGGATCGGGTGGACCGGGTGGTGCTGATCAGCCCGGCGGGCACATTCGCCTCGCAATACTGGAAGCTGACCTACGCCACGCGCATCCGCGCGCCGGCGCTGAAGCTTTGGCGCCGGCTGGCCGGCAAGGCGCGACCGCCCAGCCTCGCCGATCTCGGCCCGCGTCGTCTGCCCCGCGACATGACCTGGGCCGCGCTGATCGGGGTGACGATGGCCGAGGCGCCCAGGGTCAGCGTGACCAACGCGTCGGTGTTCAGCGGCGCCCAGTTGCGGGCGATCCGCGCACTGGCGCTGCTGCTGATCGGCGACAAGGAGCCCCTCTATGACCCCGAGGCGATGTTGCGGCTGGCTCGGGCGCGGATGCCGGGGCTGGAAGGCGCCATCGTGCCGGACGCCGACCACATCGCCGCCATGGCCCAGCCGGATGACGTCAACGCGCGGATCGTGCGGTTCCTGACAGCGGGGTCTGGCGGAGCCTAGGTCTGGCCCGTAGACCTGGGGCGTGGACACCCAGCCCCTCGACAGCAGCGCGACGACGGCGGCTCCGTCTCACCCATCGCTGCTGACCAGCCTGCCCGCGCTGGCCGGCATCGCCACGGCGATGGTGTCGGTGCAGATCGGGGCCTCGTTCGCCAAGAGCCTGTTTCCGGCGGTGGGCGCGCAGGGGGCGACGGCGCTTCGGGTGACCATCGCCGCGCTGATCCTGGCGGCGGTTTTCCGGCCTTGGCGTAACCTCCCGCCCCGCAGCGCCTGGCCGGTGCTGGGCGGCTACGGCCTCGCGCTGGGGGTGATGAACCTCTCGTTCTACACCGCCCTGCAGACCATCCCGCTGGGCGTCGCGGTGGCGTTGGAGTTCACCGGACCGCTGGCGGTGGCGGTGCTGTCGTCGCGGCGCTGGATCGACTTTCTCTGGATCGCGCTGGCGGTGGCGGGCCTCGCGATCCTGCTGCCGATCTGGAAACAGGCGCATCCGATCAATCCGCTCGGCGTCGGCTTCGCGCTGGGCGCCGGGGTCTGCTGGGCGCTCTACATCGTGTTCGGCAACCGCGCCGGCGCGGCGCACGGCCCCGGCGCGACGGCGATCGGCATGGTGATCGCCGCGCTGGTGGTGCTGCCGGTGGGGGTGGCGCAGGCGGGGACGGCGCTGCTGTCGCCAGCGCTGTTGCCGGTGGCGCTGGGCGTCGCCCTGCTCTCCAGCGTGCTGCCCTACAGCTTCGAGATGTTCGCCCTGACCCGGATTCCGATCCGCGTGTTCGGCACCCTGATGAGCGCCGAGCCGGCCATCGCCGGCGTCATGGGCTGGCTGATCCTGCACGAGCGCCTGACCGCGCCGCAGTGGGCCGCGATCGGCGCGATCATGGCCGCCTCGCTCGGCGCGACCCTGACCATGGGACGCGCGGCGACGCTGGCCGAGGTCCCGCCGACGACCTGAGCCGCTTCACGCTCGGCGATGCTCATGTCACCTTGCGCCGATGAATCTCACGCCCCGCTTCGCCCGACTGGCGGCGACGATATCCGCAGCCGCGACGATCGCCACCGCCAGCGCCGCCGCGCCGCCGGAGCCGGTCACCCCGTCCTCGATCCTCGCCGCCGCGCCGGCCGACGACTGGGCGACGATCGATCCGCACGACCTGCTGGTGATCGACCTGGCCGGCGGCGAACGGGTGGTGATCCAACTCGCGGACGCCTTCGCGCCGGTCCACGTCGCCAACATGCGCAAGCTGGCCGCCGCGCACTGGTACGACGGCCTGGCGATCGAGCGGGTGCAGGACAATTACGTCGTGCAGTGGGGCGATCCGGACGGCAAGAAGCCGCTTCCGGGCGAGGTCGTGAAGGCGCCGCCGGCCGAGTACGACCGCGCCGCCGCCGGCCTGCCGTTCACGCCCTTGCCCTACCCCGACACCTTCGCCAAGGCGGTCGGTCTCAGCGGCGGGCTGCCGGTTGGCGAGGCGGACGGCCGCGCCTGGCTGACCCACTGCTACGGCATGGTCGGCGTCGGCCGCGACCTCAACCCGGACACCGGGACCGGCGCCGAGCTCTACGCGGTGATCGGCACCCCGCCCCGCGCCCTCGACCGCAACATCGCCGTGGTCGGCCGGGTGCTGGTGGGCATGGATATCCTCGCCGCCTTGCCGCGCGGCACGGCCGAGATGGGCTTCTACGCCGATCCGAAACAGCGTCTGGCGATCGCCCGCGTCCGGCTCGCCTCGGACTTGCCGCCGACCGAGCAGCCGCACGCCCAGGTGCTGAGGGACACCAGCGCCACCTTCGCCGCCTGGATCCAGGCCAAGGCCAACCGCCAGGACACCTTCTTCGCGCGTCCCGCCAACGCCCTCGACGTCTGCAACGCCCTGCCGCCGATCAAGGGCGCCGGGCGGGTGGGGATGTAGCGGCCGGAACCCGCGAAAGTCCCTCGGCCAGGGCCCGCAGGGTCTCGCCGATCACCTCGTCGGTGACGTCGTCGGGCGTGACGAAGGACTGGATCATGAAGCCCATCGCGACGCACTGCAGCGCCACGGCCAGATGGCGCGGCGCCATGGTCGAGCCCCTCAGCCGCGCGAGATACTCGGCCGTGCGGCTGAAGCCTGCGGCATAGCTGGCGCCGACGCCCTTGCGGATTTCCGGATCGCTGAGGGCGTAGAGGTTGAATTCCGCCAGGAAGGTCTCCTCGCCCTTGGCGCGGCGCACCACCTTCGCCAGCTCGGCGGCCATCGCCTTCAGCTCGTCGTCGATGGTTTCGGCCGGCGGCCTGGGCGCGGCGAGGGTGAGGCCCTTGGCGCCCATCGCCGCCAGCAGCAGCTCGGCCTTGCCGGAGAAGTTCGAGTAGATCGCACCCTTGGTCATGCCGGCCCTGGCGGCGATCTCGTCGAGGCTGGCGCCCGCGAAGCCGCTCGCCGCCACCACCTCCAGCGTCGCCGCCACCAGCGCCGCGCGGGTTCGCTCACGCTTGCCGCCCTGGCCGGGGCGCGACTCGTTCGGGATTGACATGCCGGCATTATGTACCGTAGGTATTAAATACTCACGGTATATTTCTAAGGGAGGCAACCATGCCAACTTCTCCGACGGCGACCTGCCCGCAGGCGCAAGGGCCCTGTTTCGAGGTGGAGGGCCGTCGCCTGCGGCTGCATCGCGCCGGCGCCGGTGGTCCGGCGGTGGTTTTCCTGCCGGGCGCCGGCCTGGTCGGGCTCGACTATCTGAACGTTCACGAGGCGGTCGCGCGGTTCACCACCTCGGTGCTCTACGATCGGGGCGGCACGGGCTGGAGCGACCCAGTCCCCCTGCCGCGCACCGCCGCCGACGTGGCGGGCGAGTTGCGACGCCTGCTGCGGGCCGCCGATATCGCGCCGCCGTTCGTCCTGGTCGGTCACTCGCTGGGCGGCGCCTATGCGCGCCGTTTCGCCCAGTTGTTCCCCGATGAGACCGCGGGGCTGGTGTTCCTGGACCCGGCCCACGAAGGTTATGCGTCGATGCCGAAGCCATCGCTGCTGGCGCAGGCGCGGATGGGTCTGGCGATGATCCCGGCGGCACTCGACATGAAAAGATTCTACCGGCCGCTGTTCGAACGGATGCTGGCGGCGTGGCCGCAGGACGCGCGCCAATCGCTGATCGACTACCACCTGCGGAACTGGCGCAAGAGCATCCAGGAAGCCGCCAACCTGCAGGGCGAGGTGCTGGGCGAGATCGGCGAAGGCGGCGCGGTTCCCGACGTCCCGCTCGTCGTGCTGACCGCGATGGGGATCGACCCGTTCCAGGCGGCGTTTCTGGCGAAGGACTACCTGCGCGACCTCAACGCGAAGAAGCGCACCTTCTACGACGCTTTCGCCGCCTCATCGCCGCGCGGCCAGAACCGCACGGTCGACGCCGGTCACAGCACCTTGCACACCGATCGGCCAGGGGCCGTGGTCGACGCCATCCGCGATGTGGTGACGGCGGCGCGGCGCGAACGCCCTGCCCCCGGCCCGGCGTTGGCGAGCGGCGGCGCGACTGCTAAGCTCGCCGCATGCACCGGCTCGTAATGCTCATGCCTCTCATTCCCACCGACCGCCGCGGCGGCCGGGTGTGGGAGGGCGTGGGCTAGCGAAGTCCGCCGCAATTCCAGACCCGAAGCCCCGCCGGACGCCGACGGGGCTTTTTTCTTTGTCCATCGGCGGCGGCCCAGACCGGAACCACCATGGCCCAGACAGACATTCTGATCAGACCCGTCGAACCGGAAGACTGGCCCGATGTCGCCGCGATCTACGACCAGCCAGGCGCGATCGCCGGCACGCTGCAGATGCCATTCCGCAGCAAAGCGTTCCAGAAACAGCGGCTCGAGGCGACGGCGACCGACCGCTTCCACCTGGGCGCCGAGATCGACGGCAAGCTGATCGGAACGGCCATGCTGATGCGCTTCGAGCTGCGACGCGCTCACGTCGGCAGCTTCGGCATGGGTGTGCACGACGCCTACCAGGGCCGCGGCGCCGGCGGCGCCTTGCTGGGCGCGTTGCTGAACATCGCCGACCGTTGGCTCGGCCTTACCCGCATCGAACTCACCGTCTACGCCGACAACGCCCGCGCCATCGGTCTCTACGAGCGGTTCGGGTTCGAGCGCGAAGGGCTGCACCGCCAGTACGCGCTCCGCGACGGCGTGCTGATCGACGCCCTGGCGATGGCGAGACTGACGCGGCGGCCGGGCTAGTCGGGGCGCCGCTCGCGGGTGTCGACGGGGATCGGCTGCAGCGCCGGCGTTGGCGGGCGCGGGATCGAGTCGAGGATCGCCTCAGGCAGGCCGGCGAGGCGTCGCATCCAGCGGCGCGCCCACGATCGCGCCTGCCAGAGCCGGCGGCTTAGGTGTTGCGACTGTTTCGACGTCATGGAAGCCTCATGCCGAACGCGAGCCCACGGATCAACTTAGTGCGCCAAACCCCGCCGTCAACGCCACCGGACCTCCCAAATCTATCGCGACAGCTCGCAGATCCAGTTGATCTCCCAGGTTATCCCGCCGTCGGGCGAGAACGACTGCTCCATCCGGCATGATTGCGGCGAGATATCCAGCCACATGTAGCGCACCAGGATCGCCCGCCCCTTGTAGTCCTCCTGGTCGAAGAACTCGCCGCGCCGGCCGCTGAACCCGCCCACCACCGGCGGCAGGCCGAGCGTGCCGTTGTCGACGTCGACGAGGTAGATCGACCACTGCTGCGAGGCCGGATTGTACAGCCGCAGCGTCTGGGCCTTGAGGCGCGGATGGCCGTCGCGACTTTCGACCGCGAACTCTTCGAAGTTGGCGTTGCTGTCCAGCAGCTTCTTGTGGCGGGAGACGCCGTCGTACTCGAGCCAGACCGTCGAGCCGCTCAGACGCTCGGGCAGCCGGCGGACGTAAGCTTTCCAGTCGCCGATCAGGAAATCGAAATCGTGCGACCCGTCCCGTTGCGGCGGAAACGCGGCAGGCTGGTCGGTCATGGCGGGGTCTCCGGTTGAGGGCGCGGCCAACGCCGGCGCCGCGCCGACGCCGAGAGGCGCCGCCAGCGCCCCGGCGATCAGCACACGGCGGGTTCGTACCGGGTTGCCGAGGGTCGTCTGCATCGCCGCCGCTCCGCCGCTGGAAGCGACATCGCCATTAGGCGGCGGCGCCCGCCAGATTGCGTCAGGAGCGCCGCGGCGAGGCGTGGACCTGGATCGGCCGCATCGCGGGTTGCGGCCCGACCAGCACGCTGACCAGCTGGTCCAGGGCGTCGGCGCAGCGACGTTCCCAGCCGGGCTCGCGATGTGGCCTGCGCGCAGCGGCGGTCCGCGACCGGGGCGGCCGGGCGCCGGCGCCCAAGCCGCCTAGGCCCTCGACCATGGCGATCAGCGCCTCGATCAGCGCGCGGCGGCGAGCGGCCGGCGCGGCCGACCCATCGGCCAGTTCGCGCTTGGCGGCGGCGGCCAGGATCGCTTTCTTGTCCGGAAAATACTGGTAGAGCGTGCCGATGCTGACACCGGCGCGCTCGGCGACGGCGGCGGTGTTGAACGCCGCCGCGCCGTCACGCTCCAGAATCTGAGCCGCGGCCTCGACGATCGCCTCCCAGGTCGCCCGTGACCGCGCCTGCCTGGGGCTACGACGTTGATTTCCCGGTCGTTCCGACGTCATGCGCGCCTCGTTTCGAACGCGAGTGCCTTCGCCGAAAATAGTGGGGCACGATTCCGGGACAAGCAACACCGGGCGCCCAATGACCATGCATCGCAGCCAGGCCGATCGTGACGCGGCCGGCGCCGCCTTCGCCGAGGCCGACGTCGCCCGCAGCTACCACGCCCGACCGCCCTATGCGCCGACGCTCTACGAGCGCCTGTTGCAGCTCACGCCGGGCCGCGGCAGGGCGCTCGACCTGGGCTGCGGCCCGGGCAAGGTCGCCATCGTGCTGGCCGACCACTTCGCCGACGTGGTCGCGCTCGATCCATCGGCGGCGATGCTGGAGGTCGGCAAGGCGGCGGACGCCGACCGCCATCACAACATCGCCTGGGTCAACGACCGGGCTGAGACCTATGCCAGCGAGGCCGACTTCGACCTGGTCGCCGCCGGGGCGTCGATCCACTGGCCCGACCACACGGTGTTGTTTCCGAAGCTCGCCAGGTGGACCCCGCTGTTGGCCGTGCTCGGCGGCGATTGCCCGGTTCCACCCTGCGGCGAGGCCGCCTGGCTGGAATTTCTGAAACGCTGGCTGGCGATCATGGCCGAAATGACCCCGGACGTTCGCCGCCCCTACGATCCGCACCGCTTTGTCGCCGAGGGGCTTCGGCACGAGGCGTGGATGGAGATCGGCGGACGCGAGACGTTTCGGCACGTGTTCCGTCAGAGCGTCCGTGACTTCGTCGTCTGCCAGCATTCCCGCGCCACCTGGAGCCGGGCCGCGATGGGCAACGCGCTGGCGGCCGAATTCGACGCGGCGCTGGCCGCCCTGATGCGCCCGTTTGCGACGGACGGCATGCTGGCGCTGGAGATCGTCTCCGAACTGACCTGGGGTGCGCCTCGGTCGACGCCGAGAAGCTAACCGGACCGGCAGACGCCCCGGGAAGCGCCTGGGAGCGCCGCTGACAGCCGATCGGGGGGCCGGCGCTGCCGCAGTCCGTCGCGAAGAACGCGCACAAAAATCGCCGCCTAAGGCGCGCGTTTTCGACGGTCTGTCCGGAACTAGCCGACCGCCGCTTCCGGCGCGGCGTCTGCCTCTTCCAGCGCCGCTTCCAGCGCCGCGAACAGCCGCGCCGACTCGATCGGCTTGGCGACGTGGCCGTCCATGCCGGCGGCGCGGCAGAGCTTGACCTGGTGCGACATGGCGTTGGCGGTGAGCGCGATGATCGGCGTGCGCGGCCGGCCCGTCGCGGCTTCGGCGTCGCGGATGGCGCGGGTGGCGGTGAGGCCGTCCATCACCGGCATCTGCATGTCCATCAGGATCACGTCCCAGGTCGCGTCCTTCCAGGCCTGCACCGCCTGGGCGCCGTTCTCCACCACGTGCGGCTCGACGCCGATCTGATGCAGCAGGGTCTTCAGCACCAGCTGGTTGACCGTGTTGTCCTCGGCGGCGAGCACACGAACGCGCGGCAGCGCCGGTTCGGGCTTGGGAGCTGGGGTCGGCGGCGTGGCGAACTGCGGGGCCTGCGCCTCGCCGACCTTGACCAGCGGCAGCTTGACCTCGAACGTGGAGCCCTCGCCCAATGTGCTCGCGGCCCCGACCTCGCCCCCCATCAGGTGCGCCAGCTCGCGGCAGATCGAGAGCCCAAGGCCCGTGCCGCCGTAGCGGCGGGTGGTTGACGCGTCGGCCTGGGTGAACTTCTCGAACAAGACGCCGAGCCGGTCAGACGCGATGCCCATGCCGGTGTCGGCCACCACCAGGCTCAGCGCGTCTCCGGCCTGAGTCGCGGTGACGCGCACCTCGCCGTGCTCGGTGAACTTCAGGGCGTTGGATATCAGGTTGTAGAGTATCTGCCGCACGCGGGTGGGGTCGCCGATGTAGACCCCCCTGGCGGGCGCCTCGACGGTGAGGGCGAACGACAGGCCCTTCTTGTTGGCCAGCGCGGTGAAGGCCGAGTGGGCGCCCTTCATCAGCTCGCCGAGGTCGAACTCGACCTGTTCCAGCTCGAACCGGCCGGCCTCGATCTTGGAGAGGTCGAGCACGTCGTTGAGGATCGCCAGCAGCGCCTCGCCGGACTGGCGGATCACGTCCAGCCGCTCGTGCTGCAGCGGCGACAGCGCGTCGGCGGCCATCGCCTGGGCCATGCCGAGCACGCCGTTCAGCGGGGTGCGGATCTCGTGGCTCATGGTGGCCAGGAACGAACTCTTGGCCTCGTTGGCGGCTTCGGCGGCGACGCCGCGCTCCTGCGCCTGGCCACGGGCGGTGCGCAGCGCCTCCCGCGACGCGGCGAGCTGGCGGCGCGCCATCATGAACAAATTGCAGAGCAGTCCCAGCGCGATCACCGCGGTCAGCACGGTCCAGGGGTGATGTCCGCGCAGCGCCGCGGCGCCGAGCGAGCCCACCGCCAGCGCCATCGCCCCCACGTACGGCGAGGCCGACAGCAGGAAGATTTTCGGCCGCGCGTAGTACTGCAGCAGCACGTAGAGGATCGAGATGCAGGTCTGGGCGATGGCGAAGCCGCGGGCGATCTGATCGCCGGTGGACCAGAACATCACCATGAAGGCGCTGTAGCAGAGGCCGGTGGCGATGCTGAGCGCGAGGCTGGGCACCGGCATGCCCTCCCACACCGCCGGGCGCGCGCCTTTGCGGACGGTCTTGGCGAGCCAGAGTTCGAGCATGGCGTTGGCGCAGATCACGCACCACCACAGCACCGGCACGGGCCAGGGCATCATCGGCAAGGCGGCGATCGCCATGGCGGCGGCGGTGACAAGACGGATCGGGATGTTGCGGCTGGACGCCAGGAACAGACGTGACGCGGCCGCCACCTCCGCCTGCGCCGAGCCGTCATCCCCGCGGGGCCGCGGCGACTGTGTCATGCGGGCTGGTTCCTCTCCCCAGCCAGGACGCTAGGATCGACCTGTGACTATATGGTTAGCGGCCGAACGGTGTTCGGCGGGCGTGCGGCCGAGGCCCTCACCCGGCCGAAGTTTGGGGAGAGGTTAGGTGAGGGGTCATGGGGCCGGGCTCAGCGTCTCGACCGGTCCCGGATAATAGCGCCGCCCAACCAGCGCCTCGCCGGGCGCATAAGCGCGCAGGATCAGGGCGAACGGCTTCTCCGCGGGCGCCGGGAGCCAGTTGGCGTCCGGCCCGGGACTGGTGCGACCGATCTCGATCTCGATCGACCCATCGGGCCGACGCCTGAGGCCAGGCGTCCAGCCGCCGATGAAATGGCGACCGATAGGATTGTCGGCGAGGAACAGGCGTCCGTCGGGCTCGGCCTGGTAGAGGCTCAGCGACCAGAACCCGTCCGCGGGCGGCGGGGCCGGCAGCACGACGCGGTGGCGGCCGTCGCTGGGGAAGGTCAGCGCGCCGCCCGGCGCCGCGGCGCGCAAGGTCGCGACCGTCGCCGGCCTCAGCGCCCCCGACTGGGTGAGGGCGATCTGGGCCCGATAGAGGAAGTCCTGCCCGTAAGCCCCGGCGGCGTCCTTCGCATAGACCCAGGCGTCCGGATGGTCCGTCCGCGGCGGTTGCGAGACCAGGATGACCGCCTCGGCGACGCCCTTGGCGATCTCGGCCAGTTCGATGTCGGCGAACCGCGCCCGCTCGAAGCCGCCGTACTGTCCGAGTTGGAGCGGCGCGAGGCGGCGGAAGAAGCCGGCGTCGGCCTCCGGCGGCGGGTTCTCGTCGATCAGGGTCTGGACGGCGAAGAAGTAGTCGTTCCAGGCGGCGTCGCGGGCGATCGTCGGCGCGGGATAGGCCCTGGCCGGCTTGACCCGGATCTCCAGGCCGTCCTGCACCTTGTGGGCGCCGTCCAGATCGTGCTCGCCTTCCAGGTGGGTGCGGGCCAGCGCCCAGACCCAGGACCCGGGCGTGTGCAGCATCTTGTGGAACACCGGCATGCGCGGCACCGGCGCGGTGTAGCCGGCCATGCCGACGCGGGCCGCCGGCCCGATCAGGGTAAGCTCGTGGCCATTCTTGGCGGCCTCGGCGCCTTCGACCGTGTCCAGCACATTGCCGTAGAGATCGAACAGGGCGAGGCAGAAGCAGCGCCCGCCGGTCGCCGGCACGGTGATACGGGCCGGACCGTCGCCCAGATGGATCCAGGCGCTGGAATAGAGCACGTCCGGCTCGGGCGCGCTGAAATCGCGCATCGCGGGGCCAGCCGGATCGCGCTGGTGGATGAAGCTGTTGAAGCCCGGCGTCGTCTCCTGCGGCTTCGGGCCGATGGCGGCGGCGCGCAGGCGGGCCGCCTCGATCAGCGGCAAGCCATAGAGCCAGGCCTCGCGAGCGGCGGTGCGCAGATCGTCGACATCGGCGAAAGCCCGGCCGGGGAACGCCTGGCCGGCCAACACGGCCACGGCCGCGCCGCCGGACACAAAACCCCGCCGATTCATCCACCTGCCCCGCATCGACCGGGACGGACTGTCGAACGTCGCCGCCCGGCGGGCAAGCCCTGCCGCGCGACGGTGGCCGTCAGTCCGAGGTCCCGCCCTCCGCGGCCTTCTTCGCCGCCAGTTTCGCCAGCACCCTGCCCCGTCCTTTGGCGAGGGCGGTGACGACGCCGTGGAAGGTGCGGGCCTCCTGGTCGCTGAGGCGGGCGCGGGAAAGCGCCACGCGCAGGTTGCGGATCATCGACGGCCGCTTTTCCGGCGGGTGGAAGAAGCCGGCGGTGTCCAGTTCGGCTTCCAGGTGCTCGTACAGACCCAGCATCGCCGCCTGATCGGCCGGCGGCTCGGCGTCGGGGAAGATCGAAGGCGGTCCGGCGTCGGCCGCCACCTTCCACTCGTAGGCGCAGAGAGCGACCGCCTGGGCGAGGTTCAGCGAGCGGAAGCGCAGATCGACCGGCACGGTGACGATGCCCTGGCAGAGCGCGATGTCCTGCGTCTCCAGCCCCGCCCGCTCGCCGCCGAACAGCAGGCCGACCGGCCAGCCCTGCCCCGCGCCCTCGTGCAGCGCGCCGGCGGCTTCGCGCGGAGTCATCACCGGCAACTGAGTCTCCCGCGGCCGGGCCGTGGTGGCGAGGGTCAGGCGAAGGTCCGCCAGCGCCGGCTCGATGCGGTCGAACACCTTGGCCTCGTTGAGCGGCCAGTCGGCGCCCGAGGCGCTGGGCCAGGCGCGTTCCTGCGGCCAGCCATCGCGCGGGGCGACCAGACGCAGCTCGGAGAGGCCGAAATTGGCCATCACCCGCGCCACCGCGCCGATGTTCTCGGCCAGTTGCGGCTGCATGAGGATGACGACGGGGGCTTGGCTTGGCACGGCGCATCGCTTAGCTGGGGTGCGGTCGACGGGGCAACCTGGATTTGGGGAGGCCCTTGCCATGTCCGTCAGCCGTCGCCAGGCTTTAGCGCTGGCCGCCAGCGCCGCCCTGGCCGCCTGCCAACGCAAGCTGACAACAGCGGTCACCGTCCGCCCGATGGACACCAAGCGGCTCGACGGCGGCTTCCCGGCGCTGGCCGAGCGCGCCAGGCCCGGCGCGTTCGCGCTGGGCGTAATGAATCTCGCCACCACCGCCACCTGGTACTGGAACACCGATCGGGGGTTTCCGCTCGCCGGCGCGGTCGCCCTGCCGATCGCGGTGGCGGCCATGGCGCAAGTCGAAGCGGGCAAGCTGAAGCTGACCGATCCGGCGCCGTTCGACAGCCTCGACCTCTCGCCGCCGCCCAGCATGATCGACCGCAGCTGGCCGACGCCGCCCGCGGGCCACACCGCCAGCATCCCGGTGCAGAGCCTGATCACCCTGGCGCTGCGCGAAGGCGACGACACCGCCATCGACGTCTTGATGAAGCGCATCGGCGGGCCAGGCCAGGTGAGCGCCTTCCTGCAGCAAAAAGGCGTCACCGGCCTGCGCGTCGACCGTTACGAGCGCGAGATCGGGGTGGAGCTGTACGGCATGCCGACCTTCCGCGCCGAATGGAAGGACCCGGCGGCGTTCAACGCCGCGCGCGATCAGGTTCAGGCCCCGGGCCGGCAGGCGGCGATGGACAGGTTCGTCGCCGATCCGCGCGACACCACCACCGTGCCCGCCGCCCTCGGCTTCCTGGGCCTGTTGGCCGGCGGCCAGCTGATCTCCCCCGCCTCGCTCACCCGGCTGGTGGGATGGATGGAAGACGCCCCGCCCGGCCGGTTCGCCGCCGGCCTGCCGAAAGGCGTGCGTGTGGCGCGGGCGACGGGCGAAACCCCGGAGGACCTCGGCTTCGTCGCCGCGACCACCGAACTGGCCATCGCCACCTTCCCGGGCGGCCACCGCTACGCCCTGGCCGGCTTCCTGGTCGGCTCGACCGCGACCGAGGCGGTGCGCAGCGCGCTCTTCGCCGACGCCGCGCGCCTTGCCGCCGCCGCGATCGGCTAAGTTCCGCGCACTCTGGGCGAAGGCGCCCGTAACGTCGCGTGAGGGCGCCGGCCCGGCTTTCCCCCCGGCGCGGAAGCTCCTATAGCCCTGCGGCGGGCGCACCAAACCGGTGCGCCCGTTCCCAATCACCAGCCGGAGTCACAGGTCCGCATGGCCAAGATCAAGGTGGCGAACCCCGTTGTCGATCTCGATGGCGACGAGATGACCCGCATCATCTGGAAGCTGATCAAGGACAAGCTGATCGAGCCGTTCCTCGACCTGCCGATCGAGTATTACGACCTCGGCATGGAGAACCGCGACGCCACCGACGACCATGTGACGGTCGCCGCGGCGCACGCGATCCAGAAGTGGGGCGTCGGCATCAAGTGCGCGACCATCACCCCCGACGAAGCGCGGGTGAAGGAATTCCACCTCAAGCAGATGTGGAAGTCGCCCAACGGCACCATCCGCAACATCCTGGGCGGCGTCGTCTTTCGCGAGCCGATCATCTGCAAGAACGTGCCGCGCCTGGTCGGCGGCTGGAACCAGCCGATCATCATCGGCCGCCACGCCTTCGGCGACCAGTACCGCGCCACCGACTTCCTGGTCCCCGGCAAGGGCAAGATGACGATTAAATGGGAAGGCGACGACGGCCGGGTGATCGAGCACGAGGTGTTCAACTACCCGGGCTCCGGCGTCGCCATGGCGATGTACAACCTCGATGAGTCGATCGAGGAGTTCGCCCGCGCGAGCCTGCGCTACGGCCTCGACCGCAAGTACCCGGTCTATCTCTCGACCAAGAACACCATCCTCAAGGCCTACGACGGGCGCTTCAAGGACATCTTCCAGCGCGTCTACGAGACCGAGTTCGCCGAGCTCTACAAGGCCGCCTCGATCACCTATGAGCACCGGCTGATCGACGACATGGTGGCCTCGGCGCTGAAGTGGTCCGGCGGCTTCGTCTGGGCCTGCAAGAACTACGACGGCGACGTGCAGTCCGACCAGGTGGCGCAGGGCTTCGGCTCGCTCGGCCTGATGACCTCGGTGCTGATGACGCCGGACGGCAAGACCGTGGAGGCCGAGGCCGCGCACGGCACGGTGACCCGCCACTTCCGCCAGCATCAGCGTGGCGAGAGCACATCGACCAACTCGATCGCCTCGATCTTCGCCTGGACCCGCGGCCTGAAGCACCGCGCCAAACTCGACGACAACCCGGCATTGGACCGCTTTGCCGAAACCTTGGAGAAAGTCTGCGTCGACACGGTGGAAGACGGCTTCATGACCAAGGACCTCGCCTTGCTGGTCGGCGACCACCAGGGCTGGCTGACCACCGAGGGGTTTTTGGACAAGGTCGCGGAACATTTGGACGCCGCGTTGGCGGGGTAATTTGTTCTTGTTTTGTTCAAATTGCGTGATAGCCTTGGTCTGACTGAGAGGCGACGTCTCTTCCCCCTGCCGGGGGGAAGAGACGCGTTGATATGATTGGAGACCTAAGATGATCGGCTACGTCACTATCGGCGCGCTCGACTTCGACGCCGCCCTCGCCTTCTACGACGCGGTGTTCGGCGCCATCGGCGGCGAGCGCAAGTCGTTCGACGGGACCTGGGGCTTCTACGGGCCCAAGGATGGCGAGGGCGCGGTCGGCATCTGCAAGCCGCACGACGGCCAGCCGGCCCGCGGCGGCAATGGGATCATGATCGCCTTCACCGCGCCATCGCACGACGCCGTGAAAGCCGCCCACGCCGCGGCCCTGGCCAACGGCGGGAGCGACGAAGGCGCGCCCGGCTTTCGCCCGCCGGACGGAACCAGCTTCTACGGCGCCTACGTCCGCGACCCGACCGGCAACAAGCTCTGCATCTTCAACGCCGGCTGAGGCGGGCGCGTAGGGTACGATGGGATCAGGCGGCGAGACGCCCCCTCCGTCACGCTCAGCGTGACACCTCCCCCGCTTGGCGGGTGATGAGCGTTACGCGGCCAGCGCCGCCTTGACCGCGGCGACGCCGTCGGCGGCCTTGGCGCCGTCGGGGGCGCCGCCCTGGGCGAAGTCCGCCTTGCCGC
>Ga0302314_10004358_pt1 | contig 26047 bp, 21 predicted proteins | sample III_Palsa_N2_3_FD_200533 | JGI IMG/M metagenome (GOLD analysis project Ga0302314, IMG submission 200533) | Peat permafrost microbial communities from Stordalen Mire near Abisko, Sweden - III_Palsa_N2_3 | ecosystem: Environmental > Terrestrial > Soil > Palsa > Peat permafrost | place: Sweden...
AGACAAGTTCATGATCAATTCCGCAGTCCGTTCGACGCTGGTCGCGCTCGCCTGTGTGTCGGCTTGCCAGGCCTGGGCGCAGACGCCTCTCAAGATCGGATTCCTCGCGACCTTCTCCGGGCCGATCGGCACGATCGGGCAGGATCAATACGACGGTTTCATGCTCGCCGTGGCGCAGCGCGGGGGCAAGCTGGGCGGCCTGCCGGTGGAAGTGATCAAGCAGGACGACCAGTTCCGTCCCGAGGTCGGCATGCAGGAAGTGCAATCGCTGATCGAGCGGGACAAGGTGTCGATAATCACGGGCATGACGGGCGCCAACGTGATGATGGCCGTGGCCAAGCCCATCGTCGACAAGGGCGTCTTCCTCATCAGCACGAATCCGGGCCCGTCCGCACTGGCGGGCGCCGGCTGCTCGCCTTACCAGTACGTGGTGTCTAACCAGATCGACACGGTGGCCGAGGTGGTGGGGCAATATGCGTCGGACAAGGGATTCAAGCGCGTCGTGCTCATGGCGCCGAACTACCAGGGCGGCAAGGACATGCTCAACGGTTTCCGCCACCAGTTCCAGGGCAGTGTCGAGGACGAGCTCTACACCCCGCTGAACCAGCTCGATTTCTCCGCCGAGATCACCAAGATCGCCGCCGCGAAGCCCGACGCGGTGTATGCCTTCTATCCCGGCGCACTTGGCGTGAACTTCGTTCGCCAATATCAACAGGCCGGGCTGGTGAAGTCCATTCCGTTGCTGTCGACGGGCACCATCGATGGAACGTCGATTCCGGCGCTGAAGGAGTCCGCGCTCGGTGCCTTGAGCGGCCACATCTGGGCGCCGGACACCGACAACCCGACGAGCCACCAGTTCGTCGACGCCTTCGAGGCGAAGTACCACCGCATCCCGTCCAACTTCGCGGCCCAGGCCTACGACGGCGCTCAACTGCTCGACTCGGCGATCACCAAGGTCAAGGGCAATGTCGCCGACAAGACGGCTTTCGCGGCTGCGTTGCATGCGGCCGACTTCAAGTCGGTGCGCGGCAAGTTCCGGTTCAACAACAACAACTTCCCCGTTCAGGACCTCCACATCTTCGAGGTCGCGAAGGATGCGAAGGGTCGAATCAGCTTGAAGACGATCGCCACGCCGCTGAAGGACCACGAGGATCGCTATCACGACAAGTGCGCCTTGAAGTGACACGCGCGGCAACCGCTTGAAAGCTTTCAGAATTCCAGGATGACGACATGACCGATGCTGCATCGACGCAACCGCGCACCTACCGTCAGCTCATTGCCGGAGAATGGGTTCCCGCCGAAGGCGATCAGACCTTCGACGACATGAATCCTTTCGATGGCCAGGTGTTCGCTCGAATTCCGGCGTCGGGCGCGACGGACGCTCGCCGCGCCATAGAGGCGGCCGACAAGGCCTTCCCGGCCTGGGCCGCCATGGGCGCACGCGCGCGCCAGGCGTTGTTCCTCAAGGCAGCGGACATTCTCGAACGACGCGCCGACGAGGTGGTGCTGATCATGGCGCAGGAGACGGGCTCGGCGGCGCCGTTCTCTCGCTTTCAGGTGCAGTGGGCCGTGGGCCTGTTGCGGCAGGCCGCAGGCTACCCGTACCTGCCCGGCGGCGAGATCGTGCAGTCCGACACTCCGGGCGTGTTCGCGATGGCTATTCGCAGGCCTCTTGGCGTGATCGGCGGCATCTCGCCGTGGAACGGCTCCGTGGCGCTCGGCTTTCGCAGCGTCGTCGCCCCGCTCGCCTGCGGCAACACCGTGGTACTCAAGCCATCGGAGGATGCGCCGGTGTGCGCCGGGCTGTTGATGGGCGAGATCATGACCGAGGCGGGCTTTCCGCCCGGTGTGCTCAACGTCGTCACCCATGCGCCCGGGCAGGTCGGCCCGATCGCCGATCAGTTGTTCGAGAGCCGCGAGGTCCGCGCCTACAACTTCACGGGATCTTCGGCCACCGGCTCGATGCTCGCGGCGCGAGCGGGCAAGCATCTCAAGCGCATCTCGCTCGAGCTCGGCGGCTACAACCCGATGATCGTCCTCGCGGACGCCGATCTCGACTACTCGGTCGACACGGCCATCTTCGCCGCGTTCTTCCACCAGGGGCAGATCTGCATGAACACGCGCAAGATCCTCGTCCATCGATCGCTGTTCGACAGGTTCCTGGAACGTTTCGTCGAGCGGGCGAAGGCGATCAAGGCCGGGGATCCGACCGACCCGAAGAACAAGATCGGGCCGTTGATCAACGACCGCGCGGTGGCCAACGTGAAGCTCGGCCTGGACCAGGCAGTCGCCAAGGGCGCGCGCATCCTCGCGGGTGGAAACGCCGTCGGGCGATGCTTCGAGCCGACGGTGCTCGTCGACGTCCCGGCCGACGCGCCGATCCATTGCGAGGAAGTGTTCGGGCCGGTGGTGCTCGTGGAACCCTTCGACTCCGAGCAGGAGGCCGTCGACAAGGCCAACGGCACCGCCTTCGGCCTGTCGGCATCGATCATGACCGCGGACGTGTGGAAGGGGGTCACGCTCGGCGGACGCCTCCAGTCGGGCATGGTCAACGTCAACGGCCCGACCATGGGCGGCGAGCCGCAGATACCCTTCGGCGGCGTCAAGGACAGCGGCTGGGCCCGCTTCGGGCGCTGGGCCATCGAGATGTTCACGGACCTCAATCTGGTCACGGTCAGCCAGAACAAGCGTCAATACCCGTTGTAGGCGGCAGTCCGGCCCACATCAACTCATGAATTCCCAAGGACAGCCTGTGAAGAAGATCGACATCTACAACCATGTGCTCCCGCCAGCCTACTTCGAGCTGGTCAAGAAGCACTCGAAGGACGCGGGCATCGTCAAGCGCATGGCCAGCCTGCCGCTGCTGTGGGACCTCGAGGCTCGCGCCCGGATGCTGGTGGAGAAGTTCCCCGACGTCGTGCAGGTGCTGACGCTGAGCGCGCCTGCGCCCGAGATGCTCGGGGACGCCAGTCAATCGCCCGAGTTCGCCCGCGTCGCCAACGACGGCATGGCCGATATCTGCAAGCGATGGCCGGACCAGTTCCCCGTCTTCGTCGCGTCGCTGCCGATGAACAACGTGCCGGAAGCGCTCAAGGAAATGGACCGGGCCATCGGCGAGCTCGGAGCGCGTGGCGTGCAGATCGTGACCAACGTCAACGGCCGTCCTCTGGACGACCCCGAGTTCTTTCCCATCTTCGAGGCGATGGCTGTCAAGCATCGGCTGCCGATCTGGATGCATCCGTTCCGTCCGGGCACGACCTCCGACTACAAAGGTGAGGAACGCTCCCGCTATGAGATCTGGCAGGTGCTGGGCTGGCCGTTCGAGAGCTCGGTCGCGATGTCGCGCATGGTGTTCTCGGGGTTGCTGGAAAAGCTGCCGGATCTGCGCATTATCACCCATCACTGCGGCGGCATGATCCCGTACTTTTCGGGGCGCGCCGAATCGCTGTGGGCACAACTGGGAAGCCGCAGCGCCGATGGCAGCGAGGCCGACGTCCTCAAGAAATTGTCGAAGCCGCCCATCGAATACTTCAAGATGTTCTACGGCGATACGGTACTCGGCGGATCCTCGTCGGCGCTGCGCTGCGGCATCGATTTCTTCGGCATCGACCACGTCGTGTTCGCGTCCGATTGCCCGTTCGATCCCGAAGGCGGTCCGATGTTCATCCGCGAAGGCATGCGATCCATCGAAGACCTCGGGCTGAGCGAGGAGGACAACGAGAAGCTCTACCTGGGCAACGCGTTGAAGTTGATGCGCCTGTCGCGCATCGGCAAGGCGTGAGCGTCGCCTTGGAGGCCGCCACGCGGTCGGCCCCGACGGAATCGCCGCTACTGCCCATCCCCACGCTGACGCTGCCGCGCACGCTGTTCGCTGCGGGGGCCATCTCGGCGCTTCGTGCGGAGATGGCTGCGCTCGGCGTGTGCCGGCCGTTGCTGGTGACCGACAAGGGACTGGTCAGTACCGGCCTGGTCGCCAAAGCCATTGCGGCCTGGGGCGATGAGGCGACGATCGTCGTCTTCGATGCGGTCACCGAAAATCCGCTGTTCTCCGACGTCGACCGCGGTGCCTCCGTCTACGCGACGCAGGCGTGTGACGGCGTGCTGGCGCTGGGCGGCGGCTCGGTGATCGACACCGCGAAATTCATCGCGCTGCTCGCGTCCAATCCGGGTCCCGTGTCGCGCTATGCCGGCGTGCCGGGCGCGTCGCATCGATCCGCGGCACCGCTGGTCGTCGTTCCGACCACCGCCGGCACGGGCAGCGAAGCCTCGCCGTCGGCTGGCATCCATCCCGATGCCACGACTGCATCGGCGGGCATGAATTCCCGGCACCTCGTGCCCGCTGTCGCGATCCTCGACCCCGATTTCACCGGCAGCCTGCCGCCGCGACTGACGGCCGCGACCGGCATCGACGCGCTCTCGCACTGCATCGAAGGCTTCTTGTCCAGGAAAGACCAGCCTTTGGGCGAAGCCATCGCGCTCGACGGGATCAGGCGTATCGCGGGCCATCTCCGCCGCGCCGTCGCGGACGGCGGCGACAAGGACGCACGCGCGGAGATGTTGCTGGCCGCGTATGCCGGCGGCGTCTCCATCGGCATGGGGCTGGGCCCCGCGCACGCGATCGCGCTGACGTGCAGCGACCAGGACTTCCATCATGGGGTGCTGAGCGGCATCGGCCTGGTGGCCACGCTGGACGCCACCGCCAGACGCGCACCCGAACGGGTGGCCGCAGTGGCCGTCGCGTTCGGGTTGGCGCCGTCCGAATCGCTGGCGCAGGCGGTGGCCGTACTGATGCGCGAACTCGGCTTGCCGGCCACGCTGGCCGAACTCGGCTATGCGGCCTCTGACGTCCAGGCGTTGGCCGACGCTGCGCATCGCAGCTACTTCAACGTCTTCGCGCCGTTCCATCCGTCCGTCGCAGAGTACCGCGAGATGTTCGCGGCCTCGCTCGCCAGGACCTGAAACGATCGTCGTACGGATGTGTGCCGCCAGCGCGTCCGCACACTGCCGGCAGCCTCGTTCTACATTCCCACATATTCGGTCAGGATGCCGGGCTCGCGGCGCAGTTCGTCGCTGGTGCCGCTCCAGACGACGCGGCCCTTACCGATCACGTAGTGCCGATCGGCCAGGCGCAGCAGCGGCACGATGTTCTTGTCGATGACGATGAGGGCTAGGCCTGCGGCTTTTAGTCGCTCGAGGCAGGCCCAGATCTCGCCTCGGATCTTTGGCGCCAGGCCCTCGGTCGCCTCGTCGAGGATCAGGAGCCTCGGATTGGTCATCAACGCCCGCCCGATTGCGAGCATCTGCTGTTCGCCGCCCGACAGGTTCGCCCCGAGGTTGCGCTCGCGCTCCTTCAGGCGCGGAAACATCTCGTAGACAGTCTCGAGCGTCCAGGCCTGCGTCGCGCCGTGGCGGTTGCCGGCGGTTGCCACTAGGTTCTCGCGCACGCTCAGGTTCGGAAAGATGTGGCGGCCTTCGGGTACGAGCCCGATGCCGGCCCGGGCGACGCGATAGGCCGGTTGCCCGCCCAGTTCGGCGCCGGCGAAGCGCACGCTTCCGGCACGCGGCGTGAGCAGCCCCATGACCGATTTGACCGTCGTCGACTTGCCCATGCCGTTGCGACCGACGAGCGTCACGACCTCGTGCGGGCGAACCTCGAGCGAGATGCCGAACAGCGCCTGGCTGGCCCCATAGCAAGTCTCGATGTCGCTTACTTCCAGCAATGCACTCACAGGACTTCCTCCTGGTCGCCCAGATAGGCCATACGGACTTCCTGGCTGTCGCGAATCTCCTGGGGGGTGCCGCAGGCGATCGGGCGACCGTAGACCAGGACGGAAATCCTGTCCGCCAGCGAGAAGATCGCATCCATGTCGTGCTCGACCAGCACGATGCCGTAGCGCCCCTTGAGGCGTTGCAGCAGTTCGACGACCTCGTGGGACTCCTGCTGGCTCATGCCTGCCATCGGCTCGTCGAGCAGCAGCAGCTTGGGTCGCATCGCCAGCGTCATGGCGATCTCGAGTTGCCGCCGCGCCCCGTGGGCCAGGCTGGCCACCTGCACCGCCGCCTTGTCGGCCAGGCCGACCTCCTCGAGCGCCTGCATGGCAGGCGCCTTCAATAGAGCATCCGTTGCCGCGGGTCGCCAGAACGAAAAGCTATGACCGGCCAGCGCCTGGATGGCGAACATCACGTTCTGCAACACGCTGAATTCGGTGAACACCTGGGTGATCTGGTACGACCTGGCAATCCCGAGTCGCGCGCGCCGATGCACCGGCGCAAAGGTCAGGTCGACGCCATTGAGCAGGATCTTTCCCTCGGAAGGCATCAGCTCGCCGGAAAGCTGGCTCAGCAGCGTCGTCTTGCCGGCCCCGTTCGGGCCGATGATGGCATGCAGTTCGCCGGGACGGACCTCGAGATCGAGGTGGTCGGTGGCGACAAGTCCACCGAAACGCTTCACGAGCTGAGTGACTTGAAGCAGGCTCATTCCTTGCGCTCCACCACCCAGCCATAGATGCCCTGTTTCAACGTCAACGTCACGATGACGACGAAGACACCGAGCGCCAGCATCCAGTGGTCGTGCAGCGCGTCATCGAGGCCCCATGGCAGGCCGAGGTGCATCGAGGTCAGCAATTCCTCCAGCAGCAACCACGTCAGCGCTCCCACGAGCGGGCCGACCAGGGTGCCGAGTCCCCCCAGCACGACCATGGCGATGATCTCTCCGGAAACCGACCATTCCATGTACGACGGCGACGCGAAGTTGGTCAGGTTCGCGAGCAGCATGCCCGCCAAGACGCAAATCAGCGCGGAGATCACGTAGGCACTCAGCTCGTATTTCAGCGTCGAGAAGCCGAGGGCGGCCATGCGGCGCTTGTTCGACTTCGCACCCCGAAGCACCATGCCGAAACGGGCGTTGACGATGCGGTGAAGGCCGTACAGCGTCAGCATCAGGATGGCGAAGACGAGGTAGTAGAAGACCGTGTTGTCGGTGATGTTCAAGACGCCGAAATCACTGCGGCTGGCGATGGGCAACCCATCGTCGCCACCATAGTTCTTCAAGCCCACGACAAAGTAATACGCCATCTGCGCGAACGCCAGCGTGATCATGATGAACGCGACCCCGCCGGTGCGCAGGCAGATCAATCCGATCAGCGTCGCGGTCACCAGGCCCACGCCAAGCGCAGCGCCCAGATGCACGAATCCGTTGGTGATGCCGTTGGTCGACAACATGCCAACCGCATAGGCGCCGATGCCCAGGTACAGCGCGTGGCCGAAGCTCACCAGGGCGCCATAACCGAGGATGAGGTTGAGGCCGATCGCGGCGAGCGCGTAGATCATGATGCGCGAAAAGAGCGTGAGATAGAACGACTGGCCGGTCGCCGCCGTGAACGCGGGAACGAGCGCCAAGCCACCTAGGATGCACACGAGCGCGGCGACGTGGACCCGACCCATTGACGAGGCACCCTCCGCCGAAGTCCGGTTTGCAGCCAGCGCGAAAGCAGTTCCTTCAGCCATGTTTCACCGGAAAGAGTCCCTGAGGGCGAATGGCCAGCACCGCGGCCATCAGGAGGTAGATCAGCATCGATGCCAGCGCCGGTCCGGCGGCCTGGGCCACGCTGCGTTCGAACAGCTGCTCCATCAGGCCGGGAAGGAGCGCGCGGCCCATCGTGTCGACGATGCCCACGATCAGCGCGCCGTAGAACGCGCCGCGAATCGATCCGACGCCACCGGTCACGATCACCACGAGCGTCAGGACGAGGATCGGTTCGCCCATGCCGGGTTGCACGGAGAGGATGGGCGCCGCCATCAGGCCTGCGATACCGGCCAGCGCGGCCCCGACGCCGAAGACGATGGCGTTGACTTGCTTGATGTTCACCCCGAGGGCGGACACCATCATCGCGTCCGATGCGCCGGCGCGAATGAGCATGCCGATCCGCGTCTTGTGGATCGCCAGATAGAGCGCCGCGCCGACTGCGAGGCCCACCGCGATGATCGCGAAGCGGTAGGACGGATAGGGCAAGCCGAACAGGTTCACCGTGCCCGACAACGCCTCCGGCACGTTGATGAACATGGGCGAAGGGCCCCACACGATGCGCACAACTTCGTTGGCGATCAGGATCAGGCCGAAGGTGCCCAGCACCTGGTAGAGCGGATTGCGTTGGTACAGACGCGTCAACACCGTTCGCTCGATGACGAGCCCGATCACGAGCGTACCGATGGTCGCGGCGAGGGCGGCGACCAGGAACGAGTCCCATTGTGCATAGGCCGCGGCGCCCAGGTAGGCGCCGAGCATGTAGAGCGATCCGTGCGCCAGATTGACGAAGTTCATGATGCCCAGCACGAGCGTCAGCCCGGCGGACAGCAGGAACAGCAGGAGGCCCAGCTGAAAGCCGTTCAGCAGTTGCGCGAAGAATAGGGAGGAGGTCATGCCGCTCGCCGGGTTGAACACCGGTCAATGCCGTGCATGGCGCGCATCCTGCGGGAATTCGAGCCGCGATCCAACGGATCCACAAAGGGGTAGGCAGGCCGGTGCGGCCGCGACGCGTCGAGTGTGCACGAACATGGGTTGTCTCTCGTCTCTTCTGTTGCCGGCCGAGCGACGCGACATGTCGACAAAGGCGCTGTATCGCAGGGAAAGCGGCGATCTCGATGGGTATCCTAGCGATCGCGAAGGGATGCAAACAGATGGAAATGTCGATCGACTGATAGTGAAACCGCATCGATGGCCGACTGCAAAAACGAAATCGTTTGCTCTCGTCACAGGGGCATGCCAGTCATCGATGCCTCGAGACGCTGGACGGGCGATAGGTGTCGTCGGGGTAAACACCGAGCCACCGACGGAGCCTGGCGCATCCGGCGCCCGCGCCGATGCACGGGCGGCATCATCGCGCGCATTTCCGCATCTTGCTGGCATCCGTGCGCCTGCCTAGCATCGTGTTGCTCAAGATGCCGGCGAGGACAACTGCGCCAGCCCTTTCTTCAAGGACACACTGATGAAACTGCTTCGCCACGGCGCCGTTGGCGCAGAGAAGCCGGGCGCGCTCGATGCGCAAGGCCAGGCCCGCGACCTTTCCCTGCTGGTACCCGATTTCACGCCGGACTGGCTGTCGCCCGCCAAGCTGAAGGCCCTGGCTGCGATCGACCTGACGCAGATGCCGCTGGTTCCTGCCGGCGAACGGCTGGGCACGCCCATCGCCGGCGTGCGCCAGTTCATCGCGATCGGCCTGAACTATCGCAAGCATGCCGAGGAGGCCGGCATGGAGATCCCGAAGGAGCCGGTCGTCTTTACCAAGGCGGTGACGTCGCTGGCCGGGCCGAACGACGCGGTCGAATTGCCGCGGGGCTCGGAGGCGGGCGACTGGGAAGTCGAACTAGGCTTCGTGATGGGGTCGACCGCCAAGAACGTGTCGGTGGCGGATGCACTGTCGTACGTCGCAGGCTATTGCCTCGCCAACGACGTCTCGGAGCGCGACTGGCAGATCAAGCGCAACGGTCAATGGGGCAAGGGCAAGAGCTTCGACGGCTTCGGTCCGATCGGCCCCTGGCTGGTGACCACCGACGAACTGCCCGATCCGCAGTCCATTCCGATCGAGCTGTCCGTGAATGACCAGGTCCGGCAAAGCAGCAACACCGCCGACATGATCTTCACGGTCGCGCAGATCGTGTCCTATCTCAGCGAATTCATGACGCTGCTACCGGGCGACGTGGTCATCACGGGAACGCCCGCGGGCGTCGGCCTGGGCATGAAACCGCCCACGTTCCTCAAGCGCGGGGATGTCATGACGTTGCGCGCAGGCCCGCTCGGCAGCCAGCGGCAGCAGGTCGTCTAAAAGGGGACACGATGCGCGCAACCGACGTTGTCCTGGCGGTGCATTCCGTCGACGAATTCGTGTTCAGCGTTCCGGACCTGGTGCAGGCGCGGCACTTCTACGCCAGCTTCGGGCTGGACGTGCGCGACATCGATGGAGGCCTGGCGTTGCACACGTTCGGGCATCCCCATCGATGGGCGCGCATCGTGCAAGGCGCCACGAAGCGGCTGCTCTGGGTGACGTTCGGGATTCGCGCCGAGGATCTCTTTCGCTTCGACCAGCACCTGACCGACGCAGGAGCTGTGCGCATTGCGGCGCCTGCGGGGGCGGATCCCGTCGGCATCTGGATCGGTGGCCCGGACGGGCTGCCGGTGCAGCTTCGGGTCGCGGCGAAATGCTCGCCGTCGGCGCCCGGCCCGCGGGAATTCGTGCCGGAGTGCCGCAACGAAGGCCGCGTCCCCGGACGCAGCCGCATCCAACCTGTGCGTCCGCTCTATCTGTCGCACATCCTGCTGTTCAGCGCGGACGTCGACGCGACGGTGGCGTTCTGCGTGGACATGCTGGGCCTGCGGGTGTCGGACCGGTCCCGCGACATCATCGCCTTCCTGCACACGCCTCACGGCAGCGACCATCACCTGGTCGCATTCGCCAAGTCGGCCGGCGGCGGCCTGCATCACAGCAGCTGGTGCGTGCCGTCGATCGATGCGGTGGGCCTGGGCACGCAGCAGATGCTCGAGGCCGGCTTCGAGCACGGCTGGGGCATCGGGCGGCACGTGCTGGGATCCAATTACTTTCGCTACGTGCGCGATCCGTGGGGCAGCTACGCCGAATATTCGTACGACATCGATTTCGTCCCGGCTTGCGGCGAGTGGCCCGCGGCCGATCATCCGCCGGAGGATTCGCTGTACGTGTGGGGTCCTGCAGTTCCTGCCGAATTCATCACCAACCACGAACTGACGAGCGACTGACGTCGTCGCCGGGGGCTCCCCGGACCCTCCTGCGTTCGGCGACGTTCTCTCAAGGCTCGCCGACTTCGTATTCGATGTGGCTGAACTGGCCGTCGAACATGGCCCTGGCCTCGAGCACCATCGGACGCATGCTGGCACGCTCCGGCGAAGCCAGCATCCGGTCGACATCCGCGCGCGAGGCGAATTCCACGAGCACCTGGCAGAGGATCGCCGGCGGTTCGTCTTCGCGCAGGCGCGGCCACAGCGCTCGCGCTTGGCTGACGCCGGGCAGCGCACGCAATGCGGGAATCAGGACCGTGTCCATGTGTTGCCGAAAGCGCTCTTCGGTGCCGGTCTTGAGCGGGCCGATCCAGAACGCTGAACGTATCCAATGACTCATGCTGTCTCTTTCGCAGTGGCTTTTCTCGGGGACGGAACGACGGCTACGCACGACGCCGGGCGAATGTCGGGCGAATATCGGGCGCACAGCGTTGTTCTGGAAGTCCATCCTAGAGCGCCATCCCGGCTCTGGAGAAGATGAGCAATCACGACCGCCGATACCGATTCCGGATCAACACGGGCGTCATGACCGAGCCGCTCAGGGCCGGCCCGCGAGTCAGGGCAGGATCGTGTCCATGTGCTGCGCGGCGCGTCGGATCATGTCGCAGAAGTAGTCGGCTGCAGGCGTCAAGGGAAGCCCGATGCGTCGCACGATGCAGATCGGCGGCGACGGCAACCTCTCAACGACGGAGATGCGCTGGAGGGCCTGGCGGAACATCGGCGTCTGCGTCCATTGCTCGGGCAGCATCATCAGCAGGTCCGAATATGCCACGGAGAACAGGAACGTCAGCGCCGAGTGCCCCTGCAGGACCAGCTTGGGCGCTGGCAGTCCGTAGCGCTCGAAGATTGGCGCGAGCTCGGTCTCCGCCCGGTGCGTGATCGAGGTCGTCACCCATTCCGCAGCGGCTAGGTCGCGCAACGACGTCGCATGGGAAAGCGGGTGACCCTGGCGACCGACGATCACGCACTGGCTCTCGAACAGCTTCTCGGCGTCGAGATCGTTGGACACCTCGTCCATGGTCGGTCCGATGTAGCAATCGACCGTACCGTCCTTGAGTTCGGCTTCGACGCTGGGCAGCAGCCCGTCGATGATGTCCAGCTTGACGCCCGAATAGCGTTGCCGGAAGGACGTCATCGCATTGGGCAGCAGCGCCATGTGGGCGACACCGGAGAGCGCCACGCGGATGCGGCCATGGATCTCGCCGCGCATCTGGTCGAGCTCGTCCTGGGCTCGTTGCAGTTCGCTGTGCACGGCCTTGGAGCGGCGCAGGAAGGCCTCGCCCATCGGGGTGAGCGTCACTCCTTTGGCGCGACGCTCGAACAGCACGACGCTGAGTTCCTTCTCGAGCTCCTGGATGCTACGGGTGATGGCCGGTTGTGCAACGTCGAGTTGTCGCGCCGCGGCGCGCAGGCTACCGCGCTCGGCGACGACCATGAAATCGCGCAAGGCATTCAGTTTCATTGTTGTTCGCCTGGGTCTCGTCTCCGGCGATGCCGATTCGGCATCGCCTCCCAGGATTATGAACAATGGCGAGGCGTCAACTACCACGGGTGATCCCTCGTCGGAGCCAGCGAGGGTGACGCCTCGCGTCACTCAGGCGACAGTCTCGACGGGTCGGAAGGGTGCCATGCGCGGTGCGATTCCAGCGCGCCATTGGGAGTACGGCAGGAAGCCAGGCTGAGCCTTGCACATCGATTCCGTCTCGGCCCGGATCTCGTCATCCGTGTGCGACAGATCCAGCGGCAACAAGAACGGCTGCGGAAAGTACCAGTCGGTGTCGACGAAGAACTCGAGGTTGTTGCCCTCGGGATCGTGGGCGTAGATGCTCCAGGCCACGCCGTGGTTGGCCGGAAACAGGCTGCCTCCCCCGTTTTCCAGCAGGCGGCCGCGCATCTCCCGCAAGTCGGTGAGCGAGCCCATCTTGAACGAGATCTGATTGATGCTGGGTCCGAACTGGGCGTTCGCGGTGTTGGCGGGCATCTCGGGCGGCCGCCCGCTGGCCAGCACGATCTGGTGGTGGTCCAGCGGGCTGCGCGAGAGGAAGACCAGCTTCATTCCGCCGGCCTCGCCGCGATCGGTCACGGTGAATCCCAGCACGCGGGTATAGAAGTTCTCCATGGTCGGCACGTCCTTCACGCTCAGGCCCATGTGGCTGAACATCAGGTTCGGAGCGGTCGCACGCGGCGCTGTCTCTGACATGTCGTTGTCTCCTGTCGTTGTTGATGCCGGCACGCAATGCATCGGGGAGCTGCCTGGCGATGGCGAAAATCCTATGCCGCGTGTCGGGCGGGAAGAAGATGAGGAAAGTCCGAACCCGATGCCGGATACGGATCACCGCGGATGCCGGCTTCGCAACCGGCGATGTCCACATGGCATCACGGCCGCCGTTGTGGCATCTCCGCATGTCGCTCGCGGCCTCGTACAGTCGACCTTCGGCCTGGGCCGTGCAGGGGCCCGACGGCGGATTCCCGCCGCGTCGATGCGGCGTTTCGCCCTCTGGATCACGGCCGCTGACTACATGAAGCGACGCGACGCCTCGGGCCACGACGCAAGACTGAAGAATGCATCCAATCGCTGCTCAAGCGAAGCACGGCGACGGCCAAAAAGTTCAGGCAGACGACTACCGTCTTGACCTGACGAGCCCTGGAGACCAATGAAACTCGACGATATGAAGGTGAAAGCTCGCGCCGGATCGGTGATATCACTGCGACGATCGATGGCATCGCATTCCAGACCAACATCCTTGCGCTCAATGCCGCCGTCGAGGCGGCGCGGGCGGGTGAGCAGGGTCGCGGATTCGCGGTGGTCGCCAGCGGGGTGCGCGCGCTTGCGCAGCGATCTGCCGCGGCGGCGCGCGAGATCAAGACGCTGATCGGAGGCTCTGTGGAAACGATCGCTGCGGGCTCTGAACTGGTCGAGCGAGCCGGGGGGCGTGATGACCGAGGTCGTTGCCGGGGTGCGGGGGGTCGGCGATCTGATCAATGCGATTGCAACTGCCGCCTCCGACCAGCGCGAAGGGCTCTCGGAGATCAGCGTGGCGGTGAACCGACTGGATCAGATGACGCAACAGAACGCAGCCCTCGTCGAACAGTGCGCGGCCGCGGCTGGTTCATTGAAGGATCAGGCGATGCGCCTGACGGAAATCGTCGGAGCGTTCCAGCTCACGGATCCGCACGCAGGCATGTGACGGATGTTCGGTAGCAGGCGATGTCCATAAGGCATCACGTGCCGGGCTGCGCCATCTTCGCAAGCCGCCTCCTGCTTCGTACAGTCGCTCTGGAGCCCTCGTCCTGTGGGCGTGGAATCGAAGGAGCCCCATGATCGCCTTTGCCCACCTCGATACTGCGCACGCTTTCGGCGGCACTGCCAAGATATGTTCGGAAGGTGCGGACATCGTCTACGACTACGAAGGCGAAGGACCGCTGCTCCTGATGGTCCCCGGTGCTGGGGGCGACGCACGGCTACACGCCGCTCTCGCGCGCGTCCTGCGCCGACGCTATCTGGTCGTGCGCCATGACCGGCGTTGCAATGCGCGAAGCACGGGTGACCGCAATCGCCCGCTGGACGTCGCGCAGCACGCCCGGGACGCCGCCGCCGTCATCGAGGCCATGGAAAGCGGGCCGGCCTATGTGTTTGGCAGCGGTGCCGGCGGCGCGATCGCCTTGCAGTTGGCGTCCGAAGCGCCCGACCTGGTGCGCGGCATGGTCGTGCACGAACCGCTGCTGCCTTCGCTGCTGTCCGATGCCGCTGCGTGGCAGACGGTGTTCGGTCGGATCGAAGCCGCGGTCGAGGCGCAGGGCGTCGGACCGGCAGCGCGCTTGCTGGCGGGCGTCACGGGCGTGCGGCATCCCGATGCGAAGCTCGACATCTTCCTGCGCCGCGAGCTGGGGCCGTTCAGTCGCTTCGTGCCCGATATGGCACTCCTGCGCCGCAACAAGGTTGCAATGGTCGCCGCAGCGGGTCACCTGAACCGGCAGGCCTGCGAGGCGCGCGCGGCGGTCTGCGTGGCTGGAGCGATCGGCTGCCCATTCCACACCATCGGCGGCGGCAGCCTGGCATTCACGGTGGACCCGGCGGGCTTTGCCGTCGAGCTCGAAGCGCTGCTCGATCGCGTGAAGGCACAACCCAACGCACGATGAGGCTTCGCGTCGGTCGTCGGCGATTGATGCGGCTCTGTTATCGACGATTGATCTTTGCCATCTTCTGAGAGCGCATTGCCAAACCTAGCATCGCTCCACGACAGAACGAGCCCCCTCAGGGGAAACGACAGTGACTCACCAAGAAATGACAGACAAGCGCGTTTTGATCGTCGGAGCAGGGCCCACCGGGCTCGCGCTGGCCATCGAGCTGGGGCATCGCGGCATCCCGTGCCTGCTTATCGAGCGCAACCCACGCGTAGGATTCGCGCCGCGTGCGAAGACCACCAACTTGCGCACGCGCGAGCACATGCGTCGCTGGGGGATCGCCGACAAGCTCCTGGCCGCTTCTCCACTAGGTCCGTACTACCCCTCCAATGTGTTGTTCGTGACGCGCCTGAGCGGGTACGAGCTGGCGCGATTCGAGAACGCGTTGTACTGCGCGCCGGGCAAGAACCAGCTGTACTCCGAACACTCGCAGTGGATCCCGCAATACACCGTCGAGGAAGTGATGCGCGAACACGCCCAGTCGCTTCCAGGCGTGGAGATCCGGTTCAACTGCGAGATGCTCGGGTTCGACCAGGACGCACGACAGGTGACGGCGCAGCTGCGCGACCTCGTGGGTGGCGGCGAGTTCAGCGTGCAAGCCGATTTCCTAGTGGGCGCCGATGGGGCGCGCAGCGTGGTGCGTGACTTGATCGGCGCGCAGATGCAGGGCCACTATGGCCTCTCGCGCAACTACAACGTCGTGTTCAAGGCGCCCGGCCTGGCCGCCTCGCACCGGCACGGGCCGGCCATCATGTACTGGCAGGTCAACCCGGATGTTCCGAGCCTGATCGGCCCGATGGATCGCGGCGACAAGTGGTTCTTCATGCCGACGGGCGTCGAAGCCGGCGTGAAGTTCGAACCGCAGGACGCGCCTGCGTTGATCCGCAAGGCGACCGGTATCGACCTGCCCTATGAAGTGTTGAGCCACGACGAATGGACGGCGAGCCGCCTGCTTGCCGACCGCTATCGCGATCGACGCGTCTTCCTCGCCGGCGATGCCTGCCACCTCCACCCGCCGTTCGGCGGCTACGGCATGAACATGGGCGTGGCCGACGGCGTCGACCTCGGATGGAAGCTCGCCGCGGTCGTCCAGCGCTGGGGCGGTGCGCGGCTGCTCGACAGCTACGAGCTGGAACGACGCGGCGTGCACAACTACGTGATGGACGAAGCCGTTTCCAATCACGGCACGCTGGGCAACCAGTTGTGGCAGGACGGTCTGGAGGGCGATGACGACCGCGGCGCGCAGTTGCGACGCGAAGTCGGCGCCCGGGTCTCGGCTGCCAAGCTGCGCGAGTTCAACACGCTCGGCGTGGTGCTCGGCTACCGCTACGACGCATCGCCCGCCATCGTGCAGGACGGCACGCCTGCGCCGCCGCACGACTTCCTCAACCACGTACCGAACGCGCGCCCGGGCAGCCTGGCGCCGCATGCCTGGCTGCATGACGGAAGCTCGCTGTACGATCATTTCGGCGCAGGTTTCACGCTGCTCGCCATCGGCGATGCGAGCGAAGACGATCTCGATTCGGCCCGCGAGGCTGCGCGCTCGGTGGACGTTCCTTTGACGGTGATCCGGCCGCGCGAGCCCGCCCTGCCCGAGCTCTATCGGGGACGCTACGTCCTCGTCCGTCCTGACCAGCATGTGGCTTGGCGCAGCGACACCTGGCCCGCGGACGGGCGAGACCTCTTCCGCCGTGTCACCGGTCGCGCGTCGGACTGAGCACGCCGTGGCTGCGTAGTTGCAGTCGCGCTTGGCCGCGCGGAGCTCGCAAGATGCGAGTCGCCGCCTCGTGGGTTGCCACGTAACCCTGACGCGCCGACTATCGACGCGGGGAAGGCTTCAGCAGGTCCAGGGCGCCGGTTGCTCGGTGGCGATGCCATAGCGCGCAATGGCAGCGGCGCAAACTTCCGCCTCGATCCTGCGTTGCGCGCGCAGCGCGGTGAGCGCCGCCAGGACGACCTGGTAGCGATTCACCTCGAAGAATTCGCGCAGCGCATTGCGGGTGTCGCTGCGACCGAAGCCGTCCGTTCCGAGAGCAGTCAATGGCGCCGGGACATAGCTGGCGATCAGCTGGGGCCAGGCGCGAACATAGTCGCTTGCGACGACGATGGGCTCGTCGCCGGGCAGGCAGCGTTGCAGATGGCTGTCACGCGCCGGCTGATCCGGATGCAACCGATTCCAGCGCTCGACGTCGCGCGCGTCGCGCGCCAGTTCGCTGAAGCTCGTAGCACTCCAGACGTCGACCGCGACGTCCCAGTCCGTGGCCAGCAATTCGGCGGCGGCGATCACCTCGCGCAGGATCGTTCCGGATCCCATCAACCGCACGCTGGCGCGCGCGTCGACCGGAACATGCTGCGAGAACCGGTACAGGCCGCGCAGGACGCCTTCATGGCAGTCGGCGGGCAGCGAAGGCTGGGCGTAGTTCTCGTTCATCAGCGTGACGTAGTAGAAAACGTCCTGCTGCTCTTCGAGCATCTGGCGCATACCGTGGTCGAGGATGACCGCGAATTCGCCGGCGAAGCACGGGTCGTAGGCGCGGCAGTTCGGCACGGTGGAGGCCTGCAGCAGGCTGCTGCCGTCCTGGTGCTGGAGCCCTTCGCCGCCGAGCGTCGTGCGTCCCGCGGTTGCACCCAGCAGGAACCCGCGTGAGCGCTGATCCGCCGCAGCCCAGATCAGATCGCCAACGCGCTGGAACCCGAACATCGAGTAGTAGATGTAGAACGGAAGCATCGCCTGGCCGTGTACGGAATAACTGGTGGCCGCGGCCGTCCAGCTGCTGATGGCGCCGGCCTCGCTGATCCCTTCTTCGAGAATCTGTCCATCCTTGGCCTCGCGATAGCTGAGCACCGATCCGATGTCCTCGGGTTCGTATTGCTGTCCGACGCTGGAATAGATGCCCACCTGCTTGAACAGGTTCGCCATGCCGAAGGTGCGCGCCTCGTCGGCAACGATGGGAACCACGCGAGGCCCGAGCTGAGGGTCCTTGAGCAGATTGGTCAGCATCCGAACGAAGGCCATCGTGGTGCTCATCTCCTTGCCGTCGGCCTGTATCGCGAATGTCGCGTACTGATCGAGTGGCGGCACCGGAACCGGGGGTGCTTGCGTGCGGCGGGCCGGGAGCGAGCCGCCGAGCTTCGAGCGGCGCTCGCGCAGGTAGCGCAACTCAGGGCTGTCCTCGGCCGGCCGCCAGAATGCCAGCGACTCGGCTTGTTCGTCGCTCAGTGGCAAGGCGAATCGATCCCGAAAAGCAATCAGGTCACCGCGATCGAGCTTCTTCTGCTGGTGAGTCGTCATCCGGCCCTGGCCGGCGGCGCCCATGCCATAGCCCTTCTTGGTCTGGGCAAGGATCACCGTGGGCCGGCCTCGCGTCTGCATAGCCTCGTGGTAGGCCGCGTGAATCTTCACCATGTCGTGGCCTCCGCGCTTGAGTCCGTCGATCTGCTCGTCGGTCAGTCCCCTTGCCAAAGCGGCGAGCTCGAGATTCTGGCCAAAGAAATGGTCGCGGTTGTAGCGACCATCCTTGGCCGCGAAGGTCTGGAACTGGCCGTCGACGGTGTTGTCGAAGGCGCGGGCAAGCGCCCCGGTCGTGTCGCGGGCGAACAGCCCGTCCCAGTCCGAGCCCCACACCAGCTTGATGACGCGCCAGCCCGCGCCGGCAAACAGGGCCTCGAGTTCGTCGATGATGCGTCCATTGCTGCGCACCGGGCCGTCCAGCCGCTGCAGGTTGCAATTGACTACCCAGATGACGTTGTCGAGCTGCTCGCGCGCGGCCAGCGTCAAGGCACTCATGCTCTCGGGCTCATCCATCTCGCCATCGCCGAACACGCCCCAGACCTTGCGCTGGTTGGCGCCCATCAGCCCGCGATGCTCCATGTATCGCATGAAACGCGCCTGGTAGATCGATGCAATGGGACCGATGCCCATCGACCCGGTGGGGAACTGCCAGAAGTCCGGCATTAACCACGGATGCGGATAGCTCGAGAGCCCCTGAGCTCCGGCAGCCGACGCGCCGATCTCCTGGCGGTAGTGGGCCAGATCCTCTTCGCGAAGACGCCCCTCCAGGAAGGCCCGCGCATAGACGCCGGGGGCCGAATGCGGCTGGAAGAACACGAGGTCGCCGCCATCGGCACCGCCTCGGAAGAAATGGTTGTAACCCACCTCGAACAGGTCAGCCGCGCTGGCGTAACTCGCGATATGGCCTCCGAGTTCGCCGTATGCCTTGTTGGCGCGCATCACCATCGCGAGCGCATTCCAGCGCATCAACGATGCCAGGCGTTCTTCGAGGGCCAGGTCGCCGGGGAACGGCTGCTGGCGGCTTTCCGGGATCGAGTTGACATAAGGCGTGCCGCGGGCAGGCTGCCAGGCGACTTCGGGGCTTCGCGCTGCCAGCGCGAGCATGTCCATCAGTTCGCGAACGCGCTGCGGGCCCGCGTGCGCGAGCACGGACGCGAGCGCATCCCGCCATTCGGCGGTCTCCTGAGGATCGGCGTCGAGAGGATGTGGCAATGCAAGATGGGTCGGGTTTGCGGGGGCATTCATGGGATTCTCCTTGCGCACCACTTTAGAGATTACGCGTCGGAATTACCGTCCGCAAACAGCGCCACGATCGCCGGTTGGCGGCACGAAATGCCGTTCGGAGAGCTTCTGGCAGCACGATGGATCTCATCGCCGTGGATCGGCAGCAGGGCGTGTCGGTTGATTGAATCGAGGTGTCTGGCCGGGCGACTGCGAGGGGCGCCCGGCCCGCGGTCAAAAGACGTGAAGCATCCCGACCTGGAAGGCTTTGACATCGCGCCCCGGAGCGAGCGGCCCGTTCGTCGGATTGCCCAAGTCGGGGTTCGGCGGTGCGATCGGCCAGATCCCGAACGACGCAGTTCCGGAATTCTCCAACCGCGCGATCGCTGTGTAGATCTCGGTGCGCTTGGAGAGCTTGTAGAAATAGCCTGCCGCGAGCAAGGAGGCGTTGGCGTTCTGCTGATTGCGGTGCGCGAACGAGGTGCGGATGTCGGAGACCTCGCCCACGGGAATCGTCGCGCCGAGCATCCAGCCCGTGACGTTCTTCGCGCCGTCGATGTGGTTGGTTTCGTACCAGCCCCCAACACGCGCGAAGGAGAACTTGTAGGCGGCCGCGAACGAGTAGTTCGCATCCTCCACCGGTGCACCGGGCGCCAGGCCAACGGCGGCCGAGGCGACCTTGACCTGGTCATAGATGAATCCAACGTACAGCGGTCCGTTGGCATACTCCAAGCTGCCGGCGTAGCTGGCACCGTTGGGCGAACCCTCCGCGGCGGAGATCAGTGCCCGCGCCGTAATGCCAGCGATCGTCGGGCTGATGTACTGCACGGCGTTCTGGTATTGGATGCCGTATCCGCGCGGCACACCGGTGCCGCCCGCCTGAAGCAGCGAGAACTGCGCACCGACATTCGAACGGATGAACGGATCGACCTTGGCCGATATGAAGATCGACGGGCTGTATTGGCTGCCTGCCTGGATCGAGCCGAAGGTGTCGGAACCCAGGCCGGCATAGGTTTCGCGGTTGAAGATGCTGGATGGGTTCGACTGGCTTCCGGTGTCGACCTGGAAGCCGCCTTCGAGCTTGAAGTAGGCGCGGTTGCCACCCCCCAGGTCCTCGACGCCGCGCATGCCCCACCACGACGTATCGCTGGACAACGTGACGCCGTGCTGCTCGGGTTTCGTGGCTGTAGCGGCGTATGACTGGTAGTTGGCGGAAACGTTGATGCGTCCGTACAACGTGACGGATGCCTGCGCGAACGCGCAGATCGGCAGTGCCAGGCTGGCGCCGATGATGAGTTGCTTCTTCAAGGTTGTCTCCTCGGATATAGGTTTGCTCGGCCACGCGAAGCGGCTCGGATGCAAAGATAGGCAGTGCTGCCCGGCACGAGGAGATGGCAACTGGCTGGCGTCGATATCAAACAAGCATCAAGCGCTGGAGCCTTCACTCGCTCGGTATGGGTGATCGCGTCTGTTCGAGCGCAACGACGGCGCGTGTGGCCTCGGGATAACGATAGGGCTCGTTGCAGCGATCTCGCGACGTCGCGAGCTGTCGATTTGCCATGGGCAAGGTCGCGCCGCTCTGCGGGCGACCTGTGGCGACCAGCGGTCCGCCCATGGGATGGCGCGAACGCGTCCGCTGATCGCCTTTTGGTATCGCAATGGGCGGTCTCGCATCTGCCGCGCGAGAGGACGTCTCCCTACGATGCACTTCTCGCGGTTCGTTCGGTTCGAGCTGCCCTGCGTCCCCAAATCCACACTGCGCATGCCTACCCAATTGCACACCCTAGCCGCTCTTGGCGCAATGCTTGTCCTCACGGCCTGCGCTTCCCAGGAGCCACCGCCGATCGATGTCTCGTCCGGCTTCGTGCTGCAGGATGTGACCGTCGTCAATACCCGCGATGGTTCGCTCGTGCCGCACCAGTCTGTCGTGATCGATGGCGCAAGGATCGTCCAGGTCGTGCCGACCGCTTCCGTGCGAGTCCACGGCGATGCCCGCGTGATCGACGGATCAGGCCGCTACGTCGTGCCCGGCTTTCTCGACATGCACACGCATGCGTTGCCGTCAGCCGACGCACCTCAGCCTGCGTGGCCCTTGCTCGTCGCCAACGGCATCACGGGCATCCGCGAGATGGCGGGCTCCCCGGAGTTGATCGCGCGCGCCCACAAGCTCAACGCGGACAGCGCGGCCGGGCGGGTCGATGCACCCGAGATCGTCGCTGTCGCGGGGCCCCTCATCGTCGGTGCGGCCACCGCAGAGCAAGGAACGCAGCTCGTCCGCCAGCACAAGGCCATGGGGGCGGACTTCATCAAGCTGATCGCCGCCAGCCACGATGCTTCCCTCGCCGTCCTTGCCGAATCAAAGAACCAGGGCCTCGTCGTGGCTGGGCATCTCTCGCCGACTTTGAGCGCGGTGGATTCGTCCAATGCGGGCTGGCATTCGATCGAGCATCTCGGCGCGGGCGAGGGCATCCTGATCGATTGCTCGTCAGCCGAAGCCTCCGTGCGCACCGATATTCTCCGGAAGTCTTCGCGGCCTGCGTTCACCCCCTTGTTCATCGTCAGTCCACTGCTGTTCGGCGCCGCCGACGCGCCGTTGTATCAACGCGTTCTCGACACCTACAGCGAGAGCAAGTGCGCATCGGTGATGCAGGTCTTCGTCCGGAACGACACCTGGCAGGTGCCGACGCTGATACGCCTCAAGGGCATGGAGCTGAGCGACGCTCCGTCGCTCATGCAGGATCCGAATCTGATCTACGTCGACAAGACGACGCGCGCGCTCTGGGATCTTCTCGGCAAGCGCTACGGCACCGAAGTCCCTGCAGCGGCACGCGATACGTTCCGTCACTACTACGAACGGCAACAGCAGCTCGTGCGACTGATGTCGCAGCAGGGCGTGCGGATGATGACCGGATCGGATCTTGGCGGCATCTGGGTCGTACCGGGCTTCAGCTTGCACCAGGAATTCCACGAGCTGGCGGCCAGCGGACTCACGCCGTTGCAGGTGCTGCAGGCGACCACCCTCAACGGCGCGGTCTACCTCCACCGCGAAGCGACAATGGGCACCGTCGAGCCTGGCCGCAACGCGGACCTGGTGTTGCTCGATGCGAATCCGCTGCTCGACGTCCGCGCGCTGGACCGGATCAACGCGGTCGTCATGAAGGGCAAGCTCTTTGGTGCCAGCGACCTGGACGCGATGAAGGCCCGCGTGGCGGCGGTGTACGCGAGCCAGCCGCTTCGCGATCCAACGTCGGCTATCGACAGGAGCCACGTCGACTGATGCATGTCGTGGGAGCGCGCTGCGCGCATCGATGGCGGAGCTCCGGTGGGTCGCTGGCATTTGAATGGGCCGCGTTCAGGATGCAATTCGGCGCCTGCGGCACACAAGGAGAATGATTTGGACAAACTCGTCATGGTGGCCGGCACTCCGGTCTGGGTCACGCGTTGGGGTCAGAAGGGCCCACGCGTGGTGATGGTGCACGGGAGCGCTCAAGGCAGCGAGATCGGCGGCGATCGCCACTTCTCGACGCAGAAGCGGCTCGGGGATCGGGGCTGGCAGGTCATCGTGCCGGATCGACCGGGTCATGGGCGATCGCCCGACCCGGGACGACCCGATGACGCGAAGGCGGACGGTGCCTTGGTGGCGGAACTGCTCGAAGATGGCGCACACCTCGTTGGCCACTCGTTTGGCGGCGCGGTCGCTCTCGCCGCCGCGGCGCAACGTCCCGGCGCTGTGCGGTCGCTGACGCTGATCGAGCCGGCAATGCAGATGTTGGCCACCGATGACCCGCACGTGCGTCGTTTCGGATTGAGCATCCTGCGCACGCGCATCTTCTCGTTGTCGATGGCTTCGCGCGCGAAGAAGTTCGCGAAACTGGTGGCCATTCCCGACGAGATCGGCGGCAATCGCCCGCCCGAGGAGATGCGTCGCATCGGGCAAGCGCTGTCCAAGCTGAAGCTGCCGAGCAAGGCTACGCTGAAAGACGAACTGGCGTTGATCCAGCGCGCGAAGATTTCGTTGTTGGTGGTCACCGGCGGTTGGAGTCCGGCGTTCGAGGTCGTGGCCGATCGGGTCGCCGCCACCGGCGGCGGCACGCGACGGGTGATCGTCTCGCCGCACCACTTTCCGCAACTTGTCTCGGACGAGTTCAATGCGGCGCTTGCTGTGTTCATGGAGCGCGCGAACCGCGCGCGAGGTGATGGTGGAGCGGCCGACAGCGCGCCGACCTGAGCCCGGGCCCTCGTTGCCAGCCCGTTCGGGCGGCATCTCAGCGCTTCCCTGTCCTTGCAGGTGCCAGCCAGACCCTCGTCCAGCCGTGTTCGGCGCCCGCTTGTCGGGCAGGGGCGAACCCCGGCTGATCAGAGGGCTGGACGTCTTCGACCGTCATAGCATGCGCAAGGTCGGGGCACCGATTTCCGGAATTGTCGATTTGCGGCCCCGTACGCCCGTCGGCGTACGCTTCGCACGCTGGATTGTTCCATCCCTGGGCGGCCGTATCCCGATGGATGGGCTTCTGCTCGGATGCTGGGAGGACTAAAGTCCTCCTACACCATCCGCTTAAAGAGCCCAGCCATGAAAACCCTGCATCTCGCCACCGCCCTCACGTTCACTCTCGCCACGCTGGCCGCCAACGCGGCACAGGCGCAATCGACCACCGAGGCTTCGAAGAGTCGCGCCGAAGTTCGCGCCGAGACCGCTGCAGCAATCCGAAGCGGCGATGTCACCAGCGGCTTCGAGGGCCTGAAGATGAACGAACTCCTGCCGACGCTGTACTCGCACGGCGCGACTCGTCGCACGCGCGCAACCGACGCGACCAGCGCCGCGGCGGAAGTCGTCGCCGCTAGCGCTGCGTCAGACTCGCGGAAATGAAGCAGCCCGCGCCAGGGCAACCCCGCGACGGCAGTCTGCTTTCTCGACCGCAACGAACCGGCTGCCCGCGCGCGGGTTGCCACTGAGGACGTTTGAACCAGATAAGACGAAAATTGGCGCACTTGATTGAATAGCGACATCACTCGTCGCGCCGCGCCATGAAGCTGAACGCCCTACGGGATTTTGTCGCTGTTGCAGAACGTGGCAGCCTGCGCGCGGCAGCCCGCCAGCTGGGCGTTGCCCAGGCCTCGATCACGCGCAGCCTGCAGGAGCTCGAGAAGGAACTCGGCGTGACGCTTTTCGAGCGTCATGCGCGCGGCGTCTCCCTCGCGCCCATCGGAGAGGTTTTTCTTCGCCGAGCCAAGGCCGTCCAGAGCGAACTGCGTCGCGCGCAAGACGAACTGGACCAGCTCAAGGGCGCCACGCACGGGGAGATCAGCGTCTGCCTCTCCACCGTGCCGCACATGGTCATGCTGCCGTTGGCCCTGGCGCGCTTCCGGGAGCGCTTTCCGGACGTCAAGCTCGACATCATCGACGGTCTGCTTCCGCGTGTCGAAAACGAGTTGAAGGACGGAACGGTGGACTTCTACATCGGCCCGGTCCACGACAATGTCGAAAGAGAACTGTCCGTCGAGAAACTGTTCGACAACCCGCGCGTGATCCTGGGGCGCAAAGGTCATCCGCTCGCCGGAGCGCGATCGTTGAGCGAGCTCGTGAACGCCGAGTGGGCGACGGCATCGTTGACCCACCTTCCTGTCGACGAACTTGGGCCGCTGTTCGCTCGCAACGGCCTGCCGGAACCCCGGCTCGTCGTACAGGCGCAGTCGGCGTTGACCTTTCTCTTCACCGTGGCGTATTCGGACCTGCTCATCATGTTGCCGCAGCAATGGACGCAGGCGCCGCTGTTCAGCCAAGTTTTCGACCGCATCGACATCGCCGAGCAGCTCTCGAGCGCGCCGATCTGTCTCGTGGCTCGACACGGGAGGCCGTTGACGCCGGCTGCCGAGTACTTCTGCACCACGCTGCGCGAGGCGGCTCTGCGTCGTGACGACGTCGCCGCCTTGCCATTGCTCAAGGCCGCCTGAACGCGTCCCCCCATCGTCGCTCTTCAGCGGCGATGCGGCGCGGCGATCAGCGCAGACGCTTTCGCATCTGTTCGGTACCTTGACCACACCATAGAATTTTTCCGTACAGCGGTGGCACTCGCCATCGGCCTGCGCGCAGCACCACTGGCGTGCGCGCGCGACGTTGCACGCCGACTGCCGGCCGCACCTCACGGGTCTCACGAGCCACGCAGTGCTGCCTGTCGACTTTCGCCGACCACCCGACTGCGGACTCCTTTTGGCCTCTGATCCCAAGCTTGCTGTTGCCGAACGACGGGGCCTCTCCCAGGCCACCCGACTCGAGGCCAACGACCTCGCGCTGTTCGCGCGCATCGCCGAGGCTGGCAGCTTCTCGCGAGCGGCGGAACAGTTGGGGCAACCGCGTTCGACCGTGTCGCGTCGGCTCGCCGAGCTGGAAATTACCTTGGGTGAGCGACTGCTGATCCGATCCACGCGCAAGCTGCGCCTGACGGAATTCGGCCGCTCGATGCTCGGCCATGCTGCACACGTGGTGGAGGCCGTCACCGCGGCCGTGGCACTGGCAGACAATCGACAAGTCGAGCCGAGCGGTC
>Ga0302314_10004359_pt1 | contig 26046 bp, 24 predicted proteins | sample III_Palsa_N2_3_FD_200533 | JGI IMG/M metagenome (GOLD analysis project Ga0302314, IMG submission 200533) | Peat permafrost microbial communities from Stordalen Mire near Abisko, Sweden - III_Palsa_N2_3 | ecosystem: Environmental > Terrestrial > Soil > Palsa > Peat permafrost | place: Sweden...
TCGTGCAGCCGGTAGACCATCTGCTGCTGGGTCTGCTTGGCGAAGATGCCGTGGATGAACGGGGAGCGGCTGTGAGCCACGGGGTGACCGATGACTCCATATTCTGCGGGTGACTCGTTCAACGCCTGCACTCCTCGCGCGCGGTGGGTTTTCTCTAGCCTGGCCCGTCCTCCACCAGGGAACCGCCGGTTCCCTGGCTGTCCAGCATGCCGCTCAAGCGCGGCAGCCAGCCGCGCATATTCTGCGCCAACTGGTAGGGAGGATGGATGATAACCAGTCCGGAGCCATTCAATGCGATACGTGAGTCACAAGGATGCACCCAAAGTTCGCTCACCAGCGCCGGCTGCCCTATGCCTGCGATGAGACGCCTGCGCCATGGCTGCGTATCGCGGGCATCTTTGATTGGATACCAGAGCATTATCACGGCGGTGGCGAAGCGCTGCAGCGCATCGTCGATGGCCGTGCGCGCCCGCTCGAAGTCGCGCTGGTTCTCCTCGTACGGCGGATCGATCAGGATCAACCCGCGCCGCTCGGCCGGCGGCAGGTGGGCGCGCAGTCGCTCGTAGCCATCCCCCAGTTCGACCCGCACATTGGCATGGTGTGCGACAGCTCGCTCCAGTGCGTGCGCCTCGGGCGGCTGCATTTCAATCAGGATGGCGCGGTCCTGGTCGCGCAGGGCACCGGCGACGAGTACGGGGGAGCCGGGGTAGGCGTTGCGGTCCTTGACCAGCTCGCGCCAGTGTTTGACGGCGTGGCTGTAGGCCTGGATCTCGGGAGATTCTCCCGGCTCGCTCAGGATCCGCGACAGTCCGGTGCGCGAAGCGCGGCTGCCGGGCGATTCCGAGAGATCGTAGGCGCCGCGCCCGGCATGGGTTTCGAGGTAGAGGAAGCCCTTGTCCTTACGGCCGAGACTCGCGATCACGGCCAGCAATGCGACATGCTTGTGCACATCGGCGAAGTTCCCAGCGTGAAAGCTGTGCCGGTATTTCAAACAGGGCGGACCGCCGCTGGCTTCTTCCTGGGCGGCTTGGCAGCGGGCTTCGCGGCGCTCTTTTTCGCAGCCGGGGCTTTGGTGGCCGTGCTGGTCTTCTTCGCCGCCGCACCATTCTTTGCGGCGACCGCGCCGTTGGTCGCTGTGCCTTTGGGTCTGGGAACCTTGGGCGCCTTGCGGTCCGCGCCACCCGCCGGGGCGGCTTTGGCCGCCGCCTTGTCGGTCGCGGCCGCGCTCGCCGCGCCCTTGGCCGGAGCACCGCGCTTGCCGCGACCAAAGCGGTTGCCGCGCGCCGGGGCTGCGGCCAGCAGCTCGCGGCACTCCTCGAGGGTGAGGGTCTTCGGATCGCGTTCCTTCGGCATCCGCGCGTTCTTGATCCGGTCCGTGATGTACGGACCGTAACGGCCGTTCAGCACCTGGATGTTGTCGACGCCGAAATCCTGAATGATGCGGTTCGCGTCCGCTTCCTGCTTGAGGCGGATCACTTCGAGCGCGCGCTCGAGGCTGACCGTGTACGGATCGTCATCCTTGAGCGAAACGTACTTCTCGCCGAACTTGATGTAGGGCCCGAAGCGGCCGATGTTGGTGAGGATCGGCTCGCCGGCGGCCGTCGCGCCGAGCGTGCGCGGTAGTTTGAAGAGCTCCAGCGCCTGCGCGTGCGTGATCGTGTCCATCTTCTGGCCCGGACGCAGGCCCGCGAACTTCGGCTTCTCCTCATCGTCCTTGGTGCCGATCTGCACGAAGGGACCGAAACGGCCCATGCGCACGGTCATCGGCTTGCCGGATACCGGATCGGTGCCGATCTCGCGCGCCTGGGCGACCTCGTCGCGCGAGACGTTCTTCTCGATGTCCTCGACCTGCCGGATGAAGGGCGTCCAGAACTTCTCGAGCGGCGTGACCCATTCCTCCTCGCCGCGCGAGACCGCATCGAGTTCGTCTTCCATTTCGGCCGTGAAGCCGTACTGCACGTACTGGTTGAAGTGCAGCGTCAGGAAGCGATTGACGATCTTACCGATGTCGGTCGGGATGAAGCGCCGGTTGTCCATTTCCACGTATTCGCGGTCCTGGAGCGTCGAGATGATCGAAGCATAGGTCGAGGGACGGCCGATGCCATGTTCCTCGAGGGCCTTCACCAGCGAGGCCTCGGAAAAGCGCGGCGGTGGTTCGGTGAAGTGCTGTTCGGCGCGGATCGCAACCAGGGCCACGTCGTCGCCCTCGTTCATCGGCGGCAGCACGTGATCGGTATCGTCGACCTTGGCGTCATCGGCGCCTTCCTGGTAGACGGCGATGTAGCCGGGCTTGATGAGCGTCGAGCCATTGGCGCGCAGCAGGTGGCGCGTCGGGCCATCGGGTCCGGCGAGCATGTCCACGGCCACCGTATCGAAGGTGGCGTGCGTCATCTGGCAGGCGACGGCGCGGCGCCAGATGAGCGAATAGAGCTTGAACTGATCCGGATCCAGGTAGCGTTCGATGTCCGCGGGCACGACCGCGGCCGAAGTCGGGCGCACCGCTTCGTGGGCTTCCTGCGCGTTCTTCGACTTGGTCTTGTAGAAGCGTGGCTCCGGGTCGATCGCATCCGGACCGTACAGCTTCACGGCGACCTGGCGGATTTCGCTGACCGCCTCCGAAGCCAGCGACACCGAGTCGGTACGCATATAGGTGATGAGGCCGACCGCGCCCTCGCCGATGTCGACACCTTCATAGAGCTGTTGCGCGAGACGCATGGTGCGGCGCGCATTGAAGCCGAGCTTGCGCGCGGCCTCCTGCTGCAGGGTCGAGGTGGTGAAGGGGGGCGCCGGATTGCGCCGCCGCTGCTTGCGGTCGATCGCGATGACCTTGAGCGCGCCGGGCGCGTCGGCACTGCTGCCCGCGGCGTTGCGGATGCTGCCTTCGACTTCGCGCGCGATGGTCTCGTTGGTGAAACTGAACTGCTCGACCTTGGTGCCGCCGTATTCGATCAGCTTCAGCGGAAAGGCCTGCTTCGAGTGCTCGCCCTCGCCATCGAGCGTCCAGTATTCCTGGGCCCTGAACGCCTCGATCTCCTGTTCGCGCTCGCAGATCATGCGCAGCGCCGGACTTTGCACGCGGCCGGCCGAAAGCCCACGCCGGATTTTCTTCCACAGCAGCGGCGAGAGATTGAAGCCGACCAGGTAATCCAGGGCACGCCGCGCCTGCTGCGCGTTGACCAGCGGCGCCGACACTTCGCGCGGTTCGGCCACGGCGGCGCGGATCGCGTTCTTGGTGATTTCGTAGAACGCTACGCGATGTACGGTGCGCTCACCGATCTCGCCGCGCTCCTTGAGCATCTCCAGCAGGTGCCAGGCGATCGCCTCGCCCTCACGGTCAGGGTCGGTTGCCAGATACAGCGATTTGGCCTTGCGCAGCGCCTTGCTGATCGCCTCGACGTGCCGTTCGTTCTTCTCCAGCGCCTGGTAGCGCATGGCGAACCCATGGTCGGGATCGACCGCGCCTTCCTTCGGGACCAGGTCGCGGACATGTCCATAGGAGGCCAGGACCTCGAAGTCCTTGCCCAGGTACTTCTTGATCGTTTTCGCCTTCGCCGGCGATTCGACTATGACCAGATTATCTGCCATGCGCTCGTACAGTCCCGTTAGACGAAAAACCGCGGACCAGGCCGCGGATTGATGATGGTGACGTTGAACCTGAGGGTCATTTCGCTAGTGCGGCGGCTGCCCCGCAATGTCCTCCACGAGATCTTCCATGCGCGCGAAAGCCTGTTCCTGCCCCGGTTGACTCGACAGCACCATCAGCACCACCCATTTGATCTGCTCGGTGTCCAGATCATCCGAATCGAGGGCCAGGAGGCGGTCCAGCACGACTTCCCGCTGCATCGGCGTCAGGATGCCGTTGTGCTCCAGATCCATCAGGAAGCCGCGTGACTCGGTCGAGAGCCGCGCCAGTTCCCCGTCGCAGTACAGCCGCAGACTCGGGCTGCCGCGCCGCGGTTCATCCGCCGACTGCAGCCGGACATCGGCCAGGTCGGCCAGCCAGTCGAGGGCCCGTTCGACGCTCGCGGCGCCGAACCCCATCAGTTCCAGATCGCGGGCGAGGTCGTCGCGCTCGGGAACCTCACAGGTGTCCTCCAGCATGTACCGATCGAAAACGTAAATCAGGATGTCGAGGACGCTGGTCGTCATGAGCGTAGGGACTTATGACAGGCGGCAGAACCGGCCGCCGGGCTGGGGCGCGATCCGCCCCCGTAGCTCGAGCAACAGCAACATTGAAGCCACCACGTGCCCGGACCAACCGGTCCGCAGCGCCAAAACGTCGATGTCCACAGGCTCGAAGCCTGCGGCATCTAACAGCATTTCGTATTTGTTGTCCAATGGCGAAGACTCGGACGCAGGCGCTGGCGAGGGGGTTGACGAGTCAGAAAGCATTTGATTATCAACGAAATTCAGATCATCGAGGATGTCCCGGGATTGCTGTACGAGGCGCGCGCCCGCGCGGATCAGCCGGTTGCAGTCCTGCGCGAGCGGATCGCGGATCGAGCCTGGCACTGCGAATACCCGCCGCTCGAGCCCGCGCGCCTGGGCGGCGATGCTGAACCCGCCACTGCCCTCAGCGGCCTCCACCAGCAGCACTGCGGTCCCCAGGGCGCTGAGCAGGCGGTTGCGCAGGGGAAAGTGATGCCGGCGCGGCGGCGCTCCCGGCGGGAACGGACTCACCAGGCAACCCTGGGCGCTGATACGCGCCGCCAGCCGCGCGTGCTGGGGTGGATAGACCCGGTCGAGGCCGGTAGTGCACACCGCGATGGTATGGCCGCCCGCGGCCAGCGCGCCCTCCTGGGCAGCCGCATCGATGCCCTCGGCCAGGCCGCCGCTGATGCCGAGGCCCGCCCGTGCGAGTTCCGCCGCGAAGTCGCACGCCGTCTGCCGGCCCGCCGCGCTTGGCTGGCGCGCGCCGACGATCGTCAGCGCCGGGCGGCCCAGCACCTGCGGGTCACCGGCCACGTACAGGCAGGCAGGGGCCGCGGCCCACGAGATCAGCGTCGGGGGGTAGGCGGAGTCGAGGCAGGAAACTATCCGGAAGCGATCGGCCTCGATCAGGCGCAGATCCGCATCGATCAGCCGTTCATCATGCCGCTCAAGCCAAACCCGGGTCTGGCGCGGCAGTGACGCTGCCAGCAGCCTCGGCAAAAACTCCGCGGAGATCGGTTCTGCGCCACTGGGGCCAGCGGCGGCGATGAGATGTCGGGCCATCAGGCCAGGGGTTCTGGCCAGGATGGCCAGCAGGCGTGCAGGCTCCATATGCTGGAGCCTGCACCTGCCGGGAAGTGAAGCGGGTTAAGCGGTCTACGGGTTGCGTACGACGTCGTTCACGCGCATCGGAGTGGAGGACCCCACGATCAACCCGTAGCTCATATCGTCATACGACTTGAAGACCAGCATCGTGCCGGCGCGTTCGGTCGGCAATCGCACCGTGCCGATGAGGCCGAGCAGATTGCGGTCCGCATCATCGTTGGCATAGGAGGCCGGGCCGCGATCCAGCACCGTGTCGCCTTCCTTGTCGATGGCCAGCACCGTGCCCGGGCCCACGCCGCTGCGCATGCCACGGTTGATGGCCACGATGTCGTACTGGCCGATCAGGGTTTCGCTGGTGACCACCGCGATGATCTGCCCCCTGATCTGAGTGCTCGGGGCGCGCGGCGTGAAGTTCAGCGGGGTCGTGCCCGAATCCGGAATCAGGCAGTCACCGCGCAGGGTCTCGCGGGCCGAGTCGACGAGCAGGGTGCGGGTCACTTTCGCCGGGCGCTGCACGACGGCGGTGGCCGCGTAGATACCCTCATAGCCGAGGGTCTTGCCGCTCTCCGGATCCCTGATGGGGTCGCCGACATGAATCACGCTGTAGCGCGTGCCCAGGGGGGCGGCCGCCAGACCGCGCATGTAGACGACCTGGTCGTCACCGGCGGCCTGGTGTTCATCGGGGAAGCCGAGCACGTACGGGGCATTGTTCACTTCCGACTTGGACAGCAGTGCCGGTCGCGACAGGAAGGCGGCAATGGCCGCATACGGAATGATCGGGATCGCATTGTCCAGCGCCGAGCTGCGCAACGAGGGGTTCAGCCGCAGGGCGCCTTCGTGCTCGAGGCTGATCTGGGGGCGGCCGTTCGCGCCGTAGGCGAGCACCAGCACGTCACCGGGGAAGATCAGGTGCGGATTCTCGATACGCGGGTTCACGTACCAGATCTCCGGCCATTCCCAGGGATTCTTCAGGAACACGTTGGCAATGCCCCAGAGGGTATCGCCGCGCTTCACGGTATATTCCGCGGGCGCCGTGGGCTTGATCATGTCCGGGGTCGGCGGTAGCGCGCCGGTTGCAGGTGCGTCCGCAGGCCGGTTCGCCTCGATCGCGGCCTCGGTGGCCGTCAGCTCAGGGCCGGACGCAGTACTACTCCCGACTTCCTCCGCAGGGGCAGTCGGTTCCTGGATGGGGGCGGAATGGCCGAACATCGCGCAGCCGCTGAGCGAAATCGCGGTGGCTACGACGGTTACGGTCAGGCCCGATCTGAATGGGTGGTTGAAAGTCATCCTCCCCTCCTCAACCTATGGGGGTGGGGCAGCAGCACGGCTGTTATAATCGGCTCCGCCGGTCGGCACACGAAGTATTGTCAAGTTTGTGCGCTGGATCACGCGCCCACAAGGGAGCGCTTGCAAGTTCCTCACACTAGAGCATGAAACGGATGTCCCGTCTAACCATTCTGGAATACCCGGACCCGCGCCTGCGGACCCGCGCCCGCCCGGTGGAGCAGTTCGACGCGGCCCTGGGGCGGCTCATCGATGACATGTTCGAGACCATGTACGAGGCCCCGGGAATCGGTCTTGCGGCCACCCAGGTCGACGTGCACCGGCGACTGATCGTCATGGATGTGTCCGAGGACCGGACCGAGCCGCTGGTGTTCATCAATCCGGAATTGCTGGAACGCGAGGGCGAGGCCAAGACCGAAGAGGGCTGCCTGTCGGTGCCCGGGATTTTCGACGACGTGCAGCGCGCGGCCCGGGTCCGGGTGCGGGCGCAGGATCGTACCGGCGCCGTGTTCGAGCGCGATCTGGATGGCGTGGTGTCGGTATGCCTGCAGCACGAGATGGACCATCTCGAGGGCAAGCTGTTCGTCGACTACCTGTCGGACATGAAGCGCGATCGCATCCGCAAGAAGCTGGACAAGGAGCGCAAGGAGCGCGCTGCGGCGCAGCAACGCGGTGCCACGACGCGCACCGCAGGTGCGCGCTAGCCCGCTGCGCGTCGCCTTCGCCGGCACGCCGCAGTTCGCGGTTCCGGCGCTGCAGGCGCTGCTGGCATCCCCGCACACGGTGGTCGGAGTCCTGACGCAGCCGGATCGTCCCAAGGGACGCGGGCGGCAACTCGCCGCGAGCGCGGTCAAAGAGGTCGCACTGGCAGCCGGAATACCGGTGGCGCAGCCGCCGACGTTGCGGGAGGCGGCCGGGCGCGAGGTGATCGCGGCCTTCGCACCCGATGTCATGGTGGTCGTCGCCTACGGGCAGATCCTCCCCCCCGAGGCGCTGCGGCTACCGCGCCTCGGTTGCCTCAACATCCACGGCTCACTGTTACCGCGCTGGCGCGGCGCCGCGCCCATCCAGCGGGCGATTCTCGCGGGTGACGATCACACCGGGGTCACGATCATGCAGATGGATACCGGCCTGGACACGGGCGACATGCTGGCCACCCGCAGCATCCCGCTCGGCGATCGGGATACCAGTGCCTCACTGCACCAGGCGCTGGCAGCGCTCGGCGCGCAGTGCCTGATCGAAGTCCTCGACGCGCTGAGCGGCGACGGCCTCACGGCGCGGCCGCAACCGGCGCTGGGCGCCACCTACGCGCAGAAGATTGCCAAGTCCGAGGCACACATCAATTGGGATGCACCGGCGAGCGTCATTTCGCGCCAAGTGCGCGCGTTCAATCCCTGGCCGATCGCCGAAACGCTGTTCGCGGGCGAGCAGCTGCGCATCCACGGCGCCTACGCCCACGCCGGTCCCGGCTTTGCGGCGGCGGCACCGGGCATGTGGCTGGGTCTTGCAGCGGCGCCCGCCGGGGACGTGCTGCGGGTGGCCTGCGGCACCGGGGAACTGCACGTGACTCATCTGCAGCGCGCCGGCCGCAACGTCGTCTCGGCGCGCGAATTCGTGAATTCCGCGGGCCCGGGTACCGGGAGCTTCGGATGAGCGACCCGCGCACCGCGGTGCTGGCCAGTGCCGCGCGGGTCATTGCCGCGGTGGTCGACAACGGCGCATCCGCCGATGCCGCACTCGAGCAGGCCGGCGCGGCCTCCGAACGGGCCGCGGTGCGCGCCGTTGCCCTGGGCAGTATCCGCTGGTACCTGCGGCTGTTGCCGGCCGTGCAGCAGCTGCTGGATCGAAAGGCCGGGCGCCTCGAGCCCGAGGTCAGCGCGCTCTTGGTCGCGGCCGCCCACCAGATCGAATATTCGCGCAATCCCGCGCAATTGACGGTGAACGCGGCGGTGAATGCGGCACGTACCCTCGGGCGCATGCGCGCCGCCGGCCTGGTGAATGCGGTGCTGCGCCGCTTCGTGCGCGAACGCGCGGCGCTGCTCGCGGTGGTGGATGCGGACCCGGTGGCGGCGGCCGCCCATCCGCGCTGGCTGGCCGCGGCCATCGGGCGGGCCTGGCCGCAGCAGGCGGCAGCCGTGATGGCGGCCAACAACCAGCATCCGCCGATGGCCCTGCGCGTGGATCTGACGCGCACTGATCGGACGGCCTACCTGGCGCTGCTGGAGCAGGCCGGCATCGCCGCGATCGCCCCGGCCTGGGCGCCCGCGGCCCTCGAGCTCACCGCGCCCGTGGCGGTCGGCTCCCTGCCGCGGTTCGAGGAAGGCTGGGTGTCGGTCCAGGACAGCGGCGCGCAGCTCGCCGCGCTGCTGCTGGGTGTGCAGCCCGGCATGCGCATCCTGGATGCCTGCGCAGCGCCCGGCGGCAAGACCGTGCACATCCTGGAGCGGGCCGGCGGGGCGTGCGACCTGGTCGCCACGGACGTGGACGCGAAGCGTTTGACGCGCGTGCGCGACAACCTGGACCGTTGTCGCCGCAACGCGCAACTGGTGGTCGCGGACATGAGCAATGGCCACGGTGCGGACGGCGCGGTGCCGGCGGCGCTGGCCCGCGGCGGCTTCGATCGCATCCTCCTGGATGCGCCGTGCTCGGCGACCGGGGTCATCCGGCGGCACCCGGACATCCGCTTGCTGCGGCGCGAATCAGATATCGCCGCGTTCGCGCTCACGCAGCTGGCGTTGCTGGAATATGCGGTAACGCTGCTGTCCCCGGGGGGGCGGCTGCTCTATGCCACCTGCTCGATCCTGCCCGCGGAAAACGACGCGGTGATCGAGCGCTTCATGGCTGGAACGACCGCGCCGCTGCGGCGGATGGCCCCGGAGGAACTGCTGGCAGTGGCCGGGGCGCCCATTCCTGGTGCCGAGTTATGCTCCCAGGGAGTGCAGCTGTTGCCCGGATGCGCGGCGGCCACCGACGGCTTCTATTATGCTTGTCTTGAGAAAGACACATCCGGATCGCATTGAAGTGATGGCTCGCTCCCCGTGGGTGATGATGGCGGCTGCCTGGATGGCCCTGTGCGGCGTACTGGCGATGGCCGATGCCCTGGACGGGGTCCTGCAGGTGCGTTCGGCCTTCGTGGACCTGGACCACTCGGTGTTCCAGCTGCACGCGCGCATCGATTATCCGAGCACCCCGGCCATCAGCGACGCCCTGCGCGATGGCGTCGACCTCCTGTTCGATGTCGATGCGCGTGTCGAGCGCTCCCGGCGCTTCTGGTTCGACAGCACGGTGGTGGATCTGACGCTGCGGCGCGAACTCGCCTATCACACGGTGAGCGATCGCTACGTGGTGCGTGATCCGGCGACCGGCGATCAGCAGACCTTCGCGACCCTCGATGCCGCCCTGCAGTACCTCGGCACCGTCGACGCATGGCCCATACTGGTCGAGCCACAACTCGAGACGGGGGCGCAATATGTCATCAGCGTGCGGGCAGGCATTCACCGCGGACACCTGTCATCGTCGCTGCGCGCCTTGCTGTTCTGGACGGATGACTGGAGCCGGGTCAGCAACTGGTACACATGGTCACTGACAACCTGACGCCACCCCGTCGACCCTGGGGCAATTACGCCCTGGTGCTGCTGTGGGCGGCGATTGGGGCCAGCGCGCTGCTGATGCTCGCGAAGAGCGTGCAGCACTCCTCGGATTTCGAGCGCCTGGCGGCCTGGATCCTGCTGCTGAACGTGATCGGCGTGATCGGCCTGACGGTGCTCACCGCGCGCAAGATCTGGCAGCTGGTCAGGGAATACCGCAACAACGTTCCGGGTTCGCGCCTCACGGCGCGCACGGTTGCGACTTTCGGGGCGCTGGTGATCGTGCCGCTGCTGATCGTCTACCTGTTCTCGCTGGACTTCCTCAACCGCGGTATCGACAGCTGGTTCCGGGTCGAGGTCAAGCAGGGCCTCAATGACGCGTTGCTGCTGTCGCGCGCCGCGATCGACGTGCGCATGCGTGAATACGGCGGCCGCACCGAGCGCTTCGCGCATGCGCTCACCTATACGCTGCGCAACAATCCGGAGACGGTGGTCGCGAGTCTGAACGCGGAACTGGTGGCGACCGGTGCCGCCGAGATCGTGCTGTTCGACTCGGACCAGCGCGTGCTCGCCTTCAGCAGCGACAACGCCATCGAAGTGGCGCCGACCCCGCCGCCCTCGGACGTGCTGCGCCAGATCAGCCAGCACCGGCCCTACGTCGGGATCGATCCGCAGGTCGGCGGCCAGTACCTGATCCGCGTGGCCGCGCCGTTGTCGGAGCTGAGCGACTCCAGCGACCGGCGCTACGTCTATGCCGTATATGATGTGCCGCAGCAGCTGGCCAAGCTCTCCGAGGCCGTGCAGCAGACCTATTCACAGTACGGTGACATCGCCGCGGTGCGCGAGCCGCTGAAGGACAGTTTCCGTCTGACTTTGACCCTGGTGCTGCTGATGGCGATGCTCGCGGCCATCTACGGCGCGATTTATTCGGCACAGAAGCTTATCCGGCCGGTGCAGGACCTGATCGCCGGTACCCGCGCGGTCGGCAAAGGAGATTTCGCGACCCGTCTGCCGCTACCCTCGCGCGACGAGCTGGGCTACCTGGTGCATTCCTTCAACGACATGACCAAGCGGCTGCGGCGGGCCCGCGAGGAGACCTCGCGCAGCCAGGCGGCGGTCGAGCGCGAGCGCGGGCGGCTGGCCGTCATCCTGGCGCGCCTGTCCACGGGCGTGCTGGCGGTGGATCGCGAACTCATGGTCCGGATAGCCAACGAGGCCGCCGGGCAGATCATGGGCGTGGACATGGCGCAGGCGACCGGCTCCTCGCTGCCGGCACTCGCAGCCGGCCACGAGCGCTTCAGCCAGTTCGTCGCGGCCCTGGTGGTCCGTTTCGCCGCCGGGCGCGAGGAGTGGCGCGAACAGATCGACCTGGACGGTGGCTCCGACCGCCGCGTGCTGATGTGCGCCTGCACGCCCCTGGGCGTCGAGGGCGCCGAGCGCGGGTACGTCATTGTGTTTGATGACATAACGGCGCTGCTGCAGGCGCAGCGCGACGCGGCCTGGGGCGAGGTGGCCCGGCGCCTGGCGCACGAAATCAAGAATCCACTGACCCCGATCCAGCTGTCGGCGGAACGCATGCAGCGCAAGTTTCACGCCAGCATGAACCGGGAGGACGCGGACCTGCTGCAGCGCTCCACCGACACGATCGTGCAGCAGGTCGAGACCATGAAGCAGATGGTCAATGCCTTCAGCGAGTACGCCCGCGCACCGGACATCAAGGTCACCGGCTTCGGCCTCAACGACCTGGTCACCGAAGTGGTCGAGTTGTACCGCTTGCCGGACAGCCGGATCCAGATCCGCCTGGATCTGGATCCGCAGCTGGGAATCGTCGAGGCGGACCGTGGCCGTGTCAGGCAGATCCTGAATAACCTGCTCGTCAATGCACTGGAAGCGCTGGAGGGTTATGATCCACAGGAAAAGAAAGGGATAGTAGATATCTCAACACGGTTGCTTCAGGCGCAAACTCCCGAATGGTCCCACGGGGTGGTCACAGTTTGTGATAATGGCCCCGGCTTTCCGCGCGAGCTGATCAGCCGGGTCTTCGATCCGTACGTCACCAGCAAACCGCGGGGCACGGGACTTGGACTTGCGATAGTCAAAAAAATCGTCGAAGAGCATGGAGGTCGCATCGACGCGGACAACAGGCCGGAGGGTGGTGCGAGCGTGCGGGTGACCCTGCCGCTGCGTGACAGCACGCGCGCGGCGAATTCGCAGCGTGAACGTCGCCCGACAATACGGAAGGAGAGCTTGGGATGAGTGCGATGCGGATCCTGGTGGTCGACGACGAGGCGGACATCCGCGGGTTGTTGAAGGAGATCCTCACGGAGGAGGGTTACACGGTCGAGGTGGCGGCGGATGCCGATCAGGCCCGCGCCGCGCGCGCGCGCCAGACCCCCGACCTGGTCCTGCTGGACATCTGGATGCCGGGCGTGGATGGCATCACGCTGCTGCGCGAGTGGGCGCAGTCCGCCTCGGATGGCGTGCAGGTGGTCATGATGTCCGGACACGGCACGATCGAGACCGCGGTCGAGGCGACCCGGCTCGGCGCCTTCGATTTCGTCGAGAAGCCGCTGTCCATCGCCAAGCTGCTGCGCACCGTCGAGCGCGCGCTCGAGGCCGGCAAGCGCAAGCGTCAGCCGGCGCGCATGGCGCCGAGCCAGACGCAGATTCCGGCGGGCAAGAGCCGGGTCATCCAGCAGTTGCGGACCGATCTGCAGCAACTCGCAACCAACCGGTCCGCCGTTTTGCTGATCGGCGAATCCGGATCGGGCCGCGAGGCCTTCGCCCGCTATCTGCACGCCGAGAGCCCGCGCGCGGCCGCGCCGTTCGTCACGGTGATCGCCAGCACGCTGCGCGAGACGGATGCCGAAGCGCTGCTGCTCGGTAGCGGCGACTCGAAGGGCCTGCTGGAGCAGGCCGGCGACGGCTCGCTGTTCATCAACGAGATCGAGGATCTGCCGCCGATTGCCCAACGCGTGCTGATGGGCGTGCTCGAGTCGGGCAACTTCTCTCGTTTGAATTCGTCCGTCGTGCAGCGCTTCGAGGCACGGGTGCTGTCCTCGGCCCAGCCGGGCATCGAGGGACGCGCCGGCACCTTGGGCTCGGAATTCCGGCGCGACCTGCTGGGACATCTGAACACGCTCATCGTGCGCATTCCGCCGCTGCGGGACTACGCCGAGGATGTGCCCGAACTGTTGCGTCATTACGTGGACCGCGCGGTCGATGCCGAAGGTCTGCCGTTCCGACGCTTCAGCGTGGCGGCGCAGAACCGCATGCGCAACTATCCCTGGCCCGACAACCTGCGCGAGCTGAAGAACCTGGTGCAGCGGCTGCTGATCCAAGGTGGTCCGGAGGAGATCAGGCTCGAGGAGATCGAACACGAACTGGCCATCCAGGCGGTGCCGGGCGAGCCTTTGGTGAAACAGGATCTCCTGGCGCTGCCGCTGCGCGAAGCGCGCGAACAGTTCGAGCGCGCCTACCTGCAGCAGCAGCTGCTGTTGTGCAATGGCAAGGTAGGACGACTGGCGAAGCGTGTCGGCATGGAACGCACGCACCTGTATCGCAAGCTGCGCTCGCTCGGCGTGGACTTTCGCGCCACGGCGGATGACTGACGGCCGTAAGCTCAGTCGCCGACGCGGATCACCAGTGCGTCCACATCGGCTGACTGCAGCTGGTGGCGCACCTTGTTCAGCTGGTCGAGATTGCTGATGGGTCCGATGCGCACGCGGAACCACACGTCGCTGTCGAGCGCCACGCGCTGCACCTTGGCGTCAACGCCCTGCAGCGTCAGCTGGCGGGCGACCCGATCGGCATCCGTTTCGGTGTGATATGAGCCGGCCTGCAGCACGTAGGCCCCCGGCTTCTCGATCCGCGCGGTCGGCAGATCACGCTTCACGTCACGGTCTTTCTCCGGAACGACCACCTCGAAATTGGGCAGCATCGAATAGAAGTCGTAATGCTGCGGCGCGGAGCCATCGGCCGGCACGGCCGCATCCGGCGGCGGCTTGTGCGCTTCGGGCTTGGGCGCATCCAGCGGTACCGGCGTGTGCTGTCCCTGGTGCGTGAACGCCCAGCCCATGGCGCCGATGACCAGGCCCGCAACCAGACCGGTGGCGATGTCCTGCCAGCGTGCGGCGCCATTGCTGCGCGGCCGGGCGGACTTGTAGTCGCGGACGTTGTGGCGCCTCACATGCTCTCGGGGGCACTCACGCCCAGCAGCGTGAGACCGTTGCGGATGACCTGCTGGGCCGCACTCACCAGTGCCAGTCGCGCGTTGCGCAGCGGCGCTTCCGGGACGATGAACTGTTCGGCGTTGTAATAGGTGTGGAACGCGTTCGCGAGCTCCCGCAGGTAATGAACCAGCGTGTGCGGCGCGCGCTGCGTGGACGCAAGCTGCAGGCTCTCGGGATAGCGGGACAGCGACTGCAGCAGCGCCTGCTCATGCGTGCCGCTCAGCAGCGTCGCATTGGCGAGTCCCTCGGCCAGATCGAAGCTCAGCCCCTTCGCCGCCAACTGCTTCAGCACACTGGTGACGCGTGCGTGCGCGTACTGGATGTAGTAGACCGGATTCTCATTGCTGCGCGATTTGGCCAGCGCCAGATCGAAGTCCAGCGGCTGATCGTGGCTGCGCATCAGGTAGAAGAAGCGGCAGGCATCATTGCCCACCTCCGCACGCAACTCCCGCAGCGTGACGAACTGCGCCTCGCGTTTGCCCATGGGGATCTTTTCCCCGTCGCGGAACAGGCTCACGAACTGGATAAGGCTCACCTCCAGGCTCGCGCCCGGTTCGCCCATGGCGGTAAGGCCCGCGCGCACCCGTGCGACGTAACCGTGGTGATCGGCGCCGAGCACATCGAGCAGTCGCGCGAAACCGCGCTCGCGCTTTTCCAGGTGGTAGGCGATGTCGGAGGCGAAATAAGTCGCGACGCCGTTTTCACGCACCACGACGCGGTCCTTCTCGTCGCCGAACTGCGTGGCCGCGAACCACTGCGCGCCGTCCTTCGTGTAGATGTGCTGCTGGTCCCGCAGGCGCTTGAGCGCGCGCTCGATCGCACCGGAGGTCGCGAGCGTTCCTTCCGAATACCAGCGGTCGAACTCGACGCCGAAGCTTGCGAGGTCGTCGCGGATGTCATCGGTCATCAGCTCCAGCGACAGCCCCAGCACGCTGCGGAACTCGCCCGCACCGATGAGCGCGCGGCAGCGCCCGATGAGCGCATCGATGTGGATTTCCTTGTCGCCTTCGGGCGCATCCGGCGGCAGATCGGCCATGACCGCCGCGGCGCTGGCGCGGTAGCGCTCGCCCTCGGCATCCTTCAGCTGCTGCGCCAGCGGCAGCACGTAATCGCCACGGTAGCCGTTCGACGGGAACGGCAGCACTTCGCCACACAGCTGCAGGTAGCGGATCCAGGTGCTGACGCCGAGGATGTCCATCTGGCGACCGGCGTCGTTGATGTAGTACTCGCGTGCCACCTCGAAACCGGTGGCTGCCAGGATGTTGGCGAGCGTCGCGCCGTAGGCGGCCTGGCGGCCATGGCCGACGTGCAGCGGACCGGTGGGATTGGCCGAGACGAATTCGACCAGCACGCGCTCGCCGCCGCCGGCGCGGCTTTCACCGTAAGCGCCACCGAGTTCGTGAATGCGCGTCAGTTCCTGTGCGCCCGCGGCGGCCTTCAGATAGAAATTGATGAAGCCGGCGCCCGCGACTTCGGTGCGCTCGATCAGATCGTTGGCGGGCAGCGCCGCGGCGATCGCCTGCGCGAGCTCGCGCGGGTTGCGCCGCGCGCTTTTCGCCAGGCGCAGCGCGACGTTGCTGGCGAAATCGCCATGCCCGGCATCGCGCGTACGTTCGACGCTGATCTGCGAGGGCTCCGGCGCCGTCGGCAGCAGGCCGCCGACGAGTCCGTTCACGGCGCTTAGCAGGAGCTGCTCGAGCTGTGGCTTCAAGGCAGGAGACATCCGCAGGTGGAAATCATCAATTTTACCTCAGAACAGATCGATGGGATCGACGTCGAGCGCCCAGCGCACACGGCGCGCCACGGGCAGCTCGGCGACCCGCGGCAGCCAGCCGCCGAGCAGGCGATGCAGCGCGGCCCGGTCCGCGCTCTCCAGCAGCAGCTGCGCGTGATAGCGGCCGGCGCGGCGCGCCATCGCCGCAGGCACCGGCCCCAGCAGCTTCACGGCGCGCGGTGCTGCCGCGAGACGCCGCGCCTCGGTGAGAAATTCGAGCGCAGCTTCCGCCGTGAGCGCCGAGGCACGCACGACCGCGAGGCGGCTGAACGGCGGCCACGCGGCCGCGGCGCGCTCCGCGAGCGCGGCGCGGGCGAAGCCGTCGTAGCCTTCGCTCATCAGCGTCTGCAGCAGCGGATGTTCCGGATAGGCTGTTTGAATCAGAACTTCCCCGGCGCGGCTGCCGCGTCCGGCGCGGCCGGCAACCTGGACGATGGTCTGCGCGAGCCGCTCGGCGGCGCGGAAGTCGGTGCTGAACAGTCCCTGGTCCGCGTTCAGGACCACCACCAGCGTCATGTTCTGGAAGTCATGACCCTTGGTGATCATCTGGGTGCCGACCAGGATCCGTGCCGCGCCGCTGTCGATGCTGTGCATCGCCGCGTCCATGTCGCCGCGGCCCCGCACCACGTCGCGGTCCACGCGCACGATGGGCGCGTGTGGAAAGAGCTCGAGCAGCCGCTCCTCGACCCGTTCGGTGCCTTGGCCGACCGGCCGCACCTCGAAACCGCATTGCGGGCAGTTCTGCGGCAGCGGCGCATCGGCCCCGCAGTGATGACAGCGCAGCCGCTGCGAGCGCTGATGCACGGTCAGGCGTGCGTCGCACTCCTTGCAGGGCGCGACCCAGCCGCAGGCGGTACACAGCAGCGTCGGCGCGTAGCCGCGGCGATTCAGAAACACCAGCACCTGGCCTTCGGCCGCGAGATGCCGCTCGATCGCCTGCACCACCGGCGTCGACAGACCCGCGCTGACCGCATGCGCGCGCAGGTCGACGAGCCCGAGTCGCGGCGCCGCGGCCGGGCCGGCGCGGCGCGGCCCCGACAGCCGCTGATAGCGGCCCGCCACGACATTCTGCAGCGTCTCCAGTGACGGCGTGGCCGAGCCCAGGATCACCGGCAATTGCGCGCGCTGGGCGCGCACCAATGCCAGATCGCGCGCCGAGTAATGAAAGCCGCCCTCGTGCTGTTTCAGGGAGGCGTCGTGCTCCTCGTCCACGATGATCACGCCCAGTTGGGGGACGGGTGCGAACACCGCCGAGCGGGTGCCAACGATGATCCGCGCCGCACCGCTGGCCGCCGCGCGCCAGGCGTCGAGGCGCTCGGTGTCGGTCAGCCCCGAATGCAGCACCGCGAGCGGCGCGTTCAGCCGCTGGGCAAAGCGCCGCACGAGCTGCGGGGTGAGTCCGATTTCGGGGACCAGGACCAAGGCCCGCTGGCCGCGTTCGAGGACCTGCTCGATGATGCGCAGATAGACCTCGGTCTTGCCGCTGCCGGTCAGACCATGCAGGACGAAGGTCGCATAACCGCCGAGGGCAGCCCCGATGTGCGCGACCGCCGCGGCCTGTTCGGGCGTCGCCACGGGCGCGGCGGCGGCCGCAACCCACTCCGGGGTCGGCGCGGCCGGGGCTGCGGCGACGCTCTCGTGCTGCACCCAGCCCTGCCTGAGCAGTGCCTTTGCCGCGGTGCGCCAGTGCGGGACCTGGGCCGAAAGGTCGTCCTCGTGGAGGCAGTCGTGCCGCAGCAGCAGTTCCAGGACCCGCCGCTGGGCCGGCAGACGGGCGAGCATGCCCGTCTCCAGTGCCGTGCGACCGGTGCCGGTCGGCCGCCAGAGCTCCTCGAGCGCGGTGAGAGTCGCACCCGCCCGTAACGCCTTGGGCAGCGCGCTCGCGATGACCTCGCCGATCGGATGGTGGTAGTAGTCGCTGGCCCAGCGCACCAGGTCCAAAACTTCCCCTGACAGCACCGGAACGGAGTCCAGGAGCGCCGTCAGGGGCTTGAGCCGTTCCTCGGCCACGCTCGAGTCGGTGGCGTGCTCGATGACGACGCCGATCAGATGCTGGCGGCCGAAAGGGACCCTGACCCGGGCACCCGCAACCGGTGCTGCAGTGCCCGGCGGTACCCGGTAATCAAAAAGTCGGCTCAGCGGTACGTCCAGCGCGACCCGTGAAATTCCGCCCTCCGGCGCCGCCCCGGTCATGCGTGAGCTATCGTAGTCTTAGTCAAATCAATGCTTTGGGGACGGTGTGCAAATCCGGAAAGGTGGGTCAACCACTGGCCAAGTCCACGCGTTATAACCCGCATGAGTGCCTTTGCTAGCGTCGCGCCGCCTTATACCATGCCCGCCACCGTAGGCGGCGACACCCTATTGAATGACACTGCTGAGGCCACATCGCGCGCGCTGAACCAATTCCTGGCGAGCGTCGAGCTGAAGGCCTACAAGATCGCGCAGGCCGGCCTGCGGCACCAGGACGATGCGCTGGATGCGGTGCAGGACGCCATGCTGCAGCTTGCGCGCGCCTATTCGAACCGGCCCGAGGCGGAGTGGAAGCCGCTCTTCTACCGGATTCTGGAAAATCGCATCCGCGACATGCAGCGCCGCCGGACGGTGCGCGGCCGCGTGATGGCGTGGCTGCCGTTCCGGCGGGATGACGAGGAGGATGACTCCGATCCCATCGCCCAGGCGCCGAGCCATGATCTGCCGCCGGTGGCGCGCCTGGAACTGGATGAGGCGATGACGGCGCTGGACGGTGCCCTGGGCGAGCTGCCGGCGCGGCAGCGCCAGGCCTTCATGCTGCGTAACCTCGAGGGCCTGGACGTGGCCCAGACGGCGCAGGCCATGGGTTGCTCTGAAGGCAGCGTCAAGACACACTATTTTCGTGCCCTGCAGGCCCTGCGCACGAAACTCGGAGAATTCGAACTATGAACGCCACGGAAGGCGAGTCTTCTCAGACCACGCTGCTGCAGAGCGGGCTGGAAGCGCGCGCGTGTCTGGTGCTCGAGGAAGGAGTGTCGCGCATCGATGCGCGCATCCGCTCGCGCCTGAACCAGGCGCGCCAGGCCGCGGTGGCCGAGGCCGCCAAACCCTCTTATCTGATGTGGCTGAACCGCGCTTTCTCGCGGCACGCGCTGATGCCCGCGACCGGGGCCGCGGCGGCGGCGGCGCTGGTCGCGGTGCTGATGCTGAACGGTGGTCACCAGATGACGACCACGGTCGCGGAAAATCCGGCGAGCGCGCTCGATGTGCTGGACCTCGTGACGGATGACGATGCCATGAACCTCATGGAGGACAACGACAGATCCTTCTATGAGTGGGCCGCGGCGGAAGGCGACAATGCCGGACAGGGTTCCGGTGAGAATGCCGGCCGGGGCGCTGGCGGGACGACCTGATGATCGACCCCGGCGGGCTGCGGCCCGTCCGCGTTTGGCTGTGCCTGGGAGTGCTGCTCGGCATTCCCATGCTGCTGCGCGCGGGTGAGCCACCGCCGAAGTCCGCGGAGCCCGCAGATGATGATTTGATCGAATTCTTGGGATCCGTGGATTCAGACGACGCGGGTTGGAAAATGTATCTGGCGCGCACGGGAACGCAGCGGCCGGTGGTGAAGAAACCGCCGCCGCCGCCGCCTCCGAGCAGCGCGCCCGGGAAAGACCTTGCGAAAGTTGAGCAATAAGCCGGCCCGCATCGGGGCGCTGCTGCTGACAGGGCTCCTGTCGGTTGGCGCATGCGCACCGGTTTGCGCGCAGGTGGCGAACCCGGCGGCCCCGCCGCCGGCCGCCGCTCCGGCTCCGGCTCCGGCGCCCGCCGGCGCGCCGGTGCCCTGGAATTCGCTCTCGCAGGACCAGCAGCACCTGTTGTCACGAGTGGCGGGGCAGTGGGACCAGCTGCCGGCGCAGCGCCAGCAGGCCCTCGCCAGCGGCAGCCAGCGCTGGCTCGGCATGTCCCCGGATCAGCGCGACCAGGCGCGGCAGCGTTTCAATCAATGGCAGCAGATGCCCGAGCAGCGCCGCCAGCAGCTGCGCCAGCGCTGGGAGGAATTCCGGGCCCTGCCGCCGCAGCAGCAGCAGGCGGACCGGGAGAACTTCCGCAAGTTCCAGCAGCTTCCCCAGGACCAGCGTCAGCAGCTGCGCCAGCGCTGGCAGAGCGCGACACCGACGCAGCGCAAGAACATGGTTCAGCGCGCCCGCCAGCGGCGCATGGAACCGCCGCCCCCGCCGAAGCCACGGCGGTTCCCGGGACACTGAGGTTCGCTCAGCCCTGCGGCGGCGCGAGTTTCCAGCGCCGGTGCAGCCACATCCAGTCGGCCGGCGCCGCCAGTACCTGTCGTTCCACGGCCCGCGCATAGCGCTCGGTGATCTCGCCGGCCGGCAGGCGCTCGCCCGCGGCCGCCAGCAGTTCGCAGTTCACCTCGTAATGACCGCGCGCGGTCCGCCGCATGCCGATGAAGATCACGGCGAGACGCGTGGCCTGGGCAATTTTCTCCGGCCCCATGTAGAACGCGGTGGGTTGATTCAGAAAGCGGGTCCAGTGCTTGAAGTCGCTGCTGACCGGCGCCTGGTCGGCGACCATCGCGATGGCGCGAGCGTCCCGGCGTTTGAGCAGGCTCGTGAGCAGTTCCTTCGCGGGCACGAGCTCGGCGCCGAAGCGTGAGCGCAGGGCGCGCATCAGGCGCTCGCCCAGGGCTGCGCGCAGTGGCTTGTACGCCGCCTGTACCGGAACTTCGAGGTGCGTCGACAGCGCCAGCAGGAGCCACTCCCAGTTGCAGTGATGCGCGCTTACCACCAGCACGCTGCGGCCCGCGGCGATCAGATCGCGCGGCAGCTGTGGATTGCCGAAATGCACCCGCCGCAGCAATTCCTCGCGGCGCAGGCCGCCCATCTTGAGGATCTCGGCGAGGATCTGCGCAAGATTGGCGTAGAAACGGGATTCGATGCGGTGCAGTTCGTGCCCCGGCAGCTCGGGAAAGCTGCGCTCGATGTTGGTGCGCACGGTCCCGAGACGATGGCGCACGATGCGCCGCATCGCCCAGGTGGCGGCGGTCGCGAGCGCGTAGAGAACCCACAGTGGCAGGCGGGACAGCATCCTCAGCCACCACGGCAGGGGCTGCGTCGCCGGCTGGGACAGCCCCGTGGCATACATCGGTGCGGACATCTCACCGGGATTGTAGGACATCTGCCCGTGACCGGGTGCCCCCTGCGTCGTATCATCTGCACCCGACGCAAAGTGCACCCAACAAAGCCGTGGAGGCGCCCATGACCAAGTACCTACTGCCGGAACTTCCCTACGACTACAGCGCACTCGAGCCGCACATCTCGGCGCGCATCATGGAGCTGCATCACGACAAGCATCACAAGGCCTATGTCGACGGTGCCAACAAGACGCTCGAGCAATTGGCCGAGGCCCGTCAGAAGGGCGCATTGGATGGCGCCGGCACGCTCGAACGCACGCTGGCGTTCCACATCTCCGGCCACGTCATGCACAGCATTTTCTGGCAGAACCTGAGTCCGAAGGGCGGCGGCAAGCCCAGCGGTGAACTGGCCACGGCGATCGACAAGGATTTCGGCAGTTTCGATTCGTTCAAGACACAGTTGAACAAGACGGCTGCCACCATTCAGGGTTCGGGCTGGGCGGCGCTTTATCTGGAGCCGCTGACACAGCAGCTGATCATCGGCTCAGTCCATGATCACCAGCAGTTCTCCTTCCAGGGATCGCTGCCGCTGATGGTGGTGGATGCCTGGGAGCACGCCTTCTATCTGCAGTACGTCAACGAGAAGGTGAAGTTCTTCGACGCACTGTGGAACATCTGGAACTGGGCGGACATCGGCGAGCGTTATGCCGCGGCGAAGGGCGCCAAACTGAGCCTCAAGGGCGCGGTCGGCTGACGGCCAAGCGGGATGTGGTGAGGCCCGGCGGCAACGCCGGGCCTCTTCATCCTCGAAGATCGCCTCAGAGAATGTAGCGACTCAGGTCCTCGTCCTTGACCAGGTCGCCGAGGTGCCCATCGACGTACGCGGCATCGACCGTCACATCACGGCGCTCGGCACTGGTCGCATCGTACGAGACGTTCTCCAGCAGCCGTTCCATCACCGTATGCAGACGCCGGGCACCGATGTTCTCGGTGCGCTCGTTCACGTGATGAGCGATCTCGGCCAGGCGCCGCACGCCATCGGCGGCGAAGCTCACGGCAACCCCTTCGGTCGCGAGCAAGGCCCGGTACTGTGCCGTCAGTGAGGCATCCGGCTCGGTGAGGATGCGCACGAAGTCATCGACGGTGAGGGAGTCGAGTTCGACCCGGATCGGCAATCTGCCCTGCAGCTCCGGAATCAGATCCGAGGGCTTCGACAGATGGAACGCGCCGGAGGCGATGAACAGCACATGATCGGTCTTCAACGGACCATACTTGGTGGACACCGTCGAGCCCTCGACCAGCGGCAGCAGGTCGCGCTGCACGCCTTCGCGTGAGACGTCGGCGCCGATCGTTTCGCCGCGCCGCGAGACCTTGTCGATCTCGTCGATGAACACGATGCCGTTCTGCTCGGCATTGTGCAGGGCGCGCACCTTCAGTTCCTCTTCGTTGACCATGCGGCCCGCCTCATCCTCGACGAGCAGCTTCAGGGCTTCCTTCACCTTCACCTTGCGCGGCCGGCTGCGCTGACCGCCGAGGTTCTGGAACATCGACTGCAGCTGCTGCTGCATCTCCTCCATCCCCGGGGGCGCCATGATCTCGACGCCCTGCGGCAGTGCCCGCAGCTCGATTTCGATCTCGCGATCGTCGAGCTCGCCCTCGCGCAGCCGCTTGCGCAGCTTCTGGCGGGTCTCGGCGTCACGCGGCTGCGCCGGTTCGTCGGTCGAGAAGCCCATGACCCGCGGCTTCGGCAGCAGCGCATCGAGCACCCGCTCTTCGGCCGCATCGGCGGCGCGCTCACGCACCTTGCCGAGTTCCTGTTCGCGGGTCATCTTCACCGCCACGTCCGCCAGTTCCTTGACGATCGACTCGACGTCGCGGCCGACGTAGCCGACCTCGGTGAACTTCGTCGCCTCGACCTTCACGAACGGCGCATTGACCAGCTTCGCCAGCCGTCGAGCGATCTCGGTCTTGCCGACGCCGGTCGGCCCGATCATCAGGATGTTCTTCGGCGTGATCTCATGGCGCATCGGTTCCGGGATCTGCATCCGGCGCCAGCGATTGCGCAAGGCGATCGCCACCGCCCGCTTGGCGGCCTGTTGACCGATGATGTGCTTGTCCAGCTCCTGGACGATTTCCTGCGGCGTCATCGCCTGCGCGACGGCGTGTGCGGCGGCCTGTGCCGTGGTGTCGTTCATAGGGTTCACCATTTACTTGATCTCGTCGATGAGCAGGTTGCGATTGGTGTAAATGCAGATGTCGGCGGCGATGTTGAGCGAGCGCTCGACGATGCCGCGGGCATCCAGATCCGAGGATTCCACCAGGGCCCGCGCCGCTGCGAGGGCGTAGGAGCCGCCGGAGCCGATGGCTGCGACGTCGTATTCAGGCTCGATCACGTCGCCATTGCCGGAGACGACGAACAGTTTCTCCTTGTCACCGACCAGCAGCAGTGCCTCGAGGCGCCGCAGATAGCGGTCCGAGCGCCAGTCCTTGGCGAGTTCGATGGCGGCGCGGGTGAGGTTGCCGTGCTTCTCGAGCTTGCCTTCGAAGCGCTCGAAGAGGGTGAAGGCATCGGCGGTACCGCCGGCGAATCCAGCCAGCACCTTGTCGCCGTAGAGACGCCGCACCTTGCGGGCGTTGCCCTTCATGACGGTGTTGCCGAGGGTCACCTGGCCGTCGCCGCCGATCGCGACGCTGCCGTTGCGGCGTACCGCGAGAATCGTTGTTCCGTGGGGATCGAATGTGTTGTTCATGCTTCCTTGGCCTTACGCCTTCCTGCGCGCGCGCGGATGGCTTGCGTCGTAGATGCGGGCCAGGTGCTGGAAATCAAGATGCGTATAGACCTGGGTCGTGGCAATGTCCGCATGGCCCAGGAGTTCCTGTACGGCGCGTAATTCTCCACTGGATTCAAGCAGATGCGAGGCGAATGAGTGGCGGAAAAGGTGCGGGTGCACGTGCATCGGCAGGCCCTGGCGCACGGCCCAGTATTCGACCCGCTTCTGGATTGCGCGCGCGCCGAGGCGGCGGCCGGTGCTGCCGACGAAGACCGCGGGATTGTCATCGCGCACCAGGCCTTGGCGCTCCTGCATCCAGTCCGCGAGCGCGGTGAGCGCCTTGGCGCCCACCGGCACCACGCGGGTCTTGCTGCCCTTGCCGAGCACCCGCACCGTGCGGTCCGCCGCGTTCAGGTCCCGCAGATTCAGGCCGACCAGTTCGGCCAGGCGCAGGCCCGAGGAATAGAGCAGCTCCATGATCGCCCGATCGCGCGTAGCCAGTGGTTCTCCCGCCGGGATCTCGAGCAGCCGACCCATCGTATCGGCGTCCAGGGTCACCGGCAGACGCCGCTCGCCCTTGGGCGCCCGCACGTCCACCGCGCAGTTGTTCTTGAGGATGCCCTCGCGGATCAGGAACTTCAGAAAGCTGCGAACCGCTGACAGACGCCGCTGGATGCTGCGCGGCGCGAGTCCCCCCGCGTGCGAGCGCGCTGCGAACAGCCGTACCTGGGCGTGTTCGAGCAGCGGCCAGTCGGTAATGCCCTCGCGGGCGCAGAACTGCGTGAGCGCCGCGAGATCACGCGCGTAATTGCTGTCGGTATGCGCCGAAAGGCGTCGTTCCCGGGCCAGGTACTGGCGGAATCGGGCGACCTGCTCGACGGCTTCCGGGTTCACGGCGAGCCGCCGACGGTCCGGGTCGTCTCAGGGCCGGGACAACACATCCGAAATGAGATCCGCGAGCCGCGCCAGGAAGTCCGTGCTCATGCCCGGATGGAAACGGTCCCGGTCGGTGCTGCCCAGGGCGAGCACGCCCAGCGAGCCATGGTCACCGAGCGGCACCAGCGCCACCGAGCCGATGTCCGGCGAGTCAGCGCCGAACAGGAATTCACGCTGTGAATCCCGGGCCTGCCCGCAGCGCGGCTTGCCGCTGGTGAACAGCGACTCGAAGGACTTGAGATTGGCGTCGTCGGCCGCGACCCGCCGCACGAACCGTTCCGGCACTGCCGTGTCGTCGGCGCCGATCAGCACCAGCACCGAGTGGAACGAGTCGAAGTCCTCGCGCAGGCTGGCTTCGAGCTGCTCGATAGCAGCCTGGCGCGTCTGCGCGCGCAGCAGCCGGCGGGTGAAGCGATGCAGCTTCTCCGCGACCGCATCGTTGGCTCGCGCCACCGTTACGAAATCGGCCAGCTTCTGCTCCAGGCCCGTGTACCGCTCGCGCAGCACCTCGACCTGGCGCTCCACCAGCGAAATGGTGGAGCTGCCGCGCGCATGCGGCAACCGCAGCCGTGCCAGCAGTTGCAGATGGTTCTCGAAGAACTCCGGATTCTGCTGCAGATACCGGGAAACGATTTCCCCTTCATCCTGTTGCGCCGGGATACCCCGAGCCTCTCTGGTGCTCATGTCGCTGTGTCCCCTAGTTCAAAAATTCCTTCGAATGCGACCGCGGCGGGACCGGTCAGCCAGACCGGTTCGTCCGGGCCCTCCCAGTCTACGCGCAACTCGCCGCCGCGGACGTGCACGCGCACTTGGGCGTCGAGCAGCCCGCGCTGGCGGCCGACGATGACGGCCGCGCACGCACCGGTGCCGCAGGCCAGCGTCTCGCCGGCGCCGCGCTCATAGACGCGCAGGCGGATGTCGGCGCGGTCCACGACTTCCATGAAGCCGACGTTGACCCGTCGCGGAAAGCGCCGATGGCTCTCGATGGCCGGGCCCAGGCTTGCGACCGGCGCGCTATCGATGGCCGGCACCTGCAGTACCGCGTGCGGGTTGCCGATCGAGACCGCGCCGATCTCGACCGTGTCGC
>Ga0302314_10004360_pt1 | contig 26043 bp, 31 predicted proteins | sample III_Palsa_N2_3_FD_200533 | JGI IMG/M metagenome (GOLD analysis project Ga0302314, IMG submission 200533) | Peat permafrost microbial communities from Stordalen Mire near Abisko, Sweden - III_Palsa_N2_3 | ecosystem: Environmental > Terrestrial > Soil > Palsa > Peat permafrost | place: Sweden...
CTCAAGTACGACCCTGACGGCCTGGCGGCTCACGCCTACCGGCAGCTCGCTAAGGAGGTTCTCTCTAATGCCAGCCGCTAAGCGCGCGAGTATGCGCGAAGGACCGCTGTCCCAGCTCTTCCGCAAGACCGCGGAGGACACGGGCGCGATTCCGGCTCCGACCGAGGCCGCGCAGTCCGCAGCACCAGCTGAAGAGCCCGCCGCTGAGGCGCTTTCCGAGCGCAAGCCGCATCCTGCGCTCGAGAAGCCGGCTGCCGCCGAGCTTGACCTATCGCCTGAGGCCCCGCGTGGACCGGAGGTGCCATCGCCGCAGGAACGTCTGCGCTCTGCCTTCTCAGCTGACATCCCGGCGAGCCTGATGGACAGCCCATCGGAGCCGGCGCCGGCCGCGCCCAAGGCGCCTGCGGTTCATACCCACGATGTTTTCGCCCGCCCCGAGTACGCCTACGAGCAGTCCGCTCCGAAGCTGCTCGGCCGCCCGGTGCTGCGCGTCGTCGGCGTCGGTGGTGCCGGCGTCAACGCCGTCAACCGGATGATCGAAGCCGACATCGAGGGCGTCGAGTTCATCGCGATCAACACCGATCTGCAGTCTTTGCAGACTTCGGCCGCGTCGACCACGCTGCACATCGGCGACACGGTCACGCGCGGTCTCGGCTCCGGCGCCAACCCTGAGCTCGGACGCCAAGCCGCACGCGAGGCCTACGACCAGATCAAGGCGCTGCTACGTGGCTCCGACATGGTCTTCATCGCCGCCGGCGCTGGCGGCGGGACCGGTACAGGTGCCGCCCCGATCGTCGCGCAGATCGCCCGCGAGGTCGGTGCGCTGACCGTCGGCATCATCACGCGCCCGTTCCAGTTCGAGGGCACCCGCCGCCGCGATCAGGCTGAGGCCGGGATCGCCGCACTGGCGGAAGAGGTCGACACCCTGATTGTCGTGCCGAACAACCGCCTGCTGACCGTGCTCGACCGCCACACGACGATGGTCGACGCCTTCCGCGTCGCCGACGACGTGCTGCGTCAGGGCGTTCAGGGGATCTCCGACCTGGTGACGCTGCCGGGTCTGATCAACCTCGACTTCGCCGACGTGCGCACGATCATGTCCAACGCGGGTAACGCGCTGCTCGGGATCGGCATGGGCAGTGGCGAGCGCCGCGCGCTCGACGCCGCCGAGGCTGCCGTCTCGTCGCCGCTGCTGGAGACCAGCATGGAGGGCGCACGTTCGATCCTGCTCTCGATCACCGGTGGCTCAGACATCTCCCTCTGGGAGGTCAACGAGGCAGCCAAGGCTGTGGCAGAGGCCGCACACCCGGATGCGAACATCATCTTCGGTGCGATGGTCGACGAGAAGCTCGACGATGACACGGTCTGGATCACCGTGGTCGCCACCGGGTATTCGGAGCCGCGGGCACCGCGCAGCCGCGAAGTGCAGCGTGGGCCTAGCGTGTCTGAGCCGCGTCCGTCCGGTGAGCCGCGGATCACGCGCGCCAGCGAACGGCAGAGCTTGGCCGGGGCTTCGGTTGACGTGCCGGAGTTCATGCCGCGAGGCTGAACTGCGGACGCTTCAGCCGAAGCGGACCTTGCCGTTGGACTTGGCTCGCGCCTGAGCGCGGTCGACGAAATCCAGGCGCTTGAGCGCCGCCCGGAAGAGGCGGATCACCAGCTGTAGGCGTGCGTTCTCAGAGCGAAGGTCGAGCAGTGTCTGTTTGGCTTCGAGCCCGAAGTCAACGGTCGCCGCCATGTCGTAGGCGGACATCGCGATCAGCTGATCCGGGTCGGCGCGTTTGTCGGTCGCCTTGTGGACGAGCTCCGCGTAGGCGGCCTGCGTGTTCAGCAGCAGTTCCCCGTTGATCACTTCTTTGACATCACCGAGGAACTCGACGATCCCGGCGGGGTAGGGGAGGTGGCTCTGACGCTCGACCACTCGCAGCGGCCTGGTGCCGTGCGTCAGCAGGTTCAGACGCCCGTCGTCAAGGACCTCAAGCACCTCGTCGATCCGGCAGGCGCAGCCGACATCATGCAGACCGTCGTCTGAGAGCCAGACCACGCCGAACTCCGAGTCGCGGTCTCGGCACTCGTCGATCATGGTCTTGTAGCGCTCCTCGAAGATGTGGAGCGGCACCGCTTCGCCCGGCAGAACCACCAGGTCCAGTGGAAAGAGTGGGAAGTCAGTGGAGGTGCTCAAGGCTTACGGGCAGTCAGAAGCAGGTTGTAGAAGAGCGCCGCGGGCATCCTGGACTCCAGCACCCGGGCATCGACCTTCTGCAACAGAAGGTAGCCGTGGAAGGCGTATCTGCGCCAGAGCATCGGCACATCGTCCTGCTCGGCACTCATCTCGAGCGTGCGATTGAACCAGCCGAACCAGTTGGCGAGCAGCTCCTCGCCGCGAACCGTGACGCCGGCGAAACCGTTGTGGCCAGCTAGTGAAATCAGGTCTGCCGGTGAGAACGCGTGGATATCGACCTTGCTCTCAAGCTCGTGGTCCAGCTGCTCCTGCGAGCCGGCATCGGCGACGGTTTCGGGGGCGGGTGCCGCCCGCAGCAGACGGCGCCAGGCAGGTGCCGCGAGCAGTGCCGCCTGCTTGGGGATGCGGGCGAGGCGGTCACCGACGCTGGAGGGCTCGCCGGCAAAGACGATGCGCCCGCCGGGCTTGAGCACGCGGTGGAACTCCGCAAACGCCCGGTCGAGATCCGGTAGGTGGTGCAGAACCGCGTGCCCGACGACCAGCTCAAAGGTGTCGTCGGCGAACGGCAGGGACTCGGCGTCGGCGCGGGTTGCGCGGACGCGTTCAGCGAGCCCGAGGCGCTCTGCGTTGGCGTTCAGAGCCTCCACCATTCCGACTGAGATGTCGGTGCAGGTGAGGTCGTCAATCAGCCCGGCCTGCATCAGGTTCAGGCTGAAATAGCCGGTGCCGCAACCGATCTCAAGCGCGCGGGGGAACGGCGTCTCGACGTCGCTACCAAGCAACTTGCGGAACTTCCCGAGCACCTGAGACTGGCCGGTCTGCGCGAAATCGATACCCCACTTTGAGTCGTAGCTGGCAGCAGCGACATCGTGGTAGCGCGTATTGACCTCGCGGATCTCATCGTGCGAGCGCAGGGCCTGCATCGAGCGGTCACGTTACCGTGTCGGCGGTGATCACGACCGCCTACGTGCAGCAGAACCAGGCTCCGGGCGTGCCCCCGCTATCGCTGACCGGCGAGCGCACGCTGCCGGATGTGCCTGCGGAGAACTACTGGTACAGGCGGCACCTGGCCGTCTACGAGTGGATCGCGGAGCGGGCAGCAGAGGCGCGGGTACTGGAGATGGCATCCGGCGAGGGATATGGAGCGGCAACATTGCTCAGCGGGGGAGCCGCGAGCGTCATCGGCGTCGACGCGAACCCTGAGGCTTATGAACATGCGCGCCTGCGCTACCAGCAGCCGGGGCTGAGCTTCGAACGCGGTCTGGTTGAGACCTGGGGCGAGGCGGGCGCCTACGACGCCATCACCTTCCTGCAGACGATCGAGCATGTGCAGGACCCGGTCGCCGTGCTGAGCCACTTCAAGGGTCTTTTGGCCGCGGGCGGCACCGTTTTCGTCTCGACTCCAAACCTGCTGACGCTGGCGCCGCGCGGTGCCGAGAAGTCCGACAACCCCTGGCACATCAAGGAGTATCGGGCGCATGAGTTCCGCGAGCTCTGTGAGTCGGTCTTCGACTCAGTAGAGCTTTATGGGCTCTACCACGCGCGCAAGCTGCGTGCCCACGAGCTGGCGTTGCGCCTCGGATGGGATCAGGTCCACAAGCGCCTGCGGCTCAGTGGCCCCTTCTATGACCGCTTCACGCCCGCCATCAGCGCCCGGGACTTCGAGCTATCGAACATCCGTCCGCTGCACGCGGCATTGGACTTTCTGGCTGTCTGCAGCTGAGCTCAGCTGTAAAAGCCCCTGCGCATTCAGGTTTGCCGAAGTTGGCCGCGCTGCCTGACACGCACAGCCGTTCAGATCCCGTTTCAGGCGTTCAAGAGAAGGCCGGGGGCCTGTCGATACCCAGCCCCAGATGCCCGGGACGTTCTGGATCAGGCGGCTTTGCGCCGCGGTTTGCCTCGCGACAGCGGTCGCCAGCTGCGCCGTTGCCTCTGCGAGCGCAAGTGGGATCGCGGCGCCGCCGAACCCTTTGGCTGACTGTGATGCGCAGGGCGGACACCCCGACTTCACGCTCGCGGGCCTCAACGGCTGCCGGGCGAAGGAGGGCATCGGAACGATGGTGTTGCCGTCCAACTGGTCGTCTCTGAACGGGGGGGAGCAGATGCTCGTACTGGTCGACCTTGAGCGGGTCAACCGCGGACTGGCACCGGTGATCGGGCTCAGCCCCGCATTGGACGAGCTCGCCGCGCGCGGCGCCCAGAACGGCAATGACCCCGCGTTCCCGAGCGGCGGTTTTGCAGGCGGTGGCGGGATCTGGTTCGGTGGCAATTCGACGATCGGGGCCGACTACGCGTGGATGTACGACGACGGTCCGCGCGGCCTCGACATCAATGAGGACTGTCCCAGCGGTGGAAACAGCTCCGACTGCTGGCTGCACCGCGACATCATTCTCTGGAAGGGCACCGGCGGCACCCTGGTCGGTGGCGGCGGCTCAACAGACGGCTCATATGCGTTCGAGGTGCTCGCGGGCTACTCGACCGCCGGCCTGACATTCACGTGGTCACACGAGCTGCGCTACTTCGCCAAGCAGCCGGGTGTCGACCCGTTCAATCCGCTGGCCCACAATGCCAGCGCTCACAAGCCAGGCAGAAAGCACGGTGGCAAGTCCGGCTCTGGTGGCAGCTCGTCCCGCGGCAGTGACGGGCTCACGATCACCGTCGGTTAGCGACGCCTCAGCGCAGTAACTCGAGAAAACTCGGGTACAGCCGCCGGTCCGAAAACAACGTGCGACCTTGGGAGTCCTGGCCGGCGCGGGTCAACCCGACCGCGAGCGCCACACGCTGTGAGGGGAGGTTGGTGCCGCGCATCCTTGCGATCACGGGGCGGGCGGGCCAGCGTTCCTTTGCCAGCGCCATGGCGCGTCCGGCGACGTCACGAGCGATGCCCCGCCCCCATACCTCTGGCGTGTAGCGGTAGTAGAGGTTGAAGAAGTCCGTGTAGCCGGCCGGCTTGACACGCAGACCGGAGAAGCCGATCACCTCGTCCGGGTCGGCGGTGGTCACGGTCCAGTACCCAATCCCGTAGTGGCTCCACTCGTCGAGCATCGTTTCGAGCACCTTGCTCGCCTGTCCCAGCTCCTTGAGCGCACCCTCTGGCCAGTGCACGTTGGTTCGCGGATCCGAGTGAATCCGGAACAGAGCTTCCAGGTCGCTGTCGCGAGGCGGTCTGATCAGGACGTCCATCACAACGAAATTTACCGGCGCGGACAGATGGGTCTGTGGCTTCCGGTTACGGCGCTGAGCCGCTGCCGCCAGGGACCACGATCGGGCCGGACCTCATGACCGCGCGGCGAGCCCTGAAAGACATGATCGATCCGACTGCCAGGCAGGAGTCGATCGAGAGCAGTGACGCGCACGAGGCGATCGAGTCGACCGAGAGGATTGAGCCGACGGAGCCGATCGACAGCACCGATCCCTTGGAACCGATCGAGAGCAGCGAGTGCTCTGACCACAGCGACCATTTTGAGCTCTCGCTGTCCGGACGCATGCCGCCGATCCTAAACGTCAGCTGTGGACGGACGCTCACAAATGTCTGCCGAAGAGTGATCTGATCGGCTTTGCGTATGCGGGCCGCAGATATGAGCCTCTGACCACGGTCCAGGCGCGAATCCGGGACTCGCTGAGACCGGCGGCTACGAATGCCGCGATCCGGGCTTCCAGAAGATCTGCGTCGTCGAGCTTGTTGGTCATCGGGTTCCAGAGGAACGAGGGGACGTCGTATTCGCGGTCCGCGGCATATGGCTTCGGGTCGATCGCCACGTAGCCGTCGCCGTCCAGCAGGATGTTGTGGTGGTGGAAGTCACCGTGGACCACCAAGTCGGCCGGTCCGTCGAGATCGTTGAGCAGCTCGCGCGCCAGTGGCGCCAGTTCACTGCCGTCGCGCTCGGCCCTGGCGATCCATTCGCGCACTTCCGGAACCACGGGACGGAACGGGCTGCACGCGGGCCGCCAAAGTCGACCTGCCAGCTCCACGGCGATCGCCGTCGCCTCTCGTTCGGGCAGTGTCGCCAGGTCTGTCCCCGGCGTCGCCCGCTGCTCAAGAATCGCGCGGCCGTGGCGCCCGAGCAGCTTCACGGCGCCGTCACCGTCCCACAGCGCCAGCGCCTCGGGCTCGTGCAATGACTCGTCGTCACCTTCCCAAGCGACCTTGACGACGGCCGTCCCGGCCGGCGCCACATAGGAGACGTTCGACATTACGAACGGTGGACCGAGTCCCAGGCCCCAATGCCGCGCAGCCTCCTGCGCGACAAGCTTCGCCACCGTCAGATCCACGCGGTTAGGCTAGCGACACCAAGAACTGGTCCAACGGGGGAGAAGGCGATGGATGACGACGGCGGTTCGGTGACAGTTGAGATCGATCACCCACAGAAGCTCAGCCGGCTGCTGATCTTCATCAAGTGGCTACTGGCGATCCCGCACTACCTGGTGCTCTACGTCTTGGGGATCGTGGCGATCTTCGTATTTTTCCTGGCATTTGTGTCGACGCTGGTTAGCGGCAGCTACCCGCGGGCGCTGTTCGACTTCTTCGTCGGCTACGAGCGCTGGCGGCTGCGGCTGACCGCGTACCTGTTTCTGCAGACCGACAAGTACCCACCGTTTGGGTTCGCGGATGACCCCTCGTACCCTGCCCGGCTCGAGGTTGAGTACCCGCAGCGCGTAGCCCGCTGGCGACCGTTGCTCACCTGGCTGTTCGCGATCCCGGCCGCGATCGTCGCGGCCATCCTGATGCTGCTCGCCGAGGTCGCTACTTTGCTCGCCTTCTTCGCGATCCTGATCACCGGCGAGTATCCGGAATCGATGTTTGAGTTCGTCACCAGCGCCATCCGGCTGACGACCAAGACGGCCTTCTACATGCTCTGGATAACGCCTGATTACCCGCTCACGTAGAGGTAGCCGGCTTTGCGGGTCGCGACAGCCCGGCGGGCTCTAATCGAGCTCGCCGGGTAGCTTCGCGAGCGCAGTGCGCTGCTTCCCAGTGAAAACTAGCCTTGCCCGTAGTTGTCGATTAGCCAGCCGGAAGGTGTATTGCTGCGCGGCGATGCGCATGCCAACGGATGTGAAACAGGGCGCCTACCAGCTGTTGTCCAGACGGTCACATGCGGGTCACCGCCGGGCCACACCGCGAGCGACGTCGCGGTAGATCCTGATCGGGACTTGTCAACTGATGGACTGAAAGGACGCTCCTCGTGTCTAGTCTCTTCGGTCGCAGCGGCTCCGCTGCCACCATCGTCCGGCGTCGCCGCGGCGGGCCGCGGTTTCGCATTCGCTCGCTGGCCGCGCTCACCGTGGTCGCGCTCACCACGGCGGCGGTTGCCGCCGATGCTTCCGCCTCGACGGCGCCGGACCAGCCGACGCTGACCCCACCGTCGTATTACGTCGCCCCCAGCAATGACGGACTCGGTGTCTCCCCGGGCAAGATCAAGCACGTTTGGCTGATTGTTCTGGAGAACAAGGCCTACGACGCGAGCTTCACGGGCCTCAACAACAACAACTACCTGTGGCAGACACTGCCTTCGCAGGGTGCGTTGCTCGAGAACTACTACGGAACCGGCCACTCGAGCCAGGACAACTACATCGCGCTCGCGAGCGGCCAGGCGCCGCAGACCGACACGCAGGACGACTGCGATGACTACGACGCGCTCTCCGGCAGCGTCGACAACAGCGGCTCGCTCCAGACCAACCCGGACTACGGTCAGATCGTCTCCGCGGCCGGCCCCGAGGCACAGCCGAACGCCAACGGCTGCGTCTATCCGTCCTCGGTGAGCACGATCTTCAATCAGCTCGACGCCAACCACATCAGCTGGAAGCTTTACGCGCAAGACCTGGGCAATCCGGACACGGGCGACACACCGCATGACGCGGGGACCCAGTACTGCGGCGCTGACGAGCCGACCGTCGGCCCGACTGGCTCCACCGCTGCGCAGTACGCGACGCACGGCAGCGCCAACCAGACCGACCAGTACGTCGCGTACCACAACCCGCTGCCGTTCTTCGCGTCGATCCTGAACTCGGGCGACTGCAACTCGCAGCACCTCGCCAGTCTGTTCAGCTCGACCGACGGGCTGTACCACGACCTGCAGCACGAGTCGACCACGCCGGCATTCACCGAGATCGTGCCTAACGACTGCTCGGATGGACACGACGCGGTCTGCAAGGGCAACAACCTCTCGGGCGGTTTCTCGAACCCGACGACGGCCAACGCCCCGGCGAACTACAACGGCGGTCTGTACTCCGCGGACCTGTTCCTGGAGCACGTGATCCCCGAGATCGAGGCTTCGCCGGCCTTCCGCGACGGCGGCATGATCGACATCACGTTCGATGAGGCATACCCGCCATTCACGTTCAACAACAGCTTCGTCAACTCGTCGCTGTTGGCACCCACCGCGGCGGGCATGCTGCAGACGGACAATGCCGGCGAGACCCTTTGGGGCCGCTCATTGAACTGGGAGCCGACCGGGCCCAACACGCCGCTCGTCACCTCAGCAACCGGACAGCAGCTTTCGGCCGGACCGGGTTACAACAAGAACCTGGACCGTCCTGACGCGACGACGGCGGCGGGATCGTCGCTGGTGCCGTGCACCAGCACAGGGGTCCCGGCCGACGGACAGTGCTTCCTCGGTGGCGGCGGGACCACACCGGGACCGCGGACTGACACCGCGACAGCCGCGGTCGGCACTAACACGGTCAGTGACAACTCTGTCGAGATCACTGATGAGGGCCGCTCCGTGAGCGGCACAGGAATCCCGTCGGGCGCGTTCGTCGGTGACGTCACGAACACACCGGCAACGGCCACAACTGGGGCCTTGAGCGGCGGCTTCGTCGATACCGGCTCGTTTGCGCTGGTCGACGCGAACGGCAATTCGCTGAGCACAACCGCAGCTGTCACGAGCGTGACGCTCGGGTCGCAGTCGGCGGTGACCGACCCGCTTTACGACGCGTACGACCCGACGACCGGCGGTGGCCAGACCGGCGATGTGGTGATCAGCCCGTATGTGAAGCCGGGCACGGTCAGCACCCGCTACTACAACCACTACAGCACGCTGCGTACGATCGAGGATCTGCTCGAGGTGGGGCGGAACTCACCGGGCATCGACGGCGAGGGTCACCTGGGCTATGCCGCGCAGCCCGGGCTCGCACCGTTCGGCGCTGACGTGTTCACCAACCCGAACGGTTATCCGAGCGACTCGAGCGGTTATCCGATCGGGTGGCGGGCCAACGGTGGCGCGCCGTCGATCCACGGCTGGCGTCATGGCCGTCGGTAGCGAATCCGCCGGAACGTTTGCGCACAACGGAGGCTGGGCCTTTCGGCCCGGCCTCCGGCGCGGCGTTCTGGCGGCGATCACCGTGTTGGCGGCAGCCGTTGCGGTCGTAGTGCTGTCATCGGGCGGCGGCAGGGTACGTCCCCACAACGCAGCCGCCTCGCTCAGATACGGTCAGATCCCTTCCTGGATCCCGCGCCAGAAGCAACCGTCGGACAGCGTCGTCTCAGCGACAATCGCCAAGCCCGTCCTGGCGGCGGTCGAAGGCGACACCGTGCTCGCGCGGCTGCCTGTCGGGTCGGCGTACGTCACCGCGGTTGGGCCCTCGGTTCCCAACTGGGTGCAGACGTACGCCCACAAGAACCTCTGGACGGCGGACTCGCTGGCGCCGTCGACTTTCACGTTCACGGTCGCCGACCGCAAAGGTGCGGTGCCGTTGCGGCCGGCCGACTTCGAGATCCAGACCGAGGAGGGCCAGATCGTTCATCCGGCTGTATCGCTGGCGGATGGGAAGGCCCTGCCCGCGAGCGTCAAGCTCAGCCGACCGGTCACGCTTAGCCTGAGGGCCAAGCTGCCCGAGGGCGAGGGTGCGATTCGTTGGGCCGACGGCAGCCGGACGCTCGTCATCTGGATGTACTCGCTCGAGCTCGACTGAGCCTGTGCAGAGCGCACGCTGGGCCGCAGCTGCGGCCCAGCGTGCGCTCGCCAGCCCGGCAGGCGTATTGCTCAAGCTGACGAACTGAACGACGTGGGCTCTTCGGCAGCAACGAGAAGGATCCGGAACCGAGCGACCCGTTCGGACCTGGGCAGGTGCCGACCGCTGCCGAGAGCAGACTCTCGGAGCTGAGCTTGTCGAAATAGGCTTTGGCTCAGACCTAGCGTTGCCCGGAATCGAAGCGACGGCGCTCGCGCTTTGTCGGGCGGCCGCCGAGCTCGACCGGCGCACCGAGCCGACGCAACTCCGCCTGGCGCTCGCGCTCTGCGACGCTCTGCGGCGTCTCGTCATATAGCTTCGTGGCCTCGACGGCAGGCACGCGGCGCTCTGCCGAGTCGCGCACGATCACGGTCCTGCGGACGGGGCCGACTGTCAGCTCGAGCTCGTCACCCGCCGCGACCTCACGGCCCGGTTTAGCCGGGTTGCCGTTGACATGGACGCGCCCGCCCTTGGCGGCTTGCGATGCCAATGCGCGCGTCTTGACCAGCCGCGCGGTCCACAGCCATTTGTCGACCCGCATCATCCACCAGCAAGGACCGGCCGGTACCCCTCGGCCTCCAGCACCTGGACCACGACATCGCGATGGTCGCCCTGAATCTCGATCACGCCGTCCTTCACAGAGCCGCCAACGCCACAGCGCTTCTTGAGCTTTCCCGCAAGCTGCTTGAGCCCCGCATCGTCGATTGGCACGCCCGAGACCGTAGTCACGGGCTTACCGCGGCGGCCCGCGATCTCACGCCGAACCTTGACGCGACCACCATCGGCGCGACGTTCCCTCAGCCCACGATCAGGCGCCTTACGCAGATCGCCATCGACCGTTGAATACACAACCCGAGAACCCGACGTCACGGTCTCCACGTTATCGCCTCCGTCGCGCGATTCCGCATCCAAGCGGAGCGCCGGGACTGTCTTTTTTGGGGCGAGCCCGTTCGTCGTGATGTTGAGAGCAGGCATTCTGTTGCCCTAGGTGACGGAGCTGGCTCCGTTTCAGCCTGTCTACCCGTGCACCACTTCAGGAGGACTCATGCAATCAGGACCAGAGGATCGCTTGGCGCTGATTCGGCGCTACTACGAGGCGTATGACAACAGCGACCGTTCCTTGATGGAGTCGGCGCTGCACGCTCAGTTCACCTTCAGCAGTCCCAATGAGGATGACAACATCGACCAGGCCGTGTATTTCGCTAGGTGTTGGCCCAATCATGAAGCGATCAGACACTTCAACCTCTTGGACGTCTGCGCCGACAGTGACGATGCGTTGGTCAGGTACTACGCGAGCACGTTCGACGGAGCCGGCTTCAGCAACGTCGAGCGCTTTGAGTTCAGAGACGACCTGATCGCCCACGTCGACTGCTACTTCGGGCCGCCTGTGCCTGATCAGACGACGTCAAACTGGGGGGCGAAATCCGCATAGCCGGACCCGGGTCGCAGGACTGCAGGCGGTGCAGCTACTACAGGGGAGTGAGATGGACATCATCGATCGGCATTTCGCGGCGGAGAACGCCCACGATGTAGCCGCGACACTGGACACCTACACGGATCACGTTGTCTGGGACGACGTAGGGCATCCGCTCTGTCCGGTCCACGGCAAAGCGGCCACAGCCGGCATGTACGAGGGCATCATGGCCGCGATTCCAGATCTACGTCTCGAATCGGTGCTGCGGTTCGGCGACGACTCACATGTAGTAGATGAAGCGCTCGCCACCGGTCACGTCGAGGGCCAGTTTCTTGGCATGGAGGGCAACGGCGCGCCGGTCAGTTTCCGCATGCTGCATGTCTTCGATCTGCTTGACGGCTTGATCGCGCGGGAACAAGCTTGGTTCGACACAGCCGGAGTACTGCGCCAAATCGACGCACATAATCTCCGGTGACCCGCGGAGCGCCAGCGAGGGCTGTCCCGACCGGCCATGCGGGCCGGTCGGGTCCCAGTTCTGCCTAGCGGCCGCCGAAGCGAGCGAGCGTGGGAACGAAGAGCCGCGAAGTCGTCTTCGTGCGTCGCCTGAGGGTCTCGGACCGTGCGAACGTGCCGTGGGTTGCTCGCTCGAACGAGTGGACTTATGCTGCACGGTTCGGCCCAGAGAGACCGATCGATCTTGATAGATTTCCGCCTTCTTCTCGGGTCCCGCCCGACGAGAATTAAACGGAACTGGAGGTTCCATGTTCAGAGCAACGATTGCTCGCCCTCACTCATCGGCCGGTGCGCAGGAACGGCCGCGCTTTTATTACGGCGCGATCTTCGCTCTCGAACAGGCGGCTAATCGCGCTGCCCGGCTTGAGGAATTGACGGATTCGTCCGGCGCCGTGCCGAACGAGACCGTGTTCGCGAACCACCAAGCTCAGGTACTGAGGGCACGGATTGGCCTCGGGGAGCACGGCATTGGGACAGCTCACAGTAAGTCCGCGCCGTCTCCAGCAGAGGCGATAGCCCAAGGTTCGCCATCTGCCCAGGAAGTTCTCGCTGCGGCCGCGGCATACCGTAAGCCCTCGCGCTACCGGCGTCGCAAATCCGCGCTGAGGTTCCTGGAAAACGCATAGCGCGGCACCGTGCCGCCAAGAGCTCTGCACGACTGATCCGTTGCCGGTCTGTCAGTGACGGATCTGGCAGAGCCACGCACCTGAATTGGGCGGCCGGCGATGTTGCAGGCGAGGTCGCCTGAGGTTATCCACAGCCTAAATGTGAGGCTCGCAATCCTCCGGACACCTGGCAGCCGCAGTGACAGCGAGCGCCTTCACCGGGGACGCCTGGCTCATGCAAATTGTTGTTGCGCGCCGTCGCGAGATGTTCGCCGAGAACCGTGGCGTGGCGAAGCCGGCTGTTGGTCTGCTGCGGGAATGTGGCGGCTGGGCGACGCTGTCACTCTCGGTTGCGATCTACGCCGCGGTGTCGATCGCTATGCATCAGCCCCTCATCTGGGCACTGATCAATGGCTTCCGGCCGGTATGGCCTCTATCGACGCTTGTGGGCCTGCTCATTCTGGGACTGCTTGCCGGTCCGCTCGCCGAGATCACGGGCCAGCGGTTCACGCAGCGGTTTGCCCAACCCGTCGCAGCGGTCGCGGGCCTGCTCTTTGTGATCTTCTGGCTGCCGAACGCTCACTCGCGCTGGAGTGTTTCGCCGTTGTGGGTCGTCGCGCTGCTGCTAGGTCTCGGACTGAACCCCGTCGCCGCAGATTTGATCGGTCGTGTCGCGGCCGTACCCTGTGAGCTCGGGATTGACCTGAGGTTTCACTGGCTTGAGGATGTGGTGTGCGCTCAATCGACGTTGTGGTCATCGGCGCAGGTGCGGCCGGTCTGATGTGTGCCCTGACGGCCGCGGCGCGCGGTCGCCAGGTGCTGCTAATCGACCACGCCAACAAGGCGGGCAAAAAGATCCTCATGTCCGGTGGCGGCCGCTGCAACTTCACCAACGTGTATGCGGAGCCGGCCAACTTCTTCTCAGAGAACCCTCATTTCTGTAAGTCGGCGCTGGCCCGTTACACCCCGTGGGACTTCATCGCCATGGTCAGCAAGCACGGCGTGCCTTACCACGAAAAGAAGCTGGGCCAGCTGTTCTGCGACAACAAGTCCAGGGACATCCGTGACATGCTCCTGGAAGAGTGCGAACAGGCTGGAGTTGATCTCTGCCTGGATACCTCAGTGCGGCAGATCGAGAAGGCCGAGGCCGGATACGCGTTGAGTACCGACTTGGGGCCCGTAGCGGCACAGTCTGTGGTGGTAGCCACCGGTGGTCTCTCGATCCCGACGCTGGGCGCCACCGGCTTCGGCTACGAGATCGCTCGTCAGTTCGGCCACGACGTGGTGGCCACCCGCGCTGGCCTGGTGCCTTTCATCATCACCGACCAGCTCAAGGACATCTGCAATGAGCTCTCTGGCACGTCAGTGGAGTGCGTCGTCAGCTGCAACAAGCAGAGCTTCAGAGAGAACATCCTCTTCACCCATCGCGGCCTCAGCGGTCCCGCGGTCCTTCAGATCTCCTCGTTCTGGCACCTCGGCGATGCCGTGGAGATCAATCTGCTGCCCGACCGCGACCCCGCGGAGTGGCTGCAAGGCCAGCAGGCTGCGCGCCCCAACAGTGACCTGAAGACTGTCCTGGGTGAGGTTTTCACCAAGAAGATGGCGGTCCTTCTGACCGATCACTGGTTCGCTTCCAAGCCGATGAAGCAGTACAGCCCGGCCGAACTGTGCGATATCGCCGCCACGCTCGGCGCATGGGAGGTGGTGCCTGCCGGCACCGAGGGCTACCGCACCGCCGAGGTCACCCTGGGCGGCGTCGACACCCGCCAGGTGTCATCGAAGACCATGGAATCGCTGCGGAGCCCAGGCCTGTACTTCGTCGGCGAGGTGCTGGATGTCAGTGGCCACCTGGGCGGCTTCAACTTCCAGTGGGCCTGGGCGTCGGGCTACGCGGCGGCGCAGTTCGTATGAACTCGGCTGGCTGCATCACCGACGGCTGCCTGCAGGTTGACTGGTGAATGCGAATGGACGCTGACGAGGGACTACGGCGCGCCCGTCTTGCGGCGCAGCGACTGACGCCGGCGACGGCGTGTACGAGCGCCGAGGAAGCCGCGCGAGCCGTGATCGGCGTCCAGGCTCAGGATCTCCGGGCTGCGATGCTTGCGCTGCGCTCACGGGTGCCCGGCCTTACTCGAGATGCCGTTCGTGCCTCAGCGCTGCTGCGTACGTGGACGGTCCGCGGCACCGTGCACCTGATCGCGGCGTCCGATCGTCCGTGGCTTCACGCACTCTTGGCCGAGCGCAACGCCCGCATGTTCGGTGCACGCTTTGAGCGCTTTGGGATCGTCAGGGAGATCAACGCCATGCGCGGGGATGTGCTTGAGCTGTGTGCTGAGCGGCCCCGCGCCCGCGCGTCGCTACTGCGCGCTCTCGTTGAGCGCGGCCATCCGTCGCTCGAGCAGGGTCCAATCAACACATTCGTCCCGTGGCTCTCCACGCAAGGTCTGATCGTCACCGACACCGAAGGGCTGCTGCATGCCTCCGACCCGCCGCCTACCGTCGACCACGACGAGGCGCTCGCGATCATCGGCGCCCGCTACCGCGCGGGGTATGGCCCCTGCGATGCCGCCGATCTCGCCAAATGGTCCTCGCTGCCGATCACGCAGGCGCGCCGGGCGCTCGAAGCCGCCGGCCCACCGAGCGAAGGCGATGCGTGGCCCATCGATGATCCGCCGTCCTGTCTGCTGCTCGCTGCTTTCGACACGCTCATGCTCGGGTACCGAACGCGCGAGCCGTTTGTGGGCGCCGAGCACGACTTGCACATCCTCAGGGGTGGCGGGATGCTCAAGCCGGTCGCCTTAAACGACGGGGCAGCGACTGGTATCTGGTCGATCGTGAAGGGCCGGGTCGAGCCATCCTGGTTCGGCCGGCCCGCGCCCACGGCGGCTCTTGCCAGCGAGGCTGCGGACGTTGAGCGGTTCCTTGCGTCGTAATCGCTGGCCACTTGCAGTCGCGGAATGCGTGGCGGCGGACACCAAGCGATGGCAGCAGACTTCCTTGCAAAATTGGTATCTATCTGATATCACTTTTGGTGTGGCCCGCAAGAACCGAACTCTGAGAGCTGAGGTGGAACGATGACCGCGGTTGTCGCTGAGTCACTGACGAAGCGATTCGGGTCCGTTCTTGCTGTCGATCACTTGTCGTTCACGCTCGAGGCGGGCACGATCACCGGCTTCCTGGGACCGAACGGCGCCGGGAAAACGACGACTCTGCGGATGCTTCTCGGTTTGTCGGAGCCGACCAGTGGGAGCGCGCTCGTGCTTGGTAAGCCCTACGCGAAACTCAACCGCCCGGCACTGTCGGTTGGCGCGGTATTGGAGGCCACGGACTTCCATCCCGGTCGCTCGGGCCGTGACCATCTGCGGATGCTCTGTCGCGCTGTAGACCTGCCCGACTCGCGGGCAGACGAGGTGTTACAGACGGTCGAGCTGCAAACGGCCGGCCGGCGGCGGGTCAAGGGTTACTCCCTTGGGATGCGTCAGCGTTTGGGCCTCGCCGGGGCGCTGCTCGGGGATCCAGAGCTGTTGATCTTGGATGAGCCGGCCAACGGTCTTGATCCCGAAGGAGTCCGGTGGCTCCGCGACTTCTTGCGAGCGTTTGCGTCCACGGGCCGGACTGTGCTGGTTTCAAGCCACGCCCTTGCCGAGGTTGCGCAGACGGTGGACCAGGTGTTGATCATCACCCACGGCAGCCTCGTCGTCGAGTCCTCGCTGCAGCAGTTGACCAGCCGTGTCGGCGCCACGGTCCGGATCCGGACCTCAAAACCCGACGAGCTCGAGCAGGCGCTGTCCCGCGCACAGCTTCATGCGACGCGCGATGAGCAGACGCTGCTCGTTCGTGGCGCAGACACCGACCGCGTCGGTGAGATCGCGTTCGCTGCCGGCGTGCCAGTCCATGAACTGGGCACGGAAGGCTCATCGCTCGAGGAGATTTTCCTGGAGCTGACGTCCGAGCCGGGCTCATGATCGCCCAGCTAAAGGCCGAACTGCTGAAGGTGCGTTCGACCCGGACCACGATCGGGTTGTTCGCCGGAATGATCGGGCTGACGCTGCTGTTCGTGCTTCTCACAGGGCTCCTGACCCATCCCGGCAACCTAACCTCAAAGCAGGACCAGCGCGGCTTGTTCGCGCCCGGCGCGGTCGCGCTGATCTTCGCGGGTCTCGCGGGTGTGCTGTTGGTGACCAGTGAGTACCGCTACGGCACGATCCGTCCAACGTTTCTGTTCACACCGCGGCGAGGCAAGGTGCTGTCCGCCAAGCTCACGGCCGGCCTCTTGACCGGGTTCGTGTTCGGCGCGGTCAGTTTGGCCATCGCGATCGGAGTCGGCTCACTAATCCTCTCAGCGCGTGGGATCCCGTCGGCTCTCAGTGGCAGTGACTTCCGGGTGCTCGTCTTCGGCGGGCTTGCTGGGACTGCGCTGTGCGGTGCCTTTGGCGTTGGACTGGGGGCGATCATTCGTAACCAGGTTGGCGCCGTGATCGGCCTACTTGCCTGGGATTTCGTCGTCAACACCCTGCTGTTTGGCTTGGCACCATCTATCGGGCGCTTCATGCCGACACCGGCGGCGGACGCGCTAATGGGTATTAGGACAGCGCATCTGCTGCCGCCCGCGGCTGGTGGCGCGGTCCTGCTGGCATGGACGGCAGCGCTCGCGCTTACCGGACTCGCGCTGGCGTTACACCGAGACGTCGTGTAGGCCAAATTGGGGCTACAACCGGGTGAGTGAGCAATGAGATCCGACGCGCGACTGTGCACGCCGGATCGGTCGCAGCGGTCAGATGGAATCGATGATGTGCTGGCGCCGCGTCTCGTACTCGACGTCGCCCAGCGCACCCACATCTTGCGCCAATCTACGTGTGGTCACGGCATGTCCTTTTAGGGTGGGTCCTGTTCGTCGTCTGGTTGTAAGCGTCATATTCAGACTTACCAAGGAGGCGACATGAACCAGCGACAGCATCAGATCGGCCGGCGCGTGCGGGCGGCCCGTGAGCGGGCGATCATCCGTTACGTCTACGGGAAGCGGGGTTGAGATGAAGTACCTGGCGTTCGTAGGGACGGAGGGAGCGCAGCCTGAGGATGCGCTGGAGTACATGCGCCGGGAGTGGCCCGCGTATCAGGAGGAGCTGGACCGCCGGGGTGGCTGGCGGCTCGGTCGGGAGTTGAACCACCCGCCGGCCCAGGTGACAGTGCGGGTGCGCGACGGTCAGACGCTCGTGACGGACGGTCCTTTCGCGGAGACCAAGGAGTTTGTGGCTGGCTTTGACCTGTTCGATGCTGCCGATCTGGCCGAGGCGATCGAGGTTGAATCCGGAAGCCCGGTAGTGCGGTTCTGCCCGTTCGAGATCAGGTCGTTCGACGGCGTGGTACTGGCACCCGGGGTGTCCGCGTTCGCGGAGGGCGACGACTCTTCTGGTATTCCGTATCTGCTGTCGGCATGGGCTGAGGCAGATCCCGTCCCGGGGCTGGACGAACAGGCGGTCTTGGCGGAGTACGAGGTATGGCGTCAGGATCTGCAGGGACGCGGCGTCTTCATCTTGGGGGGTGCGCTGGCAGGCCCGGAAACGGCCAAGACACTGCGTCTGAGTGACGGCGGGTTGCGGACGAGCGACGGTCCGTTCCTCGACATAGACGCCTTCATCGCCGGGATTGACGTGATCCGCGCGAGCGACCGCCAAGAGGCTGTCAACCTCGCCGCAACCCACCCGCTGGCGCGATACCACGCGATCGAGGTAGAACAGTTCCACACAGAGTGATCACGCCGAGAGTGGCGGCAGTGTTGCTCAACTCGGCGAGCGCTCCGACGACACGAGAGCTCCTGATTCCGAACGCCAAGGCTAGATTGGGGTCAGCTTGCGATCGCCTAGAAAAGCCAGCTCTCCCGGTCCCCGCCTGCTGATCCCGACCGCCGTACTCGTTCTGATCGTGATCAGCGTGGTCGCCGTGATCGTCTCAACGTCCGCGACTTCTCCCAACCCGGTCGGAATCCCCGGCAACTGGAAACTGGTGCTGGACTCGGAGTTCGCGGGCTCGTCCCTAAATACTCACATCTGGCGGGCCGGCTGGTTCGGTACCGGCGTGACCAACTCGCCTGGCAACGAGGGCATATGCCAAAGCTCGGAGAACGTCACCTTTCCCGGTGACGGCACCATGCACCTAAATGTGACCGCAACTCGCTCCACCTGCCAGGGAGGTAAGACCTACCCATACACCGGTGCTCTCGTTTCGAGCGACCCGCAGGATGGGCGCGCCAGCGGCGGCTTCCAGTTCACCTACGGAGTTCTGGAAGCCCGCGTCTACCTTCCCGTCAACGGCAGCGAGATCGTGGATTGGCCCGCCGTCTGGGCGGTGGGGCAGAACCTGCCGCGTGATGGTGAGGACGACATCATGGAAGGGTCAACGGGCCAGGCTTGCTACCACTTTCACGATTCGCTCGGTGGTCCCGGCGACTGCGACGCGACCCTGGTTCTGGGCGGCTGGCACACCTTCGCGTCGGATTGGCAGCGCGGCTCTGTCACCTACTACTACGACGGCACCAAGGTCGGCTCGATCAGGACCGGGATCACGAACTCACCGATGTACATCGTCCTCAGCGACGGCGGCGCGCCCGGCGCCACCGACATCAAGGCAAACTCAATGCGAGTCCAGTACGTCCGCGTTTGGCAGAAATGACAAGAGCGCCCTGCGCCGTCTTGAAGACGCGTCCTGACCTCGTAGCGCCGCGCCCGATGACCGAGGAGCGCCACAATCGGTTCATGCACCAACCGCAGACAGTCGCGCTCCACGGCCGGCCGTTGAGCTACGTCCAAGCTGGCACGGGACCAGTGCTCCTGCTGATTCACGGGATCGCCGGGAGCGCGGAGAACTGGCAAGCGGTGATCGAACCGCTGGCACAGCACTACACGGTGGTTGCGCCCGACCTGCCAGGACATGGCCGCTCAGGTCCGGCAGCCGGGGATTATTCGCTCGGCGCGCACGCCGCGGTACTGCGTGATCTGCTGGTCACGCTTGGCCATGAGCGCGCGACGCTCATCGGTCACTCCCTCGGCGGCGGCATCGCGCTCCAGTTCGCGTATCAGTTCCCCGAGCTCACTGAGCGGTTGGTTCTGGTCTCCAGTGGCGGACTCGGTCGGGAGGTGAGTGCGGTCCTGCGCGCCGCGGCGCTACCAGGCGCCGACCGATTCATCGCCGCGACCGCCGCGCTGGGCAGCACCGTCGGAACCTCGGTGTCGAAGCTTGCAAGGGTCGTCGGGTTTCGTCCTGGCCCCGACATCGCAGAGGTCGCGCGCGGTTACGCGTCGCTGGTGGACTCTGACCGTCGGGCGGCGTTTCTGGCGACGCTGCGCGGGGTCGTCGATACCGGCGGTCAGCGCATCCATGCGGGCGACCGGCTCTACCTTGCCGAGGGCACGCCGGTACTGATCATCTGGGGTTCCCGCGATCCGATCATCCCGGTTCGACACGGCGAAGACGCACATAACGCGATTGTCGGCAGCCGTCTTGAGGTGTTCGACGGAGTCGGTCACATGCCGCAACTCGAGACCCCGGGGCGCTTCATCGCGGTGCTCGAACGGTTCATCGCCGAAAATGAGCCGGCGCAGTTTGACGCGGAGCGCTGGCGCGGGCGCCTGCGCGTCGCAAGCGACCACCCGTAGCCCTGGCCGGCGTGCGGCTTCCCTAACGAGCCACCCGTCGGCGTTGGCGGCAGCGTCCGATGGGCCGCCGTGCAGTTCCGCGGCGGCAAACGGGATTGCGGGGGTCAGGAGTCCGCGCTGATTGCCGATAACCAGGGCATGCCCACTACGCAGCTGTTCTCTCTCGACCGCACCTACCGCCTAGTCACCCGAAGCGATTTCGACGGTCTCGTCTGTGCCGCGTTACTGAAGGAACTCGGGATCTTGGAAGAGATCCTGTTTGTCCATCCCAAGGACGTCCAGGACGGGAAGGTCGAACTTACGGACGACGACATCACCACGAACCTCCCGTATCGCCCCGAGGTAGCGCTGGCCTTCGATCACCATTCCTCAGAACAGCTGCGGGTGACGGAGTCCGCTGGGAACCGTGTCATGGTCGCCGACGCCGATTCGGCCGCGCGCGTCGTGTACGACCACTTCGGTGGCGCCGAGCGCTTCCCGCGGGTCAGCACCGAGATGATGGAGGCGGTTGACCGCGCCGACGCTGCGGATCTCTCGATTGACGACATCCTTGATCCGCAGGGGTGGATCCTGCTGAGCTTCTTGATGGACCCGAGGACGGGTCTCGGACGCTTCCGGTCGTTCCGGATCTCCAACTACCAGCTGATGATGCAACTCATCGACAGCTGTCTCGATCACTCAATCGATCAGATCCTCACGTCACCCGACGTCGCTGAACGGGTCCAGCTCTACCGCGAGCACGCCGACGCCGCTGTAGAACAGATCCGCCGCTGCTCGACCGTGCATGACCGTCTCGTGGTTCTGGATCTCCGCGCCGAGGAGGTCATCCACCCGACGAACCGCTTCCTGCTCTACGCCCTGTTCCCGCCGTGCACCGTCTCGATCCACGTCCTCTGGGGCCTTAACGAGCAGAACACCGTCTTCGCCGTCGGACGTTCGATCCTAGATCGCTCCTCGCGCCTCGACATCGGTGCCTTGATGCTTGCCAACGGCGGCGGTGGGCACGAAGCAGCGGGCACCTGCCAGGTAGAGAACGACCGCGCCGGCTCGGTCCTGCGCGAGCTCATCGAGACGATCACCACCAGCGGTTAGGCGCCCACACCCGGGTGAGCGTGGGCGCCTGAACCCGGGTGCCTCAGCTCACCTGCTTGGCGACGGCCAAGACGTACTTGGCCTCGAGATTGCTGATCACCGTGACCTCGCGCTTGCCCACCACGATCGTGACCGTAGTCGTGGGAATCCCGCCCCCGTCGAGCGAGGATTTGCGCTCGGTGTACTCCCAGGCCTCGTCCCCAATTCCCGAAAGCTTCTTGAACGGCGCCTTGAGATCCTTGGCGTAGGCCTTCGCGGCATTCTCGAACGCGGCGTCGCTTTCGCCCAGCGGCTCGACCGACAGGTTGACGCTGTCCTGCAGTGTTGCCGAAAGCGGATGCGTGTAGTCGCAGAAAATGTCCATCCCGGCCTTGTCGGTCCCGATCGTGAGCGCTGTACCTGCAGCAGTTCTCAGTGATTTCGGCGATGGACACTTCTTGATCATCGCGGCCTGAGTGCCAGCGGCGATAAGCAGCGAGAGAAGACAGATAGCAGCGAACACGGCCGTCGGTGGGACCACGACACGCATGCGCTTTGGATCCCGGTCCAGAGCGTGCATCGAACGTCCTTCGTTTGGAGTTTTATGAAACGTTTATCTATGCAGCAGTCTCTCATATCGTTCATCGGAATCGACGAGCCGAGGTGTGGGAAGCCACGAGGTGGTTAGTCTGCGGCCATGCCTGAGGGCGAACTAGCGATCGTTCTGCACTCTCATATGCCCTACGTGGAGGGCTTTGGCACCTGGCCGTTCGGCGAAGAGTGGCTCTGGGAAGCAGTGGCGAGCAGCTATCTGCCGCTACTGAAGCTGTTTGATGCGCACGGCAGCGAGGCGATCCGGGCGCAGCTGACGCTCTCATTGACACCGGTGCTCTGTGACCAGCTTGAGGCGCCTGGCGCGCTGGCACGCTGCCAGGAGTTCCTGCGGACGATCCGGCCAGAGTCGCACCGGCTCGATATCGAGGGATTCAGGGATTTCGGGGAGGCCACACCGGTCACGGAGTTGGAGGCCTCGGCGGCGCAGTATGCCGAGGCCGCGGACGAGCTCGAAAGGCTCGCTGCCTGCGAGCGGGGCCTGTTGGCGGCGCTCGGCTCGCACGCGATCTGGACCTCTTCGGCGAGCCACGCGATCCTGCCGCTGTTGGCGCTGCAGGAGTCGGTCGATCTGCAAATGCAGAGCGGTATCCGCGCTCAACGCCAGCGGTTCGGCGGCTGGGATGGCGGTTTTTGGTTGCCCGAGTGTGCACACGCTCCCTGGCTGAACCCGTTGCTCAGCGAAGCCGGCGTGAGGATGACCTGCGTCGAGCTGACCAACCAACTTGGGCTCGGCGATCTCAGCAACCTGACGCCGCTGCAGCCGGATGACGGGTCGGTCCTGCTCCCGATCGACCGTCAGATCATTGATCTGATCTGGGGCAGCAACGGCTACCCCTCGCGCCCTATGTACCGGGACTACCACCACCGCACGCTTCACGATCATCACGCCTGGTCCAACGACGGCAGCTTCTACGACCGTGAGCGGGCGCGGGCACAGACCCAGCAAGACGCCAAGCAGTTCATCGAGGCAGCCAAGCGCCGGGTTGCCGACGGCGGACTCTGCGTCTGCGCGATCGACACCGAGCTGCTTGGCCACTGGTGGTATGAAGGGCCATGGTGGCTCGAGGCCGTGCTCGAGCAGTCGGCTGGCAGCGGACTGACGCTCACGAGTCTCGACGAATCAACGCTCGAGCGTCATCCGCCGCGAGCGGTCGACTCCAGCCAGCTGCCCGCGGCCAGCAGCTGGGGTGAGGCAGGTGACCTGCGCACCTGGACCGCGCCCCCGGTGGCCGATCTCGCCTGGCAAGCCCGTACCGCGGAGCTACGCGCGTTCCTTGGCAGGGACGGTCCACCGTCAGCGCGGGCGCTGCGAGAACTGTTGGCGCTGCAGTCCAGCGACTGGGCGTTTCTGGCCTACCGCGGTTGGGCTGGCGACTACCCCCGGCAGCGTGCCAGCGGGCACGCTGCTCAACTCGTGCGGGCGCTCGAGGGGGAGACCGAGGAGACGCACGTGCGGAACCTCGCTCCGTACCTGGGCGTGGGCGAGGAGGGGAGCTATTCGTAGCGCAGTGATTGCGGCTTGGCGCGCGTGCGCAGGACCCGCGCCGGGGCGCCGCCGACGACCGTGCTCGAAGGAACGTCCGCGGTGACCACTGAGCTCGTGCCGACCACCGCGTGATCACCGACGGTGACGCCGCGCAGGATGCTGGCGCCATAGCCGATCCAGACGTTGTGGCCGACCCGCACGTCGCGTTTGTAGATGCCCTGCTCGCGGATCGCGCGCTCGACCTCAGCGGTGCCGTGATCGAAGTCGATCATCATCGTGCGATCCGCGATGATGCAGTCGCGGCCGATCGAGATGTGCTGGTAGCAGGAGAGCGTGCACTCCTGGCCGAGCACGGACTTGGCACCGATCTCAATCAGGCCCTCGTGAGCGCGGATCTTGCAGCCGTCGCCGAGCCACGACCAGCGTCCCAGCACGACGCGCGCGTCCTTGCCGATCTCAAACTTGACGTCAGCGCAGACGAAACAGAGTCCGTCCGTCTGCAGGCGCCCGCGCCAGCGCAGCTTCAGCCACCACCAACGGGCGATCAGCACCACGTAACCCCAGCGCACCATGTTGTGGGCACGGGCGAAACGCCAGAAGCCAAGCGGGCCGCCAGCGAGCGGCGCTGGGGGCTGGCGCGCCGGAACCGTGGGGCGTGCGGTCAGGGTTGAGGATTTCTTGGTGGTCTGCGGCTGCACGAGCAAAGCGTAATCGCCATCATGGCGGCGATGGCTGAAGCCCCCGAGATTGAGCAGGATGCGCTTGCACAGCGGTTGCTGAGCGGCGACCGCCGCGCCCTGGCCAAGGCGATCACGCTGGTCGAGAACGACGACCCACGTGGTTGGCGGATCGTTCGCGCGGTCTATCCGCACACCGGCAGGGCGGCCGTCGTTGGGTTCACCGGCCCTCCCGGGGTCGGCAAGTCGACGCTGCTGAACGCGCTGACCAAGCTCGAGCGCGAGCACGAGCGCACCGTCGCTGTGCTCTCGATCGACCCGTCCTCACCGTTCACCAAGGGTGCCCTGCTGGGCGACCGGATCCGCCTGACCGAGCACTTCCTCGATCCGGGTGTCTTCATCCGCTCGATGGCCAACCGCGGCGCCCTGGGCGGGCTCAGTGAGGCGGCGCTGCAGGCGGCGCTGCTGATGGATGCCTCCGGTCGTGACGTGGTCTGGCTTGAAACCGTCGGCGTTGGCCAAGCTGAGGTCGACATCATCGATCACGCCGACACAGTGGTGCTTGTGCTGATGCCCGGCTCCGGTGACTCGATCCAGGCGCTGAAGGCGGGCGTCATGGAGATCCCGGACGTGATCGTCGTCAACAAAGCCGACCATCCGCTGACCGACACGATGATCCGTGAGATCAAAGGCGTGCTGGCGCTCGGCCCCAGGCAGGGCTGGCAGGTGCCGGTGATCCGCGCGCAGGCCGCCAACGGCGTCGGCATCGAGCAGGTTCGTGAGAAGCTCGCCGAGCACCGCGCCTTCATCGAGGCGGCGGGCACGCTTTCCGAGCGCCGTCGCCGCAACCTGCGCAGTGAGGTGCTGGCGATCGCGACCTATCGGCTGCGACGCGAGCTCGAGGCAGCGATTTCCGGCGATCCTGCCTTCCAGGAGATGCTCGACCGGGTGGTCGCGCGCACGCTCGACCCGGCCAGCGCGGCCACGGCGCTGCTCAAGAGTCGGGTCGCTCCCGGGTCTGCGCCTCAACCTCCGCAGCCCGGCGCTCATTGAACACGCGTCCGCGACGCACGAAGGTGAGTAACAGCCGCATCTCCTGCTCGGTGTGCTCGCGGTAGAGCCGCCGGCTCATCTCGACGTGCTCGGTGAAGAAGCCGTCGAGCACTGAGACCGCCGCCGTCAACTCGACCAGCACGCGGCGGCGATCCTGCTCGTCGCGCACTCGCCGCGCGAAGCCGGAAGCTTCGAGGCGATCAAGCGCCGTGGTCATGGCGCCGCTGGAGAGGCCGGTGTGCTGGGCCAGCTGCCCGGCGGTCATCGGTCCCTGCTGGCTGAGCACATCGATGCAGCCCATGTCGGTTAGGTTCAGCCCGACCGCGTCAGCGACGGCCCGATCAAAGCGCTGGTTCGCCGCCTGCGAGCGTCGTATCTCGCCGAGCAGCTCCGAAAAGATCGCGGGCTTATCGCTTGACATCAATCTCTCGATCGTCAAAATATTCGATGATCAAGTCAAGTTTAGAGGCCGAGGAGGGAGAAGGCAATGCAGAGAGCGATCGAGGCGACCGACTTACGCAAGCACTATCCGCCGGATGTGCAGGCGCTCGACGGCATCAGTCTTGAGGTGGAAGCGGGCACGATCTTCGGCGTGCTGGGACCGAACGGCGCCGGCAAGTCGACCATGACGCGCGTGCTCTGTTCACTGACGCAGCCAGACAGCGGCGCGGCGTCTGTCTGCGGGATCGATGTGATCAAGCATCCCGACCAGGTACGCCGCGCGATCGGTGTGGTCGGGCAGAAGCACGGCTCCGACCCGGCCGCGACCGGCCGCGAGAACCTGGTGCTGCACGGAGAGTTCCACGGCATCACCGGGCGCGA
>Ga0302314_10004361_pt1 | contig 26031 bp, 20 predicted proteins | sample III_Palsa_N2_3_FD_200533 | JGI IMG/M metagenome (GOLD analysis project Ga0302314, IMG submission 200533) | Peat permafrost microbial communities from Stordalen Mire near Abisko, Sweden - III_Palsa_N2_3 | ecosystem: Environmental > Terrestrial > Soil > Palsa > Peat permafrost | place: Sweden...
GACGAGGAAACTCGTTGACTCAAGTCTCCCGCTCCATGCGCCGAACGCGTGGGACCAACAGTGCCAAGCCGAATGCGGAGGCCAATGCCACCGAGCCGACCAGAGAGAAAAAGGCGGCCGGCCCCAACGGCGTCCATAGCGTTCCAACCCATCCTGCAAGCAGATTGCCGAGGACGCCTGCGGAGAACCATACCGCGATGGTCGTAGCGCTCAATCCTTCCGGTGCCAGCCGCCCGAACAGTCCCAGTCCGATGGGTAATATGAAGAGCTCACCAGCCGTCATGACGACGATGAAGAGCATCAGCCAGGGCCAACTCGTTGACACGCCGCGCTGCCTTGCTATCTCCGAGATGCCCGAGACCAGCAGATAGGACAATCCGACGAGAGCCGCACCGACTGTCATCTTCGTCGCCGACGACGGCTCCCGCCCGGATTTGGCCTGACGCGTCCACCATGCGACGAACAGCGGGGTCAGCACAAAAACCATCAGCGGGTTGAGCGACTGAAACCAGGTTACCGGGATTCTGAACGATTGGCCGATCGAACGATCCACGCTGCCATCGGCCCACAAGGCCACCGTATTGCCCAACTGCTCATAGGCGCCCCGGAAGATCACGACGACCGCGGCGATCGTCAGCAGGAGCACGTACCGACGGACGATCGCGGCGCGATCAAGCGCGGCCTTTACCCTGACTGTACCTTCGCCCCCCAGGCCGTTGGCACTTTTGACCTCCGCACGGCTGTCCGGCGGCAAGTAGCGGCTACCGGCCACGTAGGTCGCCAGGCCAACGATCATTCCCACGCCGGCAACCGCGAAGCCCCAGTGGAATCCGAACAATTCGCCAATCGTCCCGATGACTAACGGCGCCGCGAGCGCGCCTAAGTTCACGCCGACGTAATAGACGTTGTAGGCCGACTTACGCCTCGGGTCGTCGCGTTCGTAGAGGCTATCGATCTGGCTGGGAAGACTGGGAAGGAACAAGCCATTGCCTATTGCGATGGTGGCCAGGGCGGGCATTAGCATAGACTCGAACGCCATCATGAAGTGGCCGATCGCCATGATCCCGCCTCCGAGCAGAACCGACTTGCGCCGGCCCAACCAGCGATCGGCGATGATGCCGCCAAACACCGGCGTCAGGTAGATCATGGCTGCGTAGCAACCATAGATCCACGACGCGGATTGTTGCGAGAACATCAGGTGCTTGGTCATGTATAGGACCAGCAGCGCGCGCATGCCGTAGAACGAAAAGGTGTCCCACGTCTCGGTAAGGAAGAGGATGGTCAGGCCGCGCGGCTGGCCAAACCAGTCCGTGCGCGGCAGTGGCGAGGCGCGCATGGCCGCCGTCATGCGGATGCGCACCAGCCCCAGGTACCCGGTGTTGCGCTCAACATCCCGCGACGGTATACAACGCTCGGGACGCGATCACGTGTGAGGAACAGTGGGCCGTCAAGATCGACGATATCGCAGCTGGCCCCCACCACCATGGCCGGTGCCATTGCCAGCGAGGTGCCACCCATATTCCCTACCATCACCTTCAGGCCCAGTCGACGCGCCTCGTTCAACATAAGCAGGGCCTCCGTCAAACCGCCACACTTGTCGAGCTTGATGTTGACGGCATCGAAGCGTCCAACGAGTGCTGCCAGGTCCGGCAACGACTGAGCACTTTCATCTGCCGCGATCGGAATCGGGCGATCGAGGCCGTCCAGCAGGAATTCTTCTCCGACCTTGAACGGTTGCTCGATCAGGGCGACACGCGCCTCTGTCAGCACAGGGAGCATGGACGCCAGGTGCTCGGTGCTGAAGCCCTGGTTCCCGTCGACGCCAAGCCAGACGTCCGGTCGGGCCTCGCGTACGGAAATCACGCGTTGCGCATCCAACTCGTCGCCCAGGAGTTTCAGCTTGAGTGCTTGGGCATTGCGGTATTTGTCCACGGTCACATGGGCCATCGCATCCGGCGTGTCTCCCCCGACGGTGCATGTCGTCAGCATGGGTCCGACCTCCTGCACACCTGCCAAGCTCGCTACCGACACGCCTGCACGCATTGACTCGAGTTCCCAAAGCGCACAGTCGACAGCGTTGCGGGCGCCTCCCGCAGGAAGCAGGCCACGCAGGGCGTCGCGGGAAATACCCGACTCGATGGCCGCTCTAGCGCCTTCGACCTGGATCATCATGTCTACAGGCCAGTCATTGCGATAGAAAACGCCCGCCGCTTCGCCTCGACCCTTGAAGGTGCCGTCCGACAGGGTGACCACCAGAACTTGAAGATCCTGCATGAGGTATCCGCTGATCCTCAGGGGCGCAGTCATCTGCCAGGATTCCAGGGCAACATCTAGCTTGAGTCTTGAATTCAAATGCAATACCTCATGGTTGGAATCTGTGCCGCCCGCGAGCGACAGACAGTGTCTAGTGGGATTTCACGAAGTTGAGATCCTGAAAATCGAAACTGAAATCGGTCTCTGGCGAGATCGATCGCATCGTGATCCCTTCGATACCACCATCAAACGACTGCGAGAAGCGAACAAACGCATCCGCGTTCAGGCTCCGGTCGTTCCACCGCACGACAAACATGTTGCCCAGGTACGGTTCAAGCACGCCCTCTAGTTTGTCGGTGCGACTGAATTTCAAAATTAGGCGTTCACCTTCCTTGCGGACAGTCGCCTCGCCGCGCCACGGGTCGGTGTAGTGCCCAACGTAGGTATCCAGCGGCAACGTCGGGCTGCCTGCTGTCGCGACGACTTTAGCTACCGCGGCCATAGCCGCGTCGGCAGCACCCGCGTGACTGTCGCGTCGAGCGCTCAAGACGGCCACCAAGTCGCGCTTGGGTGCTCCAACGTAGGCGTCGAGGATCTGGTTTCCAACGGATTCGATTGCGGAATAGTCGTTCAAGTTCGTCAACACGATCACGCCGAGCTTCAACTCGGGAATCATCGCGATCCAGGTGGCCGTGCCGGGCACACTACCCGTGTGGGAAACGCGCTCGTAACCGAACTCGTCGAGCAATTCCCAACCCAGGCCGTAGCCTTGGAAGTGGGTATGCAGGAGCGCGTTCAGTTCCGGCGACAGCGGCTCCACCGTGTTGACGGTCCACATCTCCGCACCGCGTTCCGCGCTGAAGAGGCGCGCGCCATTTGGTGCCTGTCCCGCCGCGAGCTGTGTCTCAAGCCACCTCGCGAGTCCGTTCACATTGCAGTTGATCGTTCCCGCCGGCCCAATCACTGGGATTCTTTCGACGGGAATCTGGCTCAGCTTGCCGTCGATCTCGCTGTGGGGTTCAGCGAACTGGCTCCGATCCTTGATGCGATCGAACGTCGAGACACAGGAGGTCATCTGGAGCGGCTGCAGAATGCGTTGCTCGACAAAATCCTCCCAGGATTTTCCCGTCACTGCCGGAATGATCTCGCCGGCCACCATGTACATGGTGTTGTCGTAGTCATAGTGTGACCGGAAGCTCGAGGCCGGCTTCAGGTAACGCAGCCCATGGATGACGTCGGCACGCGTGAAGTCGGTCGCTGGGTAGAACATCAGGTCTCCCGCCCCCAGCCCCAAGCCGCTTCGATGGCTCAGCAAGTCACGGATGGTGAACTCGCGCGTGACGTAGGGATCGAACATCCTGAACTGGGGCAGGTAATCAATCACCTTGTCGTCCCAGTGAATGCGCCCTTCGTCGACGAGGATGGCCAGCGCTGCGGCGGTGAATGCCTTGGTGTTCGATCCGATCTGAAACAGCGTGTCAGGTGTGACGGGACTGTCCTTGCCAAGCTCCCGAACACCGAACCCCTTTGCGTAAATCAATTTCCCATTCTTGACGATGCCGATTGCCATACCAGGCACCTCAAAGGCCTTCATGGCTCTATGAGCTACCTCGTCAACGCTACTGGCGGTCAACGACGCGTCGGGGGCTGCCCATGCGGTGGAAAGAGCAACGGTCGAAATCAGAAATACGAAGTTCGACCAGCGCTTGAATGATGATGTCATGGAGAAGTCTTCCTATCTAATCTGGTTGGATTCGCTTCTGGCTGTCGTCACACCGCCCGTTGGGCTGAGTTGATCAGGCGTCCCCGCAGTTGGATGGCGAGCTTTGCAGCTTCGTCGAGCACGTTCTTATCCTCTCCGATGAAAGCTCCAATACCTCGAGTGGCGTCAGGATCCGCACTCCGAAGCTTGGGGGAGCTGGACTAGGCCATAGCGAAGAACTGCACGAACGCCATCGCCAGCGCGGCCAGGCTCTCGCCCGCAATGAGTCCCCCTCCTACCAGCGAGACGGTGCTCATGTCGGCAGGCAGTCCCGAATCATCGGACTCCGGACGTCTGCTGTTGCGCCAGTTCATGATTGATGCAAGAACACCGCCGGCAGCGAAATAGCCCGTCGTGATCAGGTTCACGAAGCCGCCGAAGAAAAAGGCATACGGTGACGGCAGCAATAGAGCGTCCACCACCCATCCGGTGGCGACGCCATGCCGACCGCTCGCTATGTGGCGCTGATAGGCCACGCGACCATGCAACCACCGACGCACGATCTGCATGAGCAGGCCGATGCAGACGCCCAGACCGACGGCGAGGCGCTGTTTGGTACCGTCATAAGACAAACCGCGTAGGATGCCTACGATCTTGTACGTCGCCGCCGACGTCCACTGCCGCGGCTGGTCCGCGGCGGCCATGACCGTCTGGTCAAGCCTCAACACGGGGTAAGCGTTGAGAAAGAGTTGCGAGAATGCGATGGTGGCAATCGAACCCACCACGATGCCGGCGACCTGGTATCGGAACTGAAGCACTCGACTCGTGCCGAGCCGCCAGCCGGTGGATCGATCCTGTTGCATGTCTGTGGCCACGTTGGTGCCCACGAATAGAACAATACTCGCGATCATGCCCACCATCGGGTCGTGCATTCCCATTGCGGCCATGAGCAGCAAGGCGATGACGACGGCGGCGGAGATGGGATTGAAGTCGCTGATGCCTTGCGCGATACCATTGACCAGCGCAAAGACGAACGCCATCAACACTGCGAAAATCAGGAAAAAAACGGGCTCGTGCAACAAGAGAGAGCCGACGGCAATCACCGCCACCGCCCAGCTTAGTGTCCACACCCATAGACGGCGCTGGCTGGTGGACTTAAACGACGGCGACTCTTCTCGCGACGCCGCGTCCTCAGGAGCGCCTTTCCATCGACGCGCCCCCTCCAGCAGCATCGCCGACAGGTCGACTGCTGAGGCGCCCATCAAGGCGCCCACCGCGATGATGAAACTGATCTTGCGATAGGGCTCGCCCGGTTCGAGCCAGCCCACAGAAATGAAGACCGGAACGAGCGCCGTGAACACCAGGCTTCCCACGAAAGCAGGTACCGCGATCCGAGAAGCGACGACCATTCCCGCACCGAAAGTCGACATCGACAAGTCGAGTGCGTCCAGCAACGAAACGGTCTGACTTCCGATGCCGCCGATGAAGCCCAGCCCGATGCCTCCCCCAAGCCGGCTGACGGCGCGCCGCAGCAGTTCACGGTCGGTCAGCGTGCGCAGGATGTTGGCGACGGCCAGGCCGCTCGGATAAGTCAGCTTCAGCCGGTCAACCAGCAACGGCGTGTAAAGCATGCCCACGCCCGCGCCGAACATGCCTATGCACAGCACGTAGAGCATCAACGACAGCAGCGGAGGATGCGGCAGGCCTAGCCAGATCAACGCTTGAACCAAGCCAGACATCCCGCCCATGCCTGCAACCGAGGCGGCCGTTGTCTGCATGAGATTCGCGCCATGCTTGCCCTCAGCGCCATAGCCCACGGTCACGATGGAGCCGAGGATGCCGGCCAGAACTTGGCCGCCGATGAAGAACCCCAGCGAGTAGTACATGTACGCTGCGGTCAGTCCACCCAGCGGGCCCAACACGAGGCAGCCCACCGCCAGCAGCAGGGCGTGGTATCGCCAAGTGCCCACGGGCGGAAGCCACCGCCAAGCAACCGGACGGCCGGGCGTGGGCACCGTGCTATTTTCAACCGCTGTCATTCGCGACCCCGCGAATGAGCGACAAGATAGAACTCAAAGCAAGAGTGTGGAAACATGAATTCGCTTGATGGTCGAAGGCGCGCGGATGCAAGGCCATACGCTTACGATTGATGAGAGCGCAGAGCGCCACCAGATAGCTCTCAGCGCGGAGCGTCTCGGGGTCGATCTTCTAGTTTTGTACTCGCGAGGAGTCGGAAGCGATAGCCGTCTGTAGATCGAAATCATCGATTGGCCAGATCGGATGCCCTATCCGACGGTACGGCAGGCTCTGCAGATCAAGGTTCAATGAGCCGGGGGAATTGCAGTAAACGGTCGACGAAGCGACAGCGTCGAAGGAGGCACGGAAATGCTGGGAGGACTTCACCACGACAATCTGCTTCGTGCGCAGGTCGATGCCGAGATCGGTAAAGACATTCGTAGACCAGGTCTGACGACGGATTGAATGAATCACCAGTTCGATGCCGTGCGAGCGGAGCGCGACGCTCAGACCCGTAGATTCAGCTCCCCGGCCGTCAGGGTTGAGTTGACGCAAATCCGTGTTCACGGCTATCACTTCGACCATCAAGTCAATTGGTTGGCCCGACAGAGGCCCTACCTTGCCGCCGATGCGTAGCGCGATGCAGGCGCCGACGCCGGCATCTGCTGCGATCAATGCAGCCTGTGGATCCCACAGCATGCCAACAGCCACGTTGGTTACGCCGCGATCGAGCAAAGCACGCAACACGAACGTACTGTCGCAAGCGGCGCCGCCCCCTGGGTTGTCGGAACTGTCTGCTAGAACGACAGGGCCGCGATCTGTTCGTGCGGCAAGCGCTGCTTCGATCGCGTCATCCAGGGGGAGCCGCTTGAGGACGCCGCCAGTCCTTATGGAAACCAGATTCGCCGCAAGTGAGTCGGCCACCTTGGCCGCGCTTAGTGCCGCGCCAGCGCGGGCATCGTCATACACCACCAGCAACGATGCACCCATGTCGGGCACGTCCGACCAGGCGAATCCCTGCATGGTGGAGACGGAAAGGACGCCGTCCTTACCTTCTACATCCTTGAGCTGCTGCACGAATTCGCGCATGGGACTCTCTGTCGTCCCCAGCAGCGCGATCATCGGCAATCGGCGGAGGTAGGTGACCGGCGATGACTCGCGGGTCACGCTCGCCGCGAGGATGGCACGCAACTCGCGTGCGCGAGGCAAATAGTCGGTATGCGGATATTCCTTGCAAGCTACCAGGATCGGAGCGCTTTCAAGCATGGCGGGACCGACGTTGCCGTGCAGGTCGAGCAAGGCACCGATCGGGACCGAATCGCCGACGATGCCGCGGGCGCGACGCAAGATGTCTGCTTCGCAGCCGTCATAGCCATCTGCGTGCATCGCACCGTGCAGCACGAGCAAGACCGAATCCACCGGCCCGGCATCGCGCAGCCCCTGCAGCAGTTCGTCACGCAGTTGCTCGTACGTCGCGTGGGAGACGATGCCTGACGGCTCGGCCCAAGCGCATAGTCCCGGCACGACGTCGTCGCCCGACTCTTCGAGCGCGGTCAACGCCTCGCCATAAGCGAACGTCTGCCTCGACCGCGCAAGCGTCCCTGCGTCGCCAGGACGGTGAATTAACCCACACTCGAACGATCGCATCGTCGTCGGCAGCGGCGAGAAGCTATTGGTCTCGTGCATGAGCGCCGCAAGAAAGGTCCTCATTGGAATGGCATCCTTCACCGATGCGCAACGCGCTCAGAATTTGGCGGTCAATGTCGTTCCGACGGTGAACGGGCGTGCCTCGGTGACTTCGACCGGCCCATTGAGCTGTACGATTCCAGTCTCCGCACCCAGTTGCGCGTGTTTGTCGAACAGGTTGCGAACGTACACAGCCAGTTGGAAACGCTGCAGGTCGACACCCGCCTGCAGATCCGTCATGGAGTACCTCGGCAGATGGTATTGCGGCAGACCTGCATTCCCGACAAAACCGGCGTCGCGATTGCCTACCCAATGGTCGGAAATTCCGAAGTAGGCCGCGTGGCCCGCGAGATCGAAATTGATGTTTCCCGCGAGGTTTGCCGAGAAGTGCGGGGTGTTCGGGAGCGGTGCTCCACTTGCGCCGAGCCCTGGTGCGTCCTGGGTCAAGCGGGCATCGTTGTACGAAAGTCCGCCGAGCAAGGTGAGAAGAGAAGCCGGACGCCATGAGCCGGACAGTTCGGCGCCCTGGATCTCCGCCTTGCCGCCATTCGTGATGACACCAAGCCCGCTGGGAGTGGTGGAGTATTGCTGGATCTGGCTCCAATTGATGTCATACACCGCTGCCTGGATCGATAGCGACTTGTCCAGCAGATCCGCTTTGTAGCCGCCCTCGTAGCTCCAGAGGGTGTCATGTTTGAAGGTCGGATCCGCGCCCGGCACACCGAAATTTGGGCCACCTGGCCGATAACCACTCGCAATGCGAATGTAGACGTTGCTGGTTGGCGTCAGCGCGTACTTGCCAGTCGCAAGATATGTTCGGCTAGTCTCGGCCGAGTTTCCGGTCAAGGTAGTGTCCGGACCTCCGCCGAGCAGCACGCCGCCACCGGTCTGGTCGTACGATTGGATGTTGCGCGCGACGCGAATGCCGCCAGTCAACGAAAGCTTGGATGTCAAGTTCCACGTTGCGTCGCCATAGGCTGCTTGCTCCCGAAAATGGCTGGGCAGGACCAAATGCAGCAAGTCTCCCGTCGTTTCGCCAGTCAGAAGCTGGTAGTTCTGACCTGACTCGCGGTTGTAGTAAAGCCCAGCGATCCATTCAAAGGTCGTTCCCGCCTTCGAGGTCAACCGAAATTCCTGAGTCTGCTTGTGAAGGTAATAGCTGTTGTTCTCGACGACGGTGGGAAGTCCCGTGAGTGGGCCGTAGGTGTCGCTGAAGTCGGTCTGTGCGATCAAGCGATTGGCTTGGGCCGAACTGATGGAATTCAATCGCGCCCACCCGAAGTCATACTCGATGTCGGCAGCGACGACACCTTGGCGAATCGAGTAGGGCTGCGCGACTTCCGTTCGCTGCGTTGCGTGCCCGTAGAGGGGCTGTTCGGTCGTGGGGTCGTAATCCACGTAATCCGTCCCATCGCGCTGCGTGTCCTGGCCGGTTGCGGTCAGGCGCACCTTCCACCGACTCGTCGGTTCGATCAGAAGCGAGAGGCGAGCGCCCTTGTTGTCGCCGCCGTCGACGTTCTGGCGCGCGGCGCCACCGATCGCGTCGACGAAGCCACCGGCGCGTTCGTGGAACGCCGAAAGGCGCAGACCGGCAACATCCTCCTTCAACGGGATGTTGACGACGCCCGATACGGTATAGCTCGACGCACCGCCTTCGGTGACACTGCTGCCAATCGATGCCTGGCCCGAGAACTCGTAGGTGTCAGGTTCATTGGTCACATATTTCAGCAGACCGCCCATGGCGCCCGCACCGTACAAGGTGCCTTGAGGACCCCTGATCACTTCGATGTGGTTGAGATCGAGCAGAGCCATGTCGAATGCGGTAGCTGAGCCGCCGACGTAGGCGTTGCTCGAACCGATCGCGATGTCATCAATGTACGTGCTGACGGTGGAGATGGTTTGGTCGCCGGTGGAGACGCCGCGGATGTTGATGGCACCGTTTCCGGCGCCGCCTGTCGTCTTGACATCGATGCCGGGCTCGTCTGCCAGGTAGTCGCTGAGGGTCGTCGCACCGCTCTGTTCCAGCTTTTCGGTGGAGAGTGTATCGACCTGCATCGGCACCTCCCGGGCGGGTTCGCGACGCCGCGTTGCGGTGATGACAACCTGGTTCAACTGCACGACTTCGCCGTCTGCGGCGCCACTCGCTGCCCCTGCCCCCGCCTTCGCGGCCCGCGGCGCGCTTGCAGCCGGCGCCGTGTCCGCAGCAGCTTGCGCGAGAGCACTGGCCGGCAAGGAACCGGCCGCAACGGTGAACATCAGCGAAAGTAGCTTCCGCACCGGAAAAGGCGCGGTGTGGCGAGCGGTGAGCAAGTCGAAGTCCGTCATGTTTTTCATCCGAGAGGTGGTTCAACGTGGTCGATTCGGCGAAGGTCGCCGACAAGGACTGCGGATGCTCGACAGAAGGCGAGCGGGCATTGAAGGCTACCCCATGACATCAAAACAAGTCAAAATAATTTACCCCGTTCAGATATTTGTTGCGTGCAAATGACAACAGATTTCACATGTTGTCTAGACAACACCTCGGGTGAGCCGCGCAATGTCCCACCCGGGCGGCGGCCAAGCTCGCCAAGAGCCTTCAGGGCCTCACCAATTGGCGCGGGGGGGTGGTGAAGGTGAAGTACGGCTAGTACTTCCGGCTGTAGGTGCCGATCGGCGCAGGATCATCGAAGGCGTGATCTGCCCGTCCTGATAGATAGCGGGGCGCGCATCATGTCCAGGTAGTGCACCCGGACCATGTTCCAGTCGACCGTCTCGCGGAAGAGGCTATGTATGCGCTGGTACTGCAACGCTGGTTCGGCCCTGGATAACACCAGTCCTTGTCGTCTTGATCGTGCCCCCTGACGCTCAGGTTTCCGGCGACGTCGAACTTGCATGCCCCCTTAGTCTTCATCGAGGTCGATGCGTGAATATGTGGGGAATTTGGCGACGCTAAACGAGGTCGGCGTGGGCACCTCGGCGTCCGTCGAGAGACCGATCTGGTTCTGCACCTGGATCACTTTTTACTGCGCGAAAGCTGCACTGCCGAAGGCGGCGCCGGCGGCGATCAGGAGGACTGACGGAACCTGTGCGTGGGATTCTTATGAAAATTGATCCAAGCCTCCGCTGCAGGCCCAACGCGTCGCCTAAGGAGACGAGATTACGCTGAGCAGCCTGGCCAGCACAGCGCGCTCCTCTGCCGACAGGCCGGCCAGCAGGTCTTCCTGCAACCCGGCGAACGCGGCATCGAGCCGCCGCAGCAGTGCGCGACCTTCGGCCGTGATGGCTAAGCGGTTGCGGCGCATGTCCTCGGGATCGGCGCTGCGCTTGACGACACCGGTGAGCTCGAGTTCCACCGCGAGCGCCGAGACGTCCTTGCGGTCGATCCCAAGCCGCCGACCGAGCTCCGCCTGGCTGGAAGGGCCGAATTCCGAGAGCGTCGCGAGCGCGGGGTAGGTAGCCTTCGACACGCCGAGCGTCGCCATCCGGCCCGCGGCCAAGCGACCAGCGCGCTGCGCTGCCTGCATCAGTAGCCAGCTCGTCAGGCAGCGCAACCGCGCCGGAGACTCGTGCGTGTCCATCAAGGAGATCCGTGTTTTGTTGAAAAAGAAAGTCGTTGGCGCTACCATCGTTGGTGAGCCCAACGACAACACCCTTAACACCCTTAAAGGAGCGTCCTCAGCATGTGCCCCCATCCAGAACAAACCGTTCCTAGAATCTTCGCGGCGATCGACGACCGTCGCTTCGACGACTTGCGGGGACTTTACACAGAAAACGTCCGGGGCCGGACCGTCCTGGGAGAGATATCGGGGGTCTCCGACGTGGTCGCGACTTTGCGGCGCGTGCATGAGCCGATCGCAGCGTTCCAGCACCTGGTTTCCGGGTTGGTCGTCGCCCTCGACGGCAGCGCCGCGACGGTACGCGCGAACGTCGTCGCGGTGTTCTGCGACGCGCAACGCAACCCGGTATTTGAAGGGGCTAGCATATGGCGCGGCCGACTGCACCGGGACGCCGACGGATGGCGCGTGGCCGAGTTCACGATGGAACTAGTGTGGTCGCGTGCGACGGTGGCGCCGGCGGCCGGCGCGGGATCGGCGGGGCAATGATCACCGGCCTGCGCGCATACGCGTGTGCGCCTCGGCGCGCGACCATGCTGTCGAGTCGCGTCGTAGCGCAGCTACCGCCTCCATAACGCGCCCGCCGCGGTCTGCACGAATGAGGACGCCGGGAACCTATTTAAAAACGACGGGCTAACGTCGTTTCTGCGAAAGTTCGCGATCCTGGCCGCCTCTATTACAGCGGTGGCGCCGAGCGCATCAATACCGTCTTCAACGCGAAGCTGGACTTGATATGAGCGACCCCCGGAATACGCGTGAGCGAGCGTATCAAGAACTGGTGGTACGCGTCGAGGTCGGCCACCACCACGCGCAAGTTGTAGTCCGACTCGCCGGTCATCAGGAAGCAACTCATGACCTCTGGCGCGAGCGAGATCTCGGCCTCGAACCGCGCGATGTTCTTCTCGGACTGCTTCTCCAGCGCCACCGACACGAACACGTTCATCGCCCCGGCAAGCCGAGCCTCGTCCAATTGCGCGACATACCCCTGGATGTACCCGTCCTCCTCGAGGCGCTTCACTCGGCGCGTAGTGGGTGTCAACGACAGGCCGATGCGCTCTGCCAAGTCGCGCCAGCTCAGGCGCCCGTCGGCGGCCAAGGCCTTGAGGATCTGGATATCGATGCGGTCGAGATCGCCGGATTGCTGCATTTGCTCCACGCATTCGAGCGTTCGTAGAGCAAACAGTTTATGGCACGTGTATCTGATGGGCCAATTTGGGGACAAAAACCAGGCCAATGAGCCAATACTGGATGCTCTACCCACTCATGAAATCCGTCGGAGAAAAGTCCCGTGGCTGTTCAACAACTCATCGAAGACGCGCAGGACAAGTACGCGCGCAGTGAAGGCCGCACCTTCCTCACCGGCATCCAGGCCCTGGTGCAGCTCCCGATGCTGCAACGCCAGCTGGATCGCCAGGCGGGCCTGAACACCGCCGGAGTGATCTCCGGCTACCGCGGGTCGCCGCTGGGCGCATACGACCAGCAGTTGTGGAAAGCGGCGAAGCAGCTCGAGGCGAACGACATCGTGTTCCAGCCCGGTCTCAACGAGGACCTCGCGGCCACGGCGTTGTGGGGCGCGCAGATGCACAGTGCGTTCGGCAAGACGCGCGCGGACGGCGTCTTCGGCGTCTGGTACGGCAAGGGACCGGGCGTCGACCGCACCGGTGACGTCTTCCGCAGCGCCAACGTTCTGGGCACCTCGCGCCTGGGCGGCGTGCTGGCCGTCTCCGGCGACGACCACTCTGCGCAGTCATCGATGTACCCGCACCAGACCGACGGTATCTTCCACTCGGCCTCCATTCCCGTTCTGCAGCCAGCAAACGTCGAGGAAGTGATCACGCTGGGCCTCGCCGGCTTCGCGCTGTCGCGCTACAGCGGATTGTGGGTGTGCCTGAAGACCATCGCCGAGGTGGTGGAGACTGCCGCTGCGATCGATCTCGGGCCGTTGCCGCAGTTTCACGTGCCCGCTGATTTCGAGGTCCCTGCCCATGGCCTGAACTGGGATCCGCGCATCGCCTGGCCGGCACAGCGCGCCGAGCTGGAACGCCGCCTGATCGAGGAGCGCCTGCCCGCCGCGCGTGCCTGGGTGCGTGCGAACGGGCTCGACCGTCTCGTGGTGAACGCGCCGCAACGGCGCCTGGGCATCGTGAGCGTCGGCAAGGCGCACCAGGACGTCATGCAGGCTTTCGCCGACCTCGGCCTGGCCAGCGCCGACCTGCACGCGATGGGCATCTCCGTCTACAAGGTGGCGATGAGCTGGCCGCTGGAGACCGAGGGCGCGCTCGCCTTCGCCGAAGGCCACCAGGAGGTGTTCGTCGTCGAGGAGAAGCGCTCCAACGTCGAGGCGCAGTTGAAGGACGCGCTCTACCACCGCGCCGCGGCGCAACGCCCGCGCGTCACCGGCAAGACCGATGGCCAGGGCGCGCCGCTGCTGCCGGAGGTGTCGGAGTTCAGCGCGCTGATCCTCGCGCGCGCGCTCGTCGCGCGGGCCCGCGCGAACGGCGTCACGACGCACTCGCTGCCCGATCGCCTCGCGCTGCTGGATGCCCGCGCCCAGCCCGCCGCGGCCGCGGTCATACCCATCCGCAAGCCCTATTTCTGCGCCGGCTGCCCGCACAACACGTCAACGCGCACGCCCGACGGCTCGGTCACCGGCGGCGGCATCGGCTGCCACGTGATGGCGCTGTCGCAGCCCGAGCTGCGCACCAGCACGTTCAGCCACATGGGCGGCGAAGGCGCGCAGTGGATCGGCGCTGCGCCGTTCTCAGAGGTCGGCCACGTGTTCCAGAACCTGGGTGACGGCACCTACCAGCACTCGGGCCTGCTGGCGATTCGCGCGGCCGTGGCCGCGAAGACCAGCATCACCTACAAGATCCTCTACAACGACGCCGTGGCGATGACCGGCGGGCAGACCGCCGAAGGCCTGATCGAGCCTGCGCGCATCACGCGCCAGCTGCATGCCGAGGGCGTGCAGCGCATCGTGCTGGTGTCTGACGATCCGCGCCGCTGGGCCGGCGACACCGAGCTCGCGCCGGGCGTCGAGCTGCGCCACCGCGACGAACTCGACGCCGTGCAGCGCGTGCTGCGCGAGGTCCACGGCGTCACCGCCATCGTCTACGAACAGACGTGTGCGTCGGAAAAGCGGCGCCGGCGCAAGCGCGGCGCATTCCCGGATCCGGACAAGCGCCTGTTCATCAACCATCGCGTCTGCGAAGGCTGCGGCGACTGCTCGGTGCAATCGAACTGCATCGCCATCGAGCCGCTCGAAACCCCGTTGGGCCGCAAGCGCGCGATCAACCAGAGCAGCTGCAACAAGGACTTCTCGTGCGTGAAGGGCTTCTGCCCGAGCTTCGTCGAGATCGAGGGCGTGGCGCTGCGCAAGCCCGACCGCCAGCGCCTGGAGACGCTCGAGACCGAGCTCGCTGCGATGCTGCACGAACCCGCGCTGGCCCGTCTCTCCGCGCCCTTCAACGTGGTGGTGACCGGTATCGGCGGCACCGGCGTGCTGACGATGGGGGCGCTGATCGGCGGCGCCGCGCACCTCGAAGGCCTGGGCGCCACCGTGCTCGACTTCACCGGCCTCGCGCAGAAGAACGGCGCCGTCGTGAGCCAGGTGCGCATCGCACCGTCCCCGTCCGATCTGCATGCTGCCCGCATCGGTCACGGCGCGGCAGACCTCCTGCTCGGTGCCGACCTGGTCGTGTCCGCCGCGGCCGACAACCTGGCCCGCATGTCGGCGCAGCGCAGCGCCGCCGTCATCAACCTCGGCGAGACGCCCACCGCAGACATCGTGCGCGATCGCGACGCCAGCCAGCCGACGCCGCTGATGCGCAGCCGCGTGGGCAAGCGCTGCCGCGACCAGGCCTTCCATGCGATCGACGCCAGCGCGCTGGCGCAGCAACTGTTCGGCGACACCCTCACCACGCACACCCTGCTGCTTGGGTATGCGTGGCAACGCGGCCTGCTGCCGCTGTCTCGCGCGGCCATCGAACGGGCACTGGAGCTCAACGGCGCGGCCGTCGCCCTCAACAAGCGCGCCTTCACATGGGGTCGCATCGCGGCCGCCGATCCGAAAGCGCTCGAGCGCATCGTCGATCAGCAGCCGTGCGAACCTGTGCAAGGTGACATGTCGCTCGACGCGCTCGTCACTCACCACGCTGGGGAACTCGCTGCCTATCAGGACGAGGCCTATGCGCAGCGCTATCTCGCGCTGGTGACCCGTGCCCGCGAGGCCGAGGCCCGTGTCCGGCCTGACACGGACGAGTTTGCCCGCGCCGTGGCAATAAGCGCCTATCGATTAATGGCATACAAGGACGAATACGAGGTGGCGCGGCTGTACACGACACCGGATTTCAAGGCCGCGCTCAGCGCGCAGTTCTCCAAGGCCAGCAAGATCTCGCTGTGGCTCGCGCCGCCGCTACTCTCGCGCGTCGACGTCGCCACGGGCCGGCCGAAAAAGCGAAAGTTTGGGCCCTGGATCCTGCGAGCGATGCGGGTTCTGGCAGCCATGCGCGGACTGCGAGGCACTGTCTTGGATCCGTTCGGCTACACGCACGAGCGCCGCGCCGAGCGCGCGCTTGCCCGGGAGTTCGGCGACGACGTCACACGACTCAGTGCGGGGCTGTCCACGCGCAATCATGCGCGTGCTGTAGAGCTCGCGCGCCTGGCGCAGGAAGTGCGCGGCTTCGGGCCGGTGAAGGCCGCGGCGATGGCAGCGCATGCCGTACGGCGAGACACGTTGCTCTGCGCTGGCAGCGAGGACGCTACGGAAGGAGCGCCGCCTGCGCAAGCTGCGTGAACAGTTGACAGATGTTCGAACGGCATTGGATTCAGCCGGGGAGGCCGCAGGCTCGGTTGTGAGGCGGCAGCAGCTTTGCGACGGGAATAGGTCACCAGCGTCGATAGCGCAACAGGCAACCGCTGCTTGGCTGCCTTTTTTGGGATAACCGTAGATGTGGCAGCCGCAGCTCGCCGACATGCCAGGGACAGTTCCTGCTATGGCTTTGCACCTGCTCAGCGCACTCATTGCCTCAGCTTCGTCATCTCGAACTGTTGCTAATCGTGAAATGCGCTTACGGAATCCTGAGTTACGTCCAATGTTCAAGCTTGGCTTCGCGTTGCAATGATCGAATTCCGTCACCTTCGCTATTTCATTGCCGTTGCCGGGGAGTTGAACTTTCGCCGTGCCGCCGAGCGCATCCACATCGACCAGACGCCGTTGTCGCGCACGGTGCGTGATCTGGAGGATCAACTTGGTGTTCTTCTGTTCGTTCGTGCGCCGCGCAGCCTACAACTCACACCAGCTGGCGTGAGGCTCCTGGACGAAGCGCGGAAGATTCTCCTTCGCGTTGAGCGAATCAAGCGTGTCGTGCGCGAAACCGATCTTCGGCATCGCGCGCCGCTACGGGTCGGTGTGGCTGACGGTATCGCCCAGCCCAAACTTGCCGAGTGTTTTGCTCGTTGGCGTGAACTGGCATCCGAAACGCCGCTGGAGCTGTCGGAAATGCGTGCGACGGAGTTGCTCGCTGCTCTATTGCGCGAGGAAGTTGATGTCGGCTTCACCTTCGGGGTGAAGGATGATGACTCTATCGAACAGGAAGGGGCTTGGACCTACCCCCTCAAGGCCTTAGTTCCGACGGCTCATGAACTGGCGTCTCTCGCAGCAGTGTCCCTTTTAGATGTGGTGGCTTTCCCGCTGATCGTCTGTTCTCCGGACCAGGAGCCAGGTATGCAGCAACAGACGGACGCAGTTGTGCGGAGATACACAGCCGCCCCGCTAGTCGAAGGCGAGGCGATCTCGCTAACGGGCCTCGTCACCCGCGTCGGTACTGGGCTGGGTATCGGCTTGGTCGATGGGGGTCACCTCGATACCCTGCGCCGCGCAGATGTGGTGACCGTGCCATTGACGGAAGAAGTATTCATCACTACTTACGTAGTGCATAAGCGCCAGCGCTTCGGGTTGTCGGACGCGCTGCAGCGCTTTCTTGCACACGTGAAAACTTTGAATTGACCACTGCGGTCGCTCGTCACGCGACGACGCTTCGCTGAATCGGTCTTGGACAGCTCCAGTACCTCTTGCGATGCTCTTATTCCCTTGACGGCGCGAAAGGCTCATCAAGGGCGAGGCTGGGCCGCAGAACCGATATACCCGCCAGCGTACGCCATGGCGCGCCCCCATGGGTGTGCAGAGGGCCGCCTCGATTTCAGACTCCGAACACGTTGTCGCAGTGGCACACGGACTGGAGATGCGAAGGAGGGTGGCCAGTGCCGACCGGAGTCTTGTTCGGGCAGATTGTCGTGGTGTTCGGCGTCGCATTGGGCGGCGTCTGGACGGCCACGCAGTGGACTGCTGCGGCGCTGGGTTACCAGGCGCGGCTCGGGGCGCCGTGGTTCGGCGTCTCCGGCGTTCCGGTCTACGAGCCATGGAAGCTGTTCGAGTGGTGGTATTTCTTCGATGCTTATGCGCCCGGCATCTTTCTGCGCGGCGGGGCCATCGCGGCGTCGAGCGGCCTGCTCGCCACGGGCGCCGCCATCTCGACGGCCGTCTGGCGAGCACGGTCGACGAGACGCGTAACGACCTACGGCTCGGCACGCTGGGCTGAGCACGAAGAGATCGAGAAGGCGGGGCTGACGAGGCCCGAGGGCGTCTTTCTCGGAAGGACGGCGGGTAAGGACGGCGACTATTTGCGCCATGCAGGCCCGGAGCACGTGATGGCCTTCGCGCCGACGCGGTCGGGCAAAGGTGTCGGCCTCGTGGTTCCCACTCTGCTGTCCTGGCCTGGCTCCACTGTCATCCACGACATCAAGGGCGAGAACTGGACGCTGACCGCGGGTTGGCGCTCGCGCTTCTCGCACTGCCTGCTGTTCAATCCGACCGACCCCAGGTCGGCGGCGTACAACCCGCTGCTCGAAGTCCGGCGCGGCGCGCACGAAGTCCGCGACGTGCAGAACATCGCGGACATCCTGGTCGATCCCGAAGGCGCGCTCGAGCGGCGCAACCATTGGGAGAAGACCAGTCATGCGCTGCTGGTCGGCGCCATCCTGCATGTGCTCTACGCCGGCGAAGACAAGACGCTGCGCGGCGTCGCCAACTTCCTGTCTGATCCCGCCTGTCCCTTCGAGGTCACGCTGCAGCGGATGATGACCACGCGTCATCTTGGGGAGAAGGTTCATCCCGTCGTCGCATCGGCAGCGCGGGAAGTGCTCAACAAGAGCGACAACGAACGATCCGGAGTGTTGTCCACCGCGATGAGCTTCCTGGGGCTGTATCGCGATCCGACCGTCGCCGAAGTCACATCGCGCTGCGATTGGCGCATCGCCGACCTGATCTCTGCGGATTCGCCGGTGTCGCTGTACCTGGTGGTTCCGCCATCGGATATCAGCCGCACCAAGCCGCTGATCCGGCTGATCCTCAACCAGATCGGCCGGCGCCTCACCGAATCGCTCGACGGATCGGACGGTATCGCGCGCCGGCACAAACTGCTGCTGATGCTCGACGAGTTTCCTGCTCTCGGGCGGCTGGACTTCTTCGAGTCGGCCTTGGCCTTCATGGCGGGCTACGGCTTGCGAGCGTTTCTGATCGCGCAATCTCTGAACCAGATCGACAAGGCCTACGGCCAGAACCATTCGATCTTGGACAACTGCCATGTGCGCATCGCGTTCGCAACGAACGACGAGCGTACGGCCAAGCGCATTTCGGAAGCGCTGGGCACTGCCACCGAGCTGCGCGCGCAGCGCAACTACGCCGGCCACCGATTGGCTCCCTGGCTCGGACACCTGATGGTGTCGCGCCAGGAAACGGCGCGACCACTGCTCACGCCCGGCGAAGTGATGCAACTGCCGCCGGATGACTCGGTGGTGATGGTGTCCGGCCATCCGCCGATCAAGGCCCGCAAGCTGCGGTACTACCTCGATCGCAATTTCATGCGACGCATGCTGAAGGCGCCGGCGCTCGCCAAGTGCGCCTATGCCGATCGACCCGCCGCGCGATCGGACGATTGGAGTCACTTGGCCGCAGTCGCGATCGATCAGTCTTCGCCCGTGTTGGACATGGCAGGGTTCGCTGACGAAGGTGGTCACCAGCTCAAGCCTGAACTCGACATCGCGTCTTCCGGCGAAGGCGAATCGGATGCCGGTGATCTGATGTTGCTCGACGACGAGGATGACGCGCCCCTGCGGCCGCAGGACGTAGCGCGGCAGCTCACGCGTACCGCGTGGCTCGCAGCCCAGGATCCTGATGACGGGATCGAACTATGACACGCGCCCGCCTGAACATCTTCATCGAGCCAGACCATGCGAAGCGGCTCGACGACTTCGCCGTGCTTCGGGGCGTCTCGAAGTCCGCCGTGATCGCGGCGGCGCTCGCCTCCTTCCTCGTGCCGGATTCGATGGATCAGCGCGAGGCGGCAGTCACCAAGCGGCTGGATCGCCTCTCACGCCAATTCGATCGGCTGGAGCGGGATCAGTCGATCTTGATCGAGACGCTTGCTCTCTACGTCCGCTACTTCCTCACGGTCTCGCTGCCCATTCCCGAGGGCCAGCAGGAAGCCGCGCGTGCGCAAGGCCGCGTCCGCTACGCCCAGTTCGTCGAGCAACTTGCACGCCACATCCAGCGCGGACGCAGCCTTGTTCGCGAAGTTCATGAAGAGATCGAACCGGACGCCTCCGGGGGGACGGCAACGTTCGACCCGTCCCCGGACGCGCTCCATTCCCAAGACCTCAAGGAGGCATCCAGTGATTCGAAAGAATGACGTGGACTCCAGCAAATCCGGCGTCAACAGCGCCGCGATTTCCGCGGAGCGCCGCATTCGCATGCTTCGCACGGCCATGGGCGCGGAGATCGCCACGGCGCTCGAGGATCCCGAGGTCGTCGAAGTGATGCTGAACCCCGACGGCTCGCTCTGGGTGGATCGGCTTGGTTCGGGCCGCGAACCCACCGGCGCCGCGCTGCCCCCGCCGGTGGCCGAACGCATCATCCGGCTGGTCGCGGCGCATGTGCGCGCGGAAGTGAATGCCGGCCTGCCGATTCTTTCGGCAGAGCTGCCCGAGACCGGGGAGCGCTTCCTGGGCGTGTTGCCGCCCGTGGTACGCGCGCCGTCGTTCGCGATTCGCAAGCGCGCGCTGCGCATCATGACCCTGGCGGACTACGTGGCCGATGGCGTGATGTCCGCGGCGCAGGCGACGTTCCTGCGATCTGCCGTGCGCGAGCGGTTGAACATCGTCGTGGCCGGCGGCACCAGCACCGGCAAGACCACGCTCGCCAACGCCTTGCTCGACGAGATCGCCGAGACCCGCGACCGTGTGCTGATCCTCGAAGACACGGTGGAACTGCAGTGCCGCAGCGACGACCACGTGGGCATGCGCAGCGAGCCAGGCGTCACCACGATGGCCGACTTGGTGCGCGCCACGCTGCGCCTGAGGCCCGACCGCATCGTCGTCGGCGAGGTGCGCGGCGCCGAGGCGCTGGACTTGGTCAAGGCCTGGGGCACCGGGCACCCCGGCGGCATCGCTACCGTCCACGCGGGCTCCGCGCTTGGCGCGTTGACGCGCCTTGAGCAGCTGGTGCAAGAGGTGTCCTTCACGGTGCCTCGCGCCCTCATTGCGGAGGCGGTGAACGTCATCGTCTTCATCGCCGGCCGCGGACGCAGCCGCCGCGTGCAGGAGATCTGCCGCATCACCGGCTGCGATGGCAACGGCTACCAGTTCAGCACCGAACTGACGCCTTCTTCTGCTTCGACTCCTTCAACCACTACCGGAGAACCTTCATGAAAACTTCGCGCATTTCCGTAGAACCGCTTCTGCAGCAGGCGGCCGTTGCCACCTTGCTGTTGTTTGCCGCGCTTCTGTCCACCCATGCGGCGGGCTCGAACATGCCGTGGGAAGCGCCGCTGCAGTCCATCCTCGACTCGATCCAGGGGCCGGTGGCGCGCATCGTCGCGGTGATCATCATCATCTCGACCGGCCTGACGCTGGCCTTCGGCGACACCAGCGGCGGCTTCCGCAAGCTCGTGCAGATCGTGTTCGGCCTGTCGATCGCGTTCGCGGCATCCTCGTTCTTCCTGACCTTCTTCAGCTTCACGGGCGGAGCGGTGGTGGCATGACTGCGCCTGCTGCCGATGCGTCGGGCTTCGCCGTAGGTTTCGAGATTCCGCTGCACCGCTCGCTCACCGAGCCGATCCTTCTCGGCGGCGCGCCGCGCACCGTCGCGATCGCGAACGGCACGCTCGCCGCGGCCGTGGGCCTGGGCCTTCAGCTCTGGCTGCCGGGTCTCGGTCTCTGGATCGCCGGCCACTCGCTGGCCGTCTGGGGCGCACGCCTGGACCCGCAGTTCATGCAGGTCTTCGCGCGCCACCTCAAGCACCGCGCACTGCTGGATGTGTGAGGCAGCGGCATGATGCACCTGGCCGAATACCGCAAGCGCCCGGCACTGCTCGCCGACTGGCTGCCCTGGGCCGGGCTGGTCGCGCGCGGGGTGGTGCTCGACAAGGACGGCTCGTTCCAGCGCACGGCACGCTTTCGTGGGCCGGACCTCGACAGCGCGACGCAGGGCGAATTGATCGCGACGTTAGCGCGCTTGAACAACGCCCTGCGACGGCTGGGTTCTGGCTGGGCGCTGTTCGTAGACGCCGAACGCCGCGAGGCCGCCGACTACCCCGACTCCTCGTTTCCCGAGCCGCTGTCCTGGCTGGTCGACGAGGAAAGGCGCGCGGGGTTCGAGGAAGACGCGAGCCACTTCGAGAGCAGCTACCACTTCACGCTGCTGTACCTGCCGCCCGAGGAATCGAAAGCGCGTGCCGCCAAGCTCCTCTACGAGAACAACAGGCAGGAAGGCATCGACTGGCGCGAGCGCTTGACGGCTTTCGTATCCGAGACAGAGCGTCTCTTCGGTTTGCTCGAGGGCGTGCTGCCGGAGATCGATTGGCTCGACGACGCGCAGACCCTGACCTATCTTCACGGCTGCGTCTCGACGCGCCGGCATCCGGTGGGCGTGCCCGAAGTGCCGATGCACCTCGACGCGCTGCTGGCCGACGAGCCGCTGACAGGCGGACTCGCGCCCGTGTTGGGCCGTGCGCATCTGCGCGTTCTGTCTGTCCGCGGCTTCCCGACGTCGACCTGGCCGGGATTGCTCGACGACCTCAACCGCCTGGGCTTCGCCTACCGATGGAGCACGCGTTTCCTGTGCCTGGACAAGGCCGAAGCCGAAAGCGAGCTGGTGCGCTTGCGCCGCCAGTGGTTCGCCAAGCGCAAGAACATCGTGGCGCTGCTGCGCGAGACCGTCTTCCAGCAGGAGAGCCCGCTGGTCGATTCGGATGCGTCCAACAAGGCGGCGGATGCCGATGCGGCCCTGCAGGAGCTGGGCAGCGACCAGGTGTCCTTCGGCTACGTCACTGCGACGGTGACGGTGCTCGATGTCGATGCGACCGCGGCGGACGAGAAGCTGCGTGCGGTGGAGCGAACGATCCAGAGCCGCGGCTTCGTGACGATCCCGGAGACGCTGAACGCAGTCGATGCGTGGCTGTCGTCGATCCCGGGACACGCCTATGCCAACGTGCGCCAGCCCATCGTCTCGACGCTGAACCTCGGCCACATGATGCCGGTGTCGGCCGTATGGGCTGGCCAGGAGCGCAACCAGCATCTCGATGGGCCACCGCTGATCGTGACGCGTACCGACGGAGCGACGCCGTTCCGCCTGGTCACGCACATCGGCGACGTCGGCAACACGCTGGTGGTCGGGCCGATCGGCATGGGCAAGTCGGTGCTGCTGGCGACCTTGGCGCTGCAGTTTCGGCGCTACCCCGGCTCGCGCGTCCTTGCTTTCGACATGGGGCGCTCCGTCCGCGCGACCGTGCTCGGGCTAGGCGGCGAGCACTACGACCTTGGAACGGATGGCGCCATCGCATTCCAGCCGCTGGCGCGCATCGACCAGGACGGCTATCGCGCGTGGGCCTCCGAATGGATCGAAGGCCGGCTGGCGCACGAAGGCGTCACCGTCGGCCCGGCCGAGAAGGATGCCGTGTGGTCGGCGCTGAACAGCCTGGCCAGCGCACCGCTCGAACAACGAACCATGACGGGCCTGAGCGTGCTGCTGCAATCGAACGCGCTGCGACAGGCCCTGCAGCCCTACTTGCTGGGCGGCGCTCACGGCAAGCTGCTCGACGCCGACCACGACCGCCTGGGGTCGGCCGACGTGCAAGGCTTCGAGATGGAGGAGCTGATGCAAAGCAAGGCCGCGACGAGGGCCGTGCTGTCGTACCTCTTCGCGCGGTTCGACGAGCGCTTCGATGGCTCACCCACGCTGCTCATCCTCGACGAGGCCTGGCTTTTCCTCGACGACCCGGCGTTCGCGTCGCGCATCCGCCAGTGGCTCAAGACGCTGCGCAAGAAGAACGTCTCCATCATCTTCGCCACGCAGTCGCTCGCGGACATCAAGGAGTCGAGCATCGCGCCCGCGATCATCGAAAGCTGCGCCAGCCGCATCTTCCTGCCGAACCCGCAGGCGACCGAACCGCAGATCCGCGTGATCTACGAGGGCTTCGGGCTTAACGCCCGCCAGATCGACATCGTCGCGCAGGCACAGCCCAAGCGCGACTACTACTACCAGTCGCGGCTCGGCAACCGGGTGTTCGATCTCGGGCTGGGGCCGGTCGCGCTGGCGTTCGCCGGTGCCTCGACGCCCGAGCACCAGCGCGCCATCGACGCGGTGTCGGCGTCCGGTCCGCCTTCCGCCTTCCCTGCTGCCTGGTTGCGCCATTGCGGCCTCGACTGGGCCGCCGACCTCATCCCGTCGTTTCCGTCTGCCTCGCCGAACCTGCAGGAGTACATGTCATGAAGAAGACCTTGATCGCCGCTTGCGCGGCTTGCCTCGTCGCCGTCGCACCGGCTGCGCACGCGCAGTGGGCCGTGATCGATGCGGCGAACCTGGTGCAGAACATCGAGACGGCCGCCCGCGCCCTGCAGCAGGTCAACAACCAGATCCATCAACTGCAGAACGAAGCGCAGATGCTGATGAACGAGGCGAAGAACCTCACGGGCCTGAACTTCAGCGACCTCAATCAACTACTGACCTCTCTGTCGCGGACGGGTCAATTGATCCAGCAGGCACAGGGCTTGTCCTTCAATCTCACGCAGATGGAGACGCAGTTCGCGCGCTTTTATCCCACCGCCTATACGGCGAGCACGTCGGGCAGCCAGATGTCAGTCGACGCGCATACGCGCTGGCAGAACTCGCTCGAGGCGCTGCGCACCGCGACCCAGCTGCAGTCGCAGGCGGTGCAGAACTTCAGCTCGGACGCACAAGTGCTGACGGACCTCGTGAACGGCAGTCAGTCCGCAGCAGGGGCGTTGCAGGCCGCCCAGGCCACGAATCAGCTGCTGGCGTTGCAGTCGCGCCAGGCCATGCAGGCCCAGCAGCTGCAGATCACGGAGGAACGGGCCGCGGCGCTGGAGCAGGCGCGGCAGGTTGCCGTTCAAGAGCGCTCGCTCGAGGTGCGCCGGCGCTTCCAGGGCAGCGGCACGCCTTACACGCCGTACGCCGTCGACTTCTACGGCTTCTGAGCAAAGGAACGACCATGAAGCAACTTCTGATCATCGGCCTCGTGCTGCTGGTGTCGGCCTGCGAAAAACCGGCGCCGGCCGACACCCCCGAATCTCTCGCAGCCGATCCCGTGCGTCTCAAGGACTTGCGCGCGCGGTGCAAGGCGGATCACGCCAAGGTGGGCGACGCCGAGTGCAATGTGGTGGCCGAGGCGACGCGCCGGAGATTCATGGGCAGCGGCACGCCGTATACGCCGCGTACGCCGGCACGCGCCTCCGCGCCGGCGTCGGTGGCCGCCGCCTCGGTGGCTTCGTCGCCGAAGGACTGACGCCATGGACGACGTCGCCGTCATCGATCGTTTCCTCGATGTCTTCTCGCGCTACATCGATTCGGGGTTCGGGCTGCTCGGCAGCGAGGTGCACTTCCTGACCGCGACGCTGGTCGCGATCGACGTGACGCTGGCGGGCTTGTTCTGGGCGATGAGCAACGCAGGCGGTGGCAGCGGCGACGACGTGATCGCCAAGCTGGTCAAGAAGGCGCTGTACGTCGGAGCCTTCGCGTTCATCCTCGGCAACTTCAACAGCCTGGCTGGGATCCTGTTCCGGTCTTTCGCAGGGCTGGGCTTGACGGCCTCGGGCTCGGGGATGACTCCGGCGCAGTTCCTGCAGCCGGGACAGCTGGCCAAGGCTGGCATCGATGCCGCCCGGCCGATCATGGCGCAGATCAGCGACATGACGGGATTCCCCGAGGTGTTCGCGAACCTCGACGTGATCGTCGTTCTGTTCCTCGCGTGGCTGGTTCTGATCGTGAGCTTCTTCGTGCTCGCGGTGCAGCTCTTCATCACGCTGATCGAGTTCAAGCTGACTACGCTCGCCGGGTTCGTGCTGGTGCCGTTTGCGCTCTGGAACAAGACCGCGTTCCTGGCCGAGCGTGTTCTAGGCAACGTCGTGTCCTCGGGCGTCAAGGTGCTGGTGCTGGCCGTGATCGTTGGCATCGGCATGGGCTTGTTCACGGAGTTCCAGACGCCGCCCGGTGCCGAGCCCTCTATCGACCACGCGCTGACCATCATGCTGGCCGCGCTCGCGATGCTGGGCTTGGGGATCTTCGGGCCGGGCATCGCGACCGGGCTGGTGTCGGGCGCGCCGCAACTCGGCGCGGGTGCGGCGGCCGGTACGGCGCTGGGCGTGGCCGGCATGGCAGTCGCTGGCGGTGCGGCCGTCGCCGCGGGCGGTGCAGCCGTCGCGGCCGCT